>Ga0073899_10000517_pt1 | contig 35530 bp, 36 predicted proteins | sample KloWWTmetaKNB5Ph_FD_88975 | JGI IMG/M metagenome (GOLD analysis project Ga0073899, IMG submission 88975) | Active sludge microbial communities from Klosterneuburg, Austria, studying microevolution and ecology of nitrifiers - Klosterneuburg... | ecosystem: Engineered > WWTP > Aerobic digester >... | reverse complement strand
GGACGGGGCAGGCCCGGCACACCGCCGCCGGGACGCGGGATCCGGTCACCGGCGGGTCGCGGCCCGCCGGGCCGGTCGCCGGCGAACCGGTCGCCGCCCGGACGCGGCTGCCCGGGGGCAGCGCCCTCGGGACGGGGACGCCGCACGCCCATGCCCTGGCTGGGAGCGAAGGGGTTGTTGCCCGGACGCGGCGCGCCGGGCTTGCGGGGCGCGCCCGGCAGACCGCCGGTGCCACCCGGGCGCGGCACCGGACGAGGCCGGGACGCATCGCCGCCGGGCGCGGCGGGAGCCGTGGGGCGCGGGGCGGGAGCGGGACGTCCGGGGACGGCACCGGTCGGACGGCTGGAGGGAGCGGCCGGGGCCACCGGAGCGGCGGCGGCCGGGCGCGGTGCCGGAGCCGGGGCCGCGGGTACCGGCGCGGCCGGGGCCGGAGTCTCGGGGACCGGGCGCGGCCCGGGACGAACGCCGGGTGTGGCCACACCGGTCTCGGCCCGGGGGACCGGGGCTGCGGGAGCCGCCGCCGTGGGCGCCGGTGCCGCGGTGGCCGCCGGCGGGGCGACGGGCTGCGGCACGGTCGGGGTCGGGGTGGCCGTCGGGGCGGCGGGCTGCTGCGGGGCGGCCGGACGGGCCGGTCCGGGAGCCGGACGGGCCGGCGCGGTACCGGCAGCTGCCTTGGTCGCACCGCCGGACCCGGAGGCGGACTCCTTGAGTCGTCGCACCACCGGTGGTTCGATGGTCGACGATGCGGAACGGACGAACTCCCCCATGTCGTTGAGGGTCTTCAGAAGTTCCTTGCTTTCGATCCCGAGCTCTTTTGCGAGCTCGTAGACGCGGACCTTTGCCACTACTCTCCTTCAGGTCCGCGCGGGCGCGCTGGACCAGTTAGTTGTTGTTGCTCATTTCTGGATACTCATCGAGCGGTCATGAGCGTCAGCCCACTTTCCGGTTGTGTCCCGCCACGGCGGCGGACGCGCCCGCCCATTGTATCGCCCCGGGCGGGTAAAGACTGAATCGGGCTCAGCCCGCCAGCAGCTCCCGGACCTGCCCGGGGTCGACCGGACGTCGCAGCGCGCGGCCGAGTTGTGGCCCGCGCAGCGCCTTCTCGACGCAGGCCGGGTGCAGGTAGGCGCCCCGCCCGGGAGCGACCTGCCGGGGGTCGAGGACGACCCGGCCGGCGGCGGCGTCCCACGCGAGCCGGGTGAGGGCGGGCTTTGGTCCCCTGCCGCGGCAGCCGAGGCACATCCGGATCGGCTCGCTCACGGCCGCCAGCCTAGCCGGGCCCCGACGCACAGGGGACACTCAGCCGGACCCCAGCCTGCTGCCAACTCGTCCCGGCTCACTGGAGGCCGACCGATCAAGAGGAGAAGCATGAACCTTCGGGGCAGGACTGTCGCTGCGATCGCCGGCACGGTGATCGCCGTCGGCGCGGTGGCGGCCGGTTGCAGCGCGACCACGAGCAGTGCCCAGGGCTCCGGCCAGGGCGGCGGGCAGGGGAACCGCCAGGGCGGGGGCAGCATGGACACCACGGCCCTGGTCAGCGCGCTGGCCACGGGGCTCAGCCTGGACGAGGCGACCGTGAAGACGGCGGTCGAGCAGGCGATGTCCGCCTCCCGGCCCGGTGGCAGCGGTCAGGGCGGCCAGCCCAGCGGCCAACCCAGCGGTGCCCCCAGCGACCTGCCGTCGGACGACCCGGGCCAGGGCGGCAGCGGCGGCGGCGGGTCGAGGATGGCCGAGCAACTGGCCGCCTCGATCGCCACGACCCTCAACGTGGACGAGGACAAGGTGCTGGAGATCGTCCAGGCCAACCTCCCCTCAGGCGGCGGGCCGGGCGCCAGGCCGTCGGCGACCCCGACCAGTTCCTGAGCCCGACCCGTCCGAACCGGGCTACTGCTGGGTGTCGGGCCGGATGTCGATCCGCCAACCGGTGAGGCGGGCGGCGAGCCGGGCGTTCTGGCCCTCGCGTCCGATCGCGAGCGAGAGCTGGTAGTCGGGCACGACCACGCGCGCCGACCGCGCCGCGGCGTCCGTCACCGTCACCGAGGTGACCTTGGACGGCGAGAGCGCCTGGGCGACGAACTCGGCCGGGTCGTCGGAGTAGTCGATGATGTCGATCTTCTCCTCGTTCAGCTCGTGCATCACGGCCCGCACCCGCTGTCCCATCGGGCCGATGCAGGCGCCCTTGGCCGACACGTCGGCCGAGTGGCTCACCACGGCGATCTTGGTGCGGTGGCCGGCCTCCCGGGCGATCGCCTTGATCTCGACCACGCCCTGCTCGATCTCGGGCACCTCGAGCCGGAACAGCTTGGCGACCAGGTTCGGGTGCGTGCGGGAGACCACCACCTGCGGCCCGCGCAGGTCGCGGCGGACGTTCACGACGTAGACGCGCAGCCGGCGGCCGTGGGGGTACTCCTCCCCCGGCGCCTGCTCGGCCTGGGGCAGGATCGCCTCGATCGAGCCGAGGTCGACGCGGACGGTGCGCGAGTCGCGGTCCTGTTGCACGACGCCGAGCAGGATGTCGCCCTCGACACCGGCGAAGTGCCCGTACTTCTGCTCGTCCTCCGCCTCGCGCAGGCGCTGGAAGATGACCTGCCGGGCCGTGGCCGCGGCCACCCGTCCGAAGTCGGCCGGAGTGTCGTCGTACCAGCCCGCCACCTCGCCGGCCTCGTCCTGCTCGGGCGCGAGCACGCTGACCCGTCCCGACTTGGTGTCGATGGTCACCTTGGCGCCCTCGACGGCCCCGGGAGTCTTCTCGTACGCGTTCAGCAGCGCGTCCTCGAGGGCGCGCAGCAGCACGTCCATCGAGATCTCCTTGTCACGCTCCAGTTGCTTGAGCGCACTCAGGTCGATGTCCATCTCACTCCTCCTCGTCTGACTCGTCCGCCGCTGCGGTGTCGTCCGCCTCGTCCAGCGGACGGTTGAGCTCCACCTGCACGACCGCCTGGGTGACCCCGGCCAGGTCGATGCTCCGCTGGGCGCCGTCGACCTCGAGCACCACCGCGCTGTCGCTCACTCCGACGATCCGTCCGGTCAGGTCCAGGTCTGCTCCGGTGACGTGCACCAGCCGGCCGGTGTTGCGCCGGTAGTGCTTCGCCTCGGTGAGCGGACGGCCGACGCCGCGGGAGGAGACCTCCAACGTGTAGGGGCCGTTGCCGGTGACCGTGGAGGCGTCGAGCGCGTCGGAGATCGCCCTGGTCGCCGCGGCGATCTCGTCCAGCGACGGGCCTCGACCGTCCGGGCCGTCCCCGTCGAGGAAGATCCGCACCACCTTGCGCCGACCCGCCGGCAGCACCTCCAGTCGGTCCAACTCGAGCCGGAGCCCCCCCACGACGGGTTCCAGCAAGCGGGAGAGCTCAGTGGTCTTCATGGCGGAACCTCTCCGAGTGCGATTGTGGGATGCGGTTGTGGCTGCCCAGCTTAGCCGGGCCGGAGCGGTCTCAGCCCCGGACGGCTGCCACCACCCGCGCGGCCGCCTGCTCCAGCGGCACGTCGGCCCGTTCGCCGCTGGCGCGGTCGCGGAGTTCCACCACGCCGTCGGCCAGCCCGCGGCCCAGCACGACGATCGTCGGCATGCCGAGCAGTTCGGCATCGGCGAACTTCACCCCGGGCGAGGCCTTGCGGTCGTCCAGCAGGACGGCCAGGCCGGCGGCGTCCAGTTCGGCGGCCAGCGCCTCGGCAGCCTCCAGCACCGAGGCGTCCTTGCCGGTCGCCACCAGCTGCACGTCGAAGGGGGCCAGGGCGCGCGGCCAGGCGAGCCCCTTGTCGTCGCAGGTGGCCTCGGCGACGGCCGCCACCGCGCGGGAGACCCCCACGCCGTAGGAGCCCATGGTGACTCCTCCCAGCTTCCCGTTCGCGTCGAGCACCTTCAGGCCGAGCGCCTCAGCGTACTTGCGGCCGAGCTGGAAGATGTGGCCCATCTCGATCCCCCGGGCCAGGCTCAGCGGGCCGGAACCGTCCGGGGCCGGGTCGCCGTCGCGCACCTCCGCCACGTCCAGCACCCCGTCGGCGGTGAAGTCCCGGCCCGCGACGACGTCGACCACATGGGTGTCGACGACGTTCGCGCCGGTGAGCCACGCGGTGCCGGGCACGACGCGGGGGTCGACCAGGTAGCGCACGCCGGCGGCCGCGTCCTGCCCGAGGTGGGCCAGCACCGCGTCGCCGTCGAGGCTGACCGGGCCGATGTAGCCCTTCACCAGGGCCGGGCTCGCAGCGAAGTCGTCGTCGGTGAGCGGGGCGGCCTCGGCGGGGGCGATCGCCGCCTCCAGCCGTTTGGTGTCGATGTCGCGGTCGCCGGGCAGGCCCACCACGAGCACCTCGCTGGTGCCGTCGGGAGCGGTGAGCCGGAACACGACGTTCTTCAGGGTGTCGGCGGCCGTCCACGGCCGATCGGGGCGGGGGAAGTCGCGGTTGGCCGCGGCCACGAGCTCGTCGATCGTCCCGGTGCCGGGGGTGTCGACGGCCCGGGGCGCGCCCGTCCGGCTCGCGTCGACCTCGGGCGGGGTGGCCACCGCGACGGCCTCCACGTTGGCCGCGTAGCCGCCCGGGGAGCGCACGAAGCTGTCCTCGCCGGTGGGCGAGATCGCCAGGAACTCCTCCGAGGCCGAGCCGCCCATCGCACCGGAGGTGGCCTTGACGATCACGTAGTCGAGCCCCAGCCGGTCGAACATGCGGACGTACGCCTCGCGGTGCGCCTGGTAGGACGCCTCCAGCCCGGCGTCGTCGAGGTCGAAGGAGTAGGAGTCCTTCATCACGAACTCGCGGCCGCGCAGCAGGCCGGCGCGCGGACGGGCCTCGTCGCGGTACTTGGTCTGGATCTGGTAGATCGACAGCGGCAGGTCCTTGTACGAGGAGTAGAGGTCCTTCACCAGCAGGGTGAACATCTCCTCGTGGGTGGGGCCGAGCAGGTAGTCGGCGCCCTTGCGGTCCTTGAGCCGGAACAGGTTCGGCCCGTACTCCGTCCACCGGTGGGTGGCCTCGTAGGGTTCCCGCGGCAGCAGCGCGGGGAAGAGCACCTCCTGGGCACCGATCGCGTCCATCTCCTCGCGGACGATCGTCTCGACCTTGTGCAGCACCCGCAGGCCCAGCGGCAGCCAGGTGTAGACCCCCGGCGCGGCGCGGCGGATGTAACCGGCGCGGACGAGCCAGCGGTGGCTCGGCACCTCGGCGTCGGCGGGCGCCTCGCGCAGGGTTCGGACGAAGAAGCGGGAGAGTCGGGTGATCACCGGGTCAGCCTACCGATCGCCCGGCCCCGGAATCCCCCCGGGTCAGCCGCGCCGCCAGTAGCCCTTCGCCACGACGGCGGCCTCGGGCAGGCCCCAACGATCGAGCAGCAGCGCCCGGGCCGCGGGCACCACCCCGGCCTCGGACGCCACGAAGGCCAGCACCGCTCCGCGGGGCCGGTCGCTCTCCCCGAGCGCCGCGAGCGCGGCGGGCAGGCTGTCGTCGTCCCTGGTCAGCACTGTGACGTGGATGCCGGGACCGGACGGCATCGGGACCAACCGGTTCTCCGGGGCCACCTCGAGGATCACCCGGGCCGGGGTCCCCGGCCGACGGGCCGCCAGGAAGCGGGTGATGGCCGGCACCGCGGTCTCGTCCCCGGCCAGGAACCAGGCGTCAGGCTCGCCGGAGATCGTGCTGCTGCGGCGGGGCCCGCCGATCGCGGCGGACGAGCCCAGCGGTGCCTCGGCGGCCCAGCGCGAGCCGGGGCCGTCGCCGTGGATGACGAAGTCGAACTCGACCCAGCCGGCCTCGGCGTCGGCGGCCACGGTGTGTACTCGCGGCTGGGGAACTCCCGCCAGCCCTCGCTGGAGGCGGGCAGCGGCGACCCCGGCGGGGCGAGGAAGAGCCGCACGTGGTCATCGGCGCCGGGGGCGTGGAAGCTGCGCAACGCCTCACCGGCGAACCGAAGTCGCACGTAGCCGGGCGTGAGCCAGTCGCGCTGCACCAGTTCGGCCGGGCGAAGCTCGGTCTCCAGCGGCACGGACTGGAACACCACGGGGGCGGTCAGCGTCATGGGGGGTCCTCGGGGTCGGCGGGGCGAAACGCGTAATAGGTTAGCCCGCTCTTTCCAAAATCGGACAGTCCGGGTGTCCAGCGCCGGCGTCCGGGGTACGACCGGACGCGCGGCGTGCGGCAGGATGGTGCGGTGACCGATCTCCTGCCCGAGGGCGCCCGCCGGGTCGCCGCCACCCTGGCCGACCGGGGACACCCCCACGAGGTCGTGCTGTTGCCGGTGACCGGACGGACGGCTGCCGACGCGGCGGCCGCGCTCGGCGTACAGCTGGGGCAGATCGCCAAGAGCATCGTGTTCCGGCGACGCGGGGACGACGCGGCCGTGCTGGTGGTCACCTCCGGCGACCGCCGGGTCGACGTGGCCCTGGTGTCGGCCCTGGCCGGCGACGTGGGTCGCGCCGATGCGGACTTCGTGAAGGCCGCGACCGGCTTCTCGATCGGCGGGGTCTCCCCGGTCGGCCACACCAGCCCGCCGGTGGTGCTGCTGGACCGCGACCTGTTCCGGTTCGAGGAGATCTGGGCCGCGGCCGGGCACCCGCACGCCGTGTTCCCGCTCTCCCCCGCCGAACTTCGGTTGCTCACCGGCGCCCCCGTCGTCGACGTGGTGGAGGCCGGGTCTCAATAGAGGACTGTGGCGAACTCCCCCACGGTCTCGAAGCCGACCCGTTCGTAGGCCCGGATCGCCCGCAGGTTGAAGTCGTTCACGTAGAGGCTGGCCGTCGCGAAGTCGGCGAGCACGTACTCGGTGACCGCTGCCATCGCGGGGGCGGCGAGTCCCCGTCCGCGCAGGGAGGGCGCGAGCCAGACGCCCTGGATCTGCGCGACCCGCGCGAAGCTGGCGCCCACGTCGGCCTTGAAGATGACCTCGCCGCCCTCCACGATGCCGAACGCACGGCCGAGGTCGATCAGCCAGCGGCAGTAGCTGCGGTAGCCGGAGCCCGCGCCGTCGGCGAGCGGGTCGCTGCCGACCTCTTCGCGGTACATCGCGACCGAGGCGGCCAGGTAGGAGTCGAACTCCGCAGCCCTGATCGGACGTACCCGCGGGTCCACCGGACCCTTCGGCGCGCCGGAGATCGCCATCAGCGGCTGGTGCCGCCGGACCTCGCGCACGTCCGCCCAGGCGGCACCCCACCGGTCCGCCAGCGCCTGCCACAGCGGCAGGGCCAGTCGGGCGGGCCCGACGATCGATTGGGACGTGCGGCGGCGTCCGGCCGCCTCGACGAAAGCCGGCAGTGGCTCCAGGCTGTCGGCGACCGGCACGAGGTTCGCCCCCACGTGCAGCAGGGCGCGTGGGGTGGTGGCCGGCCAGCCCCACAACAACCCCGAACGGGTCGGGGTGAGCACGCCCGCGTCCAGCCGGGAGCCGACGAACACGTTGACCACCGGATCGGCGGCCAGCAGGTCCCGTACCGCCGGGGCGTCGGCTGCGGTCAGGATCCGGGCGTCCACGGCTAGCCGACGGTGACCTGGACGGGACCGGACCCGGTCTCCGTCAACTCCGCCGCGAGCCGGTTGGCCTCCTCGATCAGGGTGGCGACGATCTCGGACTCCGGGACGGTCTTGATCACCTCGCCCCGCACGAAGATCTGGCCCTTGCCATTGCCGGAGGCGACGCCGAGATCGGCCTCCCTCGCCTCGCCGGGGCCGTTCACGACGCAGCCCATCACGGCGACCCGGAGCGGCACCTCCATGCCCTCCAGCCCGGCCGTGACCTCCTCGGCAAGGGTGTAGACGTCCACCTGCGCCCGTCCGCAGGAGGGGCAGGAGACGATCTCCAGGTGCCGCGGCCGCAGGTTCAGCGACTCCAGGATCTTGATGCCGACTTTCACCTCCTCGGCGGGAGGGGCCGAGAGCGACACCCGGATCGTGTCGCCGATCCCCTGGGCGAGCAGCGCCCCGAAGGCGACCGACGACTTGATCGTGCCCTGGAACGCCGGGCCGGCCTCGGTCACGCCGAGATGGAGGGGGTACTCGCAGGCCTGGGAGAGGAGTTCGTACGCGCGCACCATGACCACCGGATCGTGGTGCTTCACCGAGATCTTGAAGTCGCGGAAGCCGTGCTCCTCGAACAGCCCGGCCTCCCACAGCGCCGACTCGACCAGCGCCTCGGGGGTCGGCGCGCCGTACTTGGCCAGCAGGCGCTTGTCCAGGGAACCGGCGTTGACGCCGATCCGGATCGACACCCCCGCGTCGGTCGCCGCCCGCGCGATCTCCTTCACCTGGTCGTCGAAGGCGCGAATGTTGCCGGGGTTCACCCGGACGGCGGCGCAGCCGGCGTCGATCGCGGCGAACACGTAGCGCGGCTGGAAGTGGATGTCGGCGATGACCGGGATCTGGCTCTTCTTCGCGATGATGTGCAGCACGTCGGCGTCGTCCTGGCTGGGGACGGCGACGCGGACGATGTCACAGCCGGTGGCGGTGAGTTCGGCGATCTGCTGCAGGGTGCCGTTGATGTCGGTGGTCTTGGTGGTGGTCATCGACTGCACCGAGATCGGGGCACCACCGCCGACGGCCACCTTGCCCACCCGGATCCGCCGGGTCGGGCGGCGCGGAGCGAGCACGGGGGGTGGTACGGCTGGCATCCCGAGGTTGATCGTCATGGGCTCCTCTTCGGCGCGATGGTGGCGGCAGGACCGGCGGTGCGTCCGCGGGCCAGCCTACCCACCCCGCCACCGTCGGGCTCAGAACAGCTGCAGCGGGCTCACGATGTCGGCGATGATCAGCGCGACGCCGCTGAGCAGCAGCAGCCCGCCGACGGCGTAGGCGACCGGCAGCAGCTTCGCCGTGTCGAACGGGCCGGGGTCGGCCCGGCCGCGCAGCCTCGCGGTGCGCCGGCGCAGCCACTCCCACAGCGCGCCCGCCATGTGGCCGCCGTCCAGCGGTGGCAGCGGGACGAGGTTGAAGATCGCCAGGAAGAGGTTTACGGAGGCGAGCAGCGAGGTGAACATCACCGCCTTGGTCTCCCACGGGACATCGGCGGCGGCGACCTCGCCGGCCACCACGCTGGCGCCCACGATCGAGACGGGCCCGTTCACGTCCCGTGGCTTGCCGGTCACCATGTCGGCGACCACGTTCCACACCTTCACGGGGAACTGCACCAGCGCGACGACCGACTGCCCGGTGAGCGTGGCCATGTCCTGGGCGACCTGCACCGGGCCGCCCCGGGTGAGTTCCTGGGTGGGGCCGACGCCGAGCCAGCCGGCGGCGATCCGCCGGGAGGGGTCCCAGGTGTCGGCGACGCCGTTGACGACGGTGTGGACGGGGGTGAGCGCGACCTGCTGGCCGTCCCGCTCGACGACGAGCCGGGCCTCACCGTCCAGGTTCGCGCGGATCAGCGAGCTGAGCTGCTCGTAGGAGGTGATCGTGACCTCGTTGAAGCTGACGACCCGGTCGCCTGCCCGCAGGCCGGCGGTGTGGGCCGGGGTGCGGGGGTCGGTGTCGACGCACTCGGTGCGGTTCGCGCCGGCGGGGATGATGCACTCCTGCACCACGGCGATCGTGGTTTGCGCGCGGTAGACGCCGTAGCCGGCGGTGACCGCCCAGAACAGGCAGAAGGCGATCAGCAGGTTCATGAACGGCCCGCCGAACATCACCACGAGCTTCTGCCAGGTCTTCTTCTGGTAGAACAGCCGACCGTCCTCGACGTCGGTGGGCGTGATCTCCTCCCATTCCGCGGCCCGCGCCGCATCGGCCAGCTCGGCGAGCCGGGTGGGCTGGCCCTGCCGCGGCGAGCCGGGCGGGTACATGCCGAGCAGGCGGACGAAGCCGCCGAGGGGGAACCACTTGATGCCGTACTCGGTCTCGCCCCGGACGGTCGACCAGGCGGTCGGCCCGAAGCCGACGAAGTACTTCGGCACCCGCACGCCGAAGATCTTGGCTGGCACCATGTGGCCGATCTCGTGGAGCGCGACCGACGCCATGATCAGGGCGAAGAACAGCACCCCGAAGACGATCGTGACGATCAGATCCATGAGGCCTCCAGCCCGTCGATCAGTTCAGCGGCCGCCCGCCTGGCCCAGGCGTCCGCGGCCAGCACGGTCGCCAGGTCGAGGTCGCCGACGGCCGGACCGGAGCCGGTCAGGACGCGTTCCACGGTGTGCTGCACGACCTCAACAATGCCGCGGAACGACAAGCGGCGTTCGCAGAACGCGTCCACCGCCACCTCGTTGGCCGCGTTGAAGACGGCCGGGGCCACTCCCCCGGCGTGGCCGACCCGCCGGGCGAGTTCGACGGCAGGGAAGGCGGTGGAGTCCAGGGGCTCGAACGTCCAGCTCGTGGCCCGGCTCCAGTCGCACGGACGGGCGGCGTCGGCGACCCGGTCTGGCCAGGCCAGGCCGAGCGCGATCGGGAGCCTCATGTCGGGCGGGGAGCACTGGGCGATCGTGGAGCCGTCGTGGAACTCCACCATCGAGTGCACCACCGACTGGGGGTGGACGACCACCTCGATGTCGTCCAGCGACACGTCGTAGAGCAGCGCTGCCTCGAGCAGTTCGAGGCCCTTGTTGACCAGGGTGGCGGAGTTGATGGTGATCACCCGTCCCATCGCCCAGGTGGGGTGGGCGAGCGCCTGGTCGGGCGTGATGCCGTCCAGATCATCCCGGGACCGGCCGCGGAAGGGCCCGCCCGAGGCGGTCAGGATGAGCCGGCGCACCTCGTCGGCCCGGCCGGCGCGCAGCGCCTGGGCGAACGCGGAGTGCTCGGAGTCGACCGCGACCACCTGTCCCGGGGCCGCGGCCGCGACCACGAGCGGGCCGCCGATCACCAGCGACTCCTTGTTGGCGAGTGCCAGCGTGGTGCCCGCGGCGAGCGTGGCGAGGGTCGGCTCCAGGCCGGCGGCGCCCGTGATCGCATTCAGCACCACGTCCGCCCCCAGCGCGGCGAGCCGGGTGGAGGCGTCCGGCCCGTCCCAGACCTCGACGCCGGGGAGTTCGGCCCGCAGCCGCCGGGCGGCCGCCGGGTCGCCCACCGCCACCACGCGCGGGCGCAGGACGTCCGCCTGCCGCAGCAGCAGGTCGGGGTTCGCGCCGCCGGCGGACAGCCCCACCACGCGGAACTGCTCGGGCCGGGCCTGGATCACCTCGATCGCCTGGGTCCCGATGGAGCCGGTACTACCGAGGATCACCACATCGCGCACGGCGCCCAGTCTAGGTCTCACCGACTCCCGGCCCCGCTTTGACTGGACTGTTGCTGCCCGTGACGGTCAGCAACCGACCACCATGCGGTGCGGCAGCGCGGGCAGGGGTGGAACGGCTCGGGGTAGCCCCGCCCTGCCAGTGCCTCCCACACCTGACGGGCAACCTCGCACGGGCGACCTCGGACGTCGGCGCTGCCGTACCGGAGCGTGAGCATGCCCCGGGCCGAGTGCCCGTTGTCCCTGCGCAGGTCCCGGAAGGAGGAGCCGGCGTCCTCGTGGCCCCGCCGACCGTCAAGTTCCACGATCACTCCGTACACCTCGTAGAAGCCGTCGCTGCGGCTGCCGCGGCTCACCGACACCTGCCGACGGGCTTGGGGCAACCGGTGCGCGCGTTCCACGTCGCGACGATAGGCCCACTCCAGCGAACTCTCGACACCGTCGAGGTCCTCGATCACGGCCACCAGAAGCTGTCGGCCCGGCACCCGGGCGCGATCCTGCAGCCTGGCAGCCAGGCGATCAGTAGTGGTGAGTCGAAGGCGTAGCGCGTCGGTGAGTCGTGCCACGGCTTCGTCGACCCGAAGCGGGCCGCAGACGTCGATGAGGGCGTCCTCGGCACAGATCCGCGCCGGCAGGCCGCGAGCCCTTCCCAGCCGTCCACCTCCGTCCCGACGGATGACGGCGGCTGTCACCGGACGCGGGCGTCGGTCGTCGGGCACCCATACCTCGACCGGCCCCGTGGTCGTGTCCATTCCGAGCAGGTAGAGGGCGGCGGCGCCCCCGACGGCGCTGTGGTCGCCCGCCTGCAACACGGCCGACCACACCCGCCGATCGAGGGAATCCTGTCCGGGTCGGAGGTCGTAGAGCCCCCTGGCGGGGCGATCCCACTGGCCTTGGCGCACCAGCCTTCCAGCCGCTTTCGACCCGAGGCCGAGGGAGGCGGCCTGGCCGGCCGTGAGGTACCCCTCCTGGGCGTCAGCAAGGCGTCGGAGGTGCGGACCGGGGAACTGTTGTGGGTGCATCACTTCAGGATCGGCAGGATGCCCCGTCCTGTGCCGCCACGATCGGTCGTCCTGTGGACAACGCCCGCGCCGCCTGCGGCCGTCGTCCACAGCCCTCCCTCCCGCCAAGCTGGACGGCTTCCACCCATGACGGGCCGGAACCGTCCAGTCAAGAGAGTGGTGCGTGGCCTAGGCTGCCGGCATGTCGGAGCTGACGGAGTACCTGGCCTCGCTACCAGAGGCCGAGCGGGTGGTCATCGGGGCGATCTACGACCGGGCGCGCGAGCTGGTGCCCGAGGCGACTGACGGCCTGGGGTACGGCCTGCCGGCGCTGCGCTACCGCGGCAAGCCACTGCTGGCGGTCAAGGCGGCCAGGGACCACCTCGGGTTGTACCCGTTCAGCCCGGCGGCGATCGAGGCGGCCCAGGCGCACCTGGCCGGCTTCTCCACCTCCAGGGGAACCGTACGGTTCACGGCCGCACGTCCGCTGCCGCCCGCCGCGATCGAGGCGCTGGTGCTTGCCCGCCGGGCCGAGATCGAGCGCTGAGGTGGCGCCCACCGCCGGGGCGCCGGGTGCGGAGCTGGAGTCGCTCGCCGAGCTCGAGGAGCACCTCGCCCGCACCGGCACCCTGTCGGGCTGCTACCTCCAGTCGCTCGACCTGACGGGACTGGGCACCCGGCTGCTCGGCGTGCCGGTGACCCAGGCCGTGTTCCTCGGCTGCCGGTTCGACTCCGGCGTCGAGGCGGCGCTCACCGCTGCCGGCGCCCTGGTGTTCCCGGCGCTGCCCGACCTGCCCTTCGACCCCTACCGCGGCGGCCTGTACTCCCCCGCCGAGCTCTACGCCGGGCTCCAGGACGGCTACCGGCACACCCCGGACGCCCGGATCTGGCGCTGGTGGCGCTACATCGGCCACCACCGCAGCCTCACGAGTGAGCTGGCCATGACGCTGCACGACCACGCCGTCATCGAGGCCCTGGACGACCTCGCGCTCAGCGGCGCGGTCGGGGTGATGGGCGGCCACCGGCTCGCCCGGGACGACCGCGGGTACGCCGACGCCGCCGGGCTGGGCCGCGCCCTCGCCCGGGCCGGACGGACGGTGCTCACCGGCGGCGGGCCGGGGGCGATGGAGGCGGTGAACCTGGGCGCCGGCCTGACCGGCACGAGCGCGGACCTCACTGCGGCGATCGCGTTGCTGGCGGGCACCCCGGAGTTCGGCGACAGGGTGGACGAGTGGGCGAGCGCCGGGTTCGAGACCCGGCGGCGCTGGGAGTTCACCGGCGCCTCCTACGGCGTGCCGACCTGGCTGTACGGGCACGAACCGCCCAACGTGTTCGCCGCGGGGGTGGCCAAGCTGTTCTCCAACGCGCTGCGCGAGGACGTCCTGCTGCGGCTGGCCAGCGGCGGCCTGGTTTGCCTGCCCGGCGCGGCAGGGACGGTGCAGGAGGTCTTCCAGGCCGTGACACCCCGGTACTACGCCGACCCCGGTGCGGCGGTGCCGCCGCTGGTCCTGGTCGGTCGGGAGCACTGGCAGCGGCTGCTGCCGGCCTGGCCGCTGCTGCAGGCGCTCGCCGAGGGCCGCGCCCTCGGGCGGGCCATCCACCTGGTCGACTCGGTGGCCGACGTACCGGCCCTGCTCGCCGACGGCGTGCGCTGAACCGCCCGGGTCACCCCTGGGCGGCGAGCTGGCCGCAGGCGCCGTCGATCTCGCGGCCGCGGGTGTCCCGGACGGTGGCCTGGACGCCGTGGTGGTCGAGCCGGCGGAGGAACGCCGCCTCGTCGGCCCGCCGCGATGCCGTCCATTTGGAGCCCGGCGTCGGGTTCAGCGGGATGAGGTTGACGTGCACCCAGCCGTGCCCGCCGCGGTCCAGCACCCGGGCGAGCTCGTCGGCGCGCCAGGACTGGTCGTTGACGTCCCGGATCAGCGCGTACTCGATCGACACCCGTCGTCCGGTCGCGGTGAAGTAGGCGTGCGCCGCGTCCACCACCTCGGCCACGGGCCAGCGGGTGTTGATCGGGCAGAGCTCGTCGCGCAACTCGTCGTCGGGGGCGTGCAGGCTCACCGCCAGGGTCAGCGGCAGCCCCTCACCGGAGAGCTGCCGGATCCTGGGCACCAGCCCGACGGTCGACACCGTGACACCTCGCGCCGAGATCCCGAGCCCGTCCGGCGCCGGCGTGGTGATCGCCCGAATGGCTGCGAGCACGGCCCGGTAGTTCGCCATCGGCTCGCCCATGCCCATGAAGACGACGTTGTTGACCCGCCCCGGTCCGCCGGGGAGGCCGCCGTCCCGCAGCTGCCGGGCGGCGTCGAGCACCTGCAGCAGTATCTCGGCCGCGCTCAGGTTGCGTTGCAGGCCGCCCTGGCCGGTGGCGCAGAACGGGCACGCCATCCCGCAGCCGGCCTGGGACGAGATGCAGACCGTCGCCCGTTCTCGACCCCGTCCGCTGGCGCGCAGGCCGGATACGCCGTAACGCATCAGCACCGACTCCACCAGCGAGGCGTCGTGCAGCCGCCACAGCGTCTTGACGGTGGTGCCGCCGTCGGCGCGCTGGTCGCGGACGCGTTCCAGCAGCCCCGGCAGGACGGCCTCGGCGAGCCGCTCCCGGTCGGCGGCGGGGATGTCCGTCCACTCCGAGGGCACGACGCTCAGCCGTCCGAACACGTGCCGGTCGAGTTGGTCGCGGCGGTACCGGGCCAGTCCGAGCGCCTCGATCGCCTCCGCCCGCCCGGCCGGGTCGAGGTCGACCCAGTGCTGCGGTGGACGGCCGCGGCGCGGGGCCGCCATCACGAGCGGGACGGACCGGCCGGCCTCGGCCTGCTCGAGCAGGTCGGCGTAGGCGGACACCTCCTCGGGTGTCAGCCCGGTCACAGCCGCGCCGCCAACGTGAACACCAGCCAGGCCGCGGGTGCGGCCAGCAGCATCGAGTCCATCCGGTCCATCACCCCGCCGTGCCCGGGCAGGAACGAGGACATGTCCTTGATGCCGACGTCGCGCTTGACGAGGGACTCGATGAGGTCGCCCGCGGTGCCGAAGCCTGCGACCATGATGCCCAGCACCGTGCCCACCCACCAGGGTTCCGCCAGCAGGAAGGCGGTCCAGAGCGTGCCCACGAGCGCCGCGAGCCCGAACGAGCCCGCCAGGCCCTCCCAGGTCTTCTTCGGGCTGATCTTCGGCGCCATCGGGTGCTTGCCGAGCGTTGCGCCGACGATGTAGCCGCCGGTGTCGCTGCCGGCGATGCAGAGCGCGGTCGCGGCGACCTTCATGCCCCCCGACGGCATTGCCAGGATCAGGCCGACGAAGGAGCCGAGCAGCGGGATGTAGCTGATGATGAACAGGCTCGCCGAGGCGTCCCGGACGTAACCCTCGGCGCCGCCGGGCATCCGCCAGATCAGCGCGAGCATCACGGTGGCGCCCAGCGAGCCCAGCAGCACGAGGTGCCAGGGGATGTTGGTGACCGGCTGGAGGACGGCGGCGGCGTACGAGCCGCCGATGATCACGGCCGTGCCCACCACCACGGGCACGCGCGCCGACGTCATGCCGATCCGGGCGAGCGCGTTGTGCACCTCGACCGCGCCGAGGGCGGTCATCACGACCAGCAGCAGGATGAAGCCGGGGTGCCACAGCACCAGGGTCGCCACGATGATCGCGATCAGGCCGAGCCCGACCGCGATGGCCGCGGGCAGGTTTCGGCCCGGACCGCGTCGCCTGGTGACTGGTGCCGTGGCGGTCATCAGACCTCCAACAACTCGGCTTCCTTGGACTTCAGCAGCTCGTCGACGGCGTCGACGTGCTTCTTGGTCATGGTGTCCAGCTGCTTCTCGGCGCCGCGGGAGTCGTCCTCGCTGACCTCCTTGTCCTTGACCAGCTTGTGCACCGACTCGATCGCGTGGCGGCGGATGTTGCGGACGGCGACCCGTCCCTCCTCGGCCTTGTGGCGGGCGAGCTTGATGTACTCCTTGCGGCGCTCCTCGGTGAGCTGCGGCAGCACGATGCGGATCAGGTTGCCGTCATTGGCGGGGTTGACGCCGAGGTCGGAGTCGCGGATGGCCCGCTCGATGCCGGCCATCGCGCCGCGGTCGAACGGGCTGATCAGGACGGTCCGCGCCTCGGGCACCTGGAAGGTGGCGAGCTGCTGCAGCGGCGTCGGCGCACCGTAGTAGTCGACCATCAGGCGGTTGAACATGGCCGGGTGGGCGCGCCCGGTACGGATCGCGCCGAACTCCTCCCGGGCGTGCTCGACCGCTCCGGCCATCTTGCGGTCGGCGTCGGAGATGATGTCAGCGATCACGGTGGGTCCCTTCGGTGTGGTGCGTGGTGCTCAGGCGTGGACGGTCGTCCCGATCTTCTCACCTGAGACCACCCGCGCGATGTTCCCGACGACCCCGAGGTCGAAGAAGATCATCGGCAACTGGTGCTCGCGGGCGAGGCTGATCGCGGTCGCGTCGGCGACCTTCAGGTCGCGGGAGAGGTACTCGTCATAGGTGAGGTCGTCGAACCGGACGGCCTCGGGGTGGGTCGCGGGGTCCGCGTCGTAGACGCCGTCGGTACCCTGCTTGGCCATCAGCAGCACCTCGGCGTCGATCTCGAGCGCCCGTTGCGCCGCCACCGTGTCGGTGGAGAAGAACGGCATCCCCGACCCGGCGCCGAAGATCACGACCCGGTCCTTCTCCAGGTGCCGGATGGCCCGGCGCGGGATGTAGGGCTCGGCGACCTGGCCCATCGCGATCGCGGTCTGCACCCGGGTGGGCACGCCCGCCTGCTCCAGGAAGTCCTGCAGCGCGAGGCAGTTCATCACGGTGCCGAGCATGCCCATGTAATCGGCGCGGGCGCGGTCCATGCCGCGGGTCTGCAGCTGGGCGCCGCGGAAGAAGTTGCCGCCCCCGGTGACGATGGCCACCTGGACGCCACTGGCGACCACGCCCGCGATCTGCTCGGCGATGCTGGAGATCACATCGGGGTCGACGCCGAGCCGACCGCCCCCGAACGCCTCCCCGGAGAGCTTGAGCAGGACACGGCGAAAGGGGCTGGTCATCTGGTCTCCTCGGGCGTGGACGGGCCGGCGCGGCTCCACCCTAACCGAAACCGGCGCCGCCGGTAGCTGGCCGGACAAGCCGGACGGCCGCCCGGGGTGGTTCCCGGACGGCCTTCCAAAGCGGGTGGTTCAGGCGCCGGCGGCGAAGCGGACGAACCGCTTCACCTCGACACCGTTCTGCTCCAGCGGCTTCCCGACGGTCAGCTTGTCGTCGGAAACGCTGGCCTGCTCGACCAGGCAGACGTCCTTGTAGAAGCCGTTCAGCCGGCCTTCCACGATGCGGGGGATGATCGCCTCGGGCTTGCCCTCCTCCTTGGCGGTGAGCTCGGCGACGCGGCGCTCGTTGGCCAGCACGTCCTGCGGCACCTCGTCGCGGGTGACCCAGGAGGGCGACATGGCGGCGATCTGCATCGCGATGCCGCGCACGAAGTCCTCGTTGCCGCCGTCGTACTCGACCATCACGCCCACCTGCGGAGGCAGGTCCTGGGACCGCTTGTGCAGGTAGATGCTGACCGGGCCGTCGAACGAGGCCGCGTTGGCCAGCTCCAGCTTCTCGCCGATCTTCGCGCTCAGCTCCCCGACGGCCTCGGCGACGGTCTTGCCCGAGGCCAGGACGACCGCGCCGGCCGCCTCGACCCCGTGCGCCTTCGCCGCATCGACTGCCGTGGCGATCTCCTGGGCCAGGGCCATGAACTCGGCGTTCTTGGCGACGAAGTCGGTCTCGGCGCCCAGCTGGATGACGGTGGCGCCGGCGGCGGCGACCAGGCCATTGCTGGCCTCCCGGTCGGAGCGCTTGGCCATCTTCGCCTGGCCGGTCACCCGCAGGATCTCGACGGCGGCGTCGAAGTCGCCGTCGGCCTCGGTGAGCGCCTTCTTGGCGTCCATCATCCCGGCGCCGGTGGCGTCGCGGAGCTTCTTCACATCAGCAGCGGTGATCGTTGCCATCTCTTGGTGTCGTCCTTGGTTCGTTGGTTGGTTGGTCACTCGGCCTCGGGCGCGGCCGCAGCCTCGACCTCGACCGGCTCGGTCACATCGGCCGCAGCCTCGACGAGAGCCGCCTCGGCGGGGGCAGCAGCCTCCTCGGCAACCTCCTCGACGGGGGCAGCCTCAACGGCAACCTCCTCGACGGCAGGGGCCTCGACGACGGCGGGGGCCTCGACGACCGGCGCCGCGGCCGGGCCACCGAGCAGGTCGCGCTCCCAGTCGGGCATCGGCTCGGCCTCTTCACCGGTGGTGGTCGCGGCGGAGGAGCGGGCCAGCAGGCCCTCGGCGACGGCGTCGGCCACCACGCGGGTCAGCAGCGCGACCGAACGGATCGCGTCATCGTTGCCCGGGATGGCGAAGTCGACCTCGTCGGGGTCGCAGTTGGTGTCGAGGATGCCGATGATCGGGATGTGCAGCTTGCGCGCCTCGTCGATGGCGAGGTGCTCCTTCTTGGTGTCGACCACCCAGATCGCCTGCGGCAGCTTGCCCATGTCGCGGATGCCGCCCAGGGTCTTGGCCAGCTTCTCCTTCTTGCGCTTCTGCTGCAGGAGTTCCTTCTTGGTCAGCCCCGAGGCCGCGACGTCGTCGAAGTTGAGGCCCTCGAGCTCCTTCATCTTCGAGATCCGCTTCGAGATCGTGCCGAAGTTGGTGAGCATGCCGCCCAGCCAGCGCTGGTTCACGTAGGGCATGCCGACCCGGGTCGCCTGCTCGGCGATGGTCTCCTGGGCCTGCTTCTTCGTGCCGACGAAGAGCACCTGGCCGCCCTTGGCGACGGTCTCCTTGACGAAGCCGTACGCGGTGTCGATATAGCTCAGCGACAGCTGCAGGTCGATGATGTAGATCCCGTTGCGCTCGGCGAAGATGAAGCGCTTCATCTTGGGGTTCCAGCGACGGGTCTGGTGCCCGAAGTGGACGCCGCTGTCGAGCAGCTGGCGGGCGGTGACGACGGCCATGGCCGGTCCTTTCCGGAGCGGGACGTGCCCACTCGAGGTTGCCGGGACCGAGCTGTTCGGTCCCCCTGATGCGGTCGCCTACTGGCCGCCCCCGAAGGGGACCTGGGCGTTCGACCCGCGCCTGCCGGGGCAGGTGAGCGGTAGGACTGCATGCGAAGTCGACCCAGATCTGCTGGGCCGCTGGAGGTGATTGTACGCGCGGGCGCCCGGACGGCGCCAACCCGCACCTGTGGACAAGCCGGAGTTGTCCACAGACTCCCCGGCGGGCGACACACTCGGCCCGCTGACACCGACAGTGGGGGCCGGAGGTGAGGCACGACATGGATCGGGAAGCACGGAGGACCCACCGGCGACCGCTGGCAGCGCTGGTGGTGCTGCTCGCAGCCCTGCTGGCGGTGTGGGCGCCGCCGGCGCGGGCGGTGGACGGGACGCCGCCGGTGGACGGACCGGTGGCGCGAGGGTTCGACCCTCCGAGCGAACGCTGGCAGGCCGGTCATCGTGGCGTCGACCTGCGCGCCGAGGTCGGCGCCTTGGTGGTCGCCGCGGTCGGCGGCACGGTCAGCTTCGCCGGGACGGTGGCGGGCAAGCCCGTGGTGGTCGTCGACCACGGCGACGGCCTGCGCACCACCTACGAACCGGTGCTCGCCCGGGTCGCGGTGGGCACCCGGGTCGGCGCCGGCACCACCATCGGCGTGCTCGCGGCCGGACACGACTGCCCTGGCGGGACCTGCCTGCACTGGGGCCTCAAGCGCGGCGACACCTACCTCGACCCGCTCTCCCTGCTCGGTGCCGAGGCACTTCGGCTGCTCCCGGCGACCGCGGTGGGTACCGCCGGCGAGCGGGCGTCCGCGCGCCGCCGGCTGCTCGGAGCCGGAGCGGGGATCCCCGGGCTCTTCCTCCGGCCGGTTCCCGGCAGGATCAGTTCGGGCTTCGGAAGGCGCCTCCATCCGATCTTCCACGAGTGGCGCGCCCACGAGGGCGTCGACTTCACGGCGGGCTGCGGGACGCCGATCCGGGCGGCGGCCGCGGGCCGGGTCGTGCATGCGGGCTACGACGCCTCCGGCGGCTGGCGGCTGGTGATCGACCACGGCATCGTCGGCGGCCGGCGGCTGACGACGTCCTACCTGCATGCACAGGGCTACCGGGTGCGCAGCGGCGAGCGGGTGGCGGCCGGCGACGTCGTCGGCCGGGTGGGCACCACCGGCTGGAGCACCGGCTGCCACCTCCACTTCAGCGTCCAGGTGGACGGTCGCCAGGTCGACCCGGCCGGCTTCCTCTGACGCCCGCGCGGGGTAGGCGCCTCAGGCCCTGGGGTGCGCCTGCCGGTAGGCGGCGCGGATGCGTTCGTCGGAGACGTGGGTGTAGAGCTGGGTGGTGGCAAGGGAGGCGTGGCCGAGGATCTCCTGCACCGAGCGCAGGTCGGCGCCGCCCTCCAGCAGGTGGGTGGCCATGGCGTGCCGCAGCCCGTGCGGGCCGAGGTGGGGGGCACCGGGTACGCCGTCGAGGGCGCGGTGGACGATCCGGCGCGCCACCCGGGGGTCGATCCGGCCGCCCCGGTCGCCGACGAACAACGCCCGGCCCGCCGCCGGCCCGGCCAGCCGCGACCGGACCTCCTGCCAGGCCGCCAGCGCGCGGGCGGCCGGTGCGCCCAGGGGGACGGTGCGCTGCTTGCCGCCCTTGCCGAGCACCCGCAACAGGCCGCGTCCGGGATCGAGGTCGTCGAGGTCGGCGCCGCAGAGTTCCGAGACGCGGACGCCCGTGGCGTAGAGCACCTCCAACAGCGCCGCGTCGCGGAGCGCCCGGGCTCCGGCGGCGGGGTCGTCGGCGCTACCGGCCGGCATGGCGGCGACCGCGACGGCAGCGTCCAGTGCGGCCGCCACGTGGTCGGTGCCGAGCGTGGGTGGCAGCCGGCGGTCGACCCGCGGCGAGCGCAGCGCGACGGCGGGGTCGCCCGGGAGGTGGCCGGCGTGGCGGGCCCAGGCGAAGAAGGTGCGGATGGCGGCGGCTCGGCGCTGCAGCGTCGCCCGGCCCGCGCCGCCCGCCTGCAGCACGGCCAGCCAGCGGCGCAGTTCCCGCAGGTCCACCGCGGCGAGTGGCCCCGCGCCGACGCGGTTCAGGTGACCGCACAGCGAGGTGACGTCTCCGCGGTAGGCCCGGACGGTGTGTTCCGACAGGTTGCGCCCGGACCGGAGGTGCCGGGTGAACTCGTCCAGCAGCAGCAATTGCGCCGGGGTGAGCAGCCCGTCGTCCGACACCCCCACTGCGTCCGGCGCCTCGTGCACCGCCTCGCCAGCCATGGCACCAGCGTCCCGGCACGGGAGGCGGGAGGCAACCCGCCACGCCCCTCCTAAGATGTCCCCGGTACCCGATCGCGAAGGATGGACATGGGGCTCGAGGAGTTGACCACGGGCGGCAGGCTGCTGCCCATCACCCGCTGGGGCACGCCGGTGATGCACGCGACGACGCGACCGGTGACGAGCTTCGACGACGAGTTGCGCACGCTGGTGAGGGACATGTTCGCGACCATGGAGGCTGCCCACGGCGTCGGCCTCGCGGCGACCCAGGTCGGCGTCGACCTCGCGGTGTTCGTCTTCGACTGCCCCGACGACGACGAGGTGTACCACCGCGGCGTGGTGTGCAACCCGGTCGTCACGACGCCCGAGGGCGACGAGCGGCACCTGGAATCCACCGAGGAGGGCTGCCTGTCGCTGCCCGGTGGCTACCAGCCGCTGGCCCGTCCCGACCGTGCCACCTGCACGGGGCAGGACGCCGACGGCCAACCGGTCACCGTGGAGGGCAACGGGATGCTCGCCCGTTGCCTGCAGCACGAGACCGACCACCTGGGGGGCGTCGTCTTCGGCGACCGACTCTCGGGCCGGCTTCGGCGCAGGTTGTACGCCCAACACGAGGAACTCGCCCACCTCTACCCGGAGGACTGGCCGGTCAGTCCCAAGCGCACGTCGGCCTGACGCACCCCCGACCCCCTTCTCCGCGGGGGTGGTACGGCGGTACTCTGCCCCCAGAGCGCACAATGGGGGGAGCGCGATGCTTCGCAACGCACGTCGACATGCCCTGGGCACGTCCTTGTCATTCCTGCTGGCAGTGCCAGTGGTCGCGGTGCTGGGTGCACCGACCGCTGTGGCCGCCACGAACCCCGCCCAGGCCTGGACCTGGGGCGGCAACGGGTACGGCCAGCTCGGCAACGGCACGACGACGGCCCGGCCCTCGCCGGGCGCGGTGTCGGGCGGCCTGCTGTTCACCGACCTGCACGGCGGACGGGAGCACGTCGCCGCGCTCACCGCGGGCGGGCTCGTCTACACCTGGGGCAGCAACGAGGACGGCCAGCTGGGCCTCGGCACCACGGCGAACCGGTCCACGCCCACGCTCGTGCCCGGCCTCACCGGGGTTGTCGCGGTCGAGACCGGCCACAACTACACGGTCGCGCTCAAGGCCGACGGCACCGTCTGGGACTGGGGCCTCAACGCCGACGGGCAGCTGGGCGACGGCAGCGCCACGCTGCGGCGTAGTCCCGTCCAGGTGGCGGGTCTCAGCGACGCGGTCGCCATAGCCGCCGGCCGTGACATGACCTACGCGATCCGCTCGAACGGCCAACTCGTCGCCTGGGGTCGCAATGTCGAGGGCCAGCTCGGCAACGGGACGACCACCGCCAGCCGCACCCCGGTGCGCGTCGGCAGCCTCACCGGCGTCGTCGGCGTGGCCGGTGGACGGGACCACGGCCTCGCGGTCACCGCGGACGGCGTCGTCTGGGCCTGGGGCTGGAACGCCTACGGCCAGGTCGGCGACGGCACGACGACCAACCGCACCTCGCCCGTGCAGGTCGCCACCGGCATCGTCGAGGTGGCGGCCGGGGCCCACCACTCCCAGGCCCGCACGAGCGCCGGGCGCGTCCTCTCCTGGGGACGCAACTACCGCGCCGCGCTCGGCGACGGCAGCATGACCAATCGCACCAGGCCGGTGCAGGTCCTCGGCGTCACCGACGCCGCCACCATGGCCGCCGGACGTGACTTCGGCATGGTCACCACCTCCGACGGACGGGTGCAGACCTGGGGCCACAACGCGACCGGCCAGCTCGGTGACGGCACCACGACCAACCGGACCTCCGCGATCTACGTCCCCGGCGTCACCAACGCGGTGAAGGCCGGCGGCGGCGGCGCCGAGTACGCGGTCGTCCTGGTCGGGGACGGCACGCCGCCCGTCAACCAGGCACCCACCGCCCGGTTCACCAGCAGCTGCACCAACCTCGCCTGCACCTTCAACGCCAGCAGCTCGACCGACCCCGACGGCACCATCACCAGCTACGACTGGACCTTCGGCGACACCACGACCGGCACCGGGCCCACCCCCGACCACACCTACACCGGCGCCGACACCTACACCGTCACCCTCACGGTCACCGACGACGACGGCACCACCGACACCGTCACCCACACCGTGACCGCGACCGCCCCACCCGCGGTCGAGGTGGCCTTCCGGGCGACCGCGAGCAGCAACACCAACTCCGCCACCCCGGCGGTCGTCGTGCCCGCCGCTGTCCAGGCCGGCGACACCCTGGTGCTGGTCGTGACCACCAACCGGGCGGCCACGCTCACGGTGCCCGGCGGCTGGAGCCAGGTCGCCGTGCTGAGCGACGGCACCGACGTTCGCAGCTGGGTGCTCACCCGAACGGCCGTCTCCGCGACGGCCGGCTCCACGCTCCGGCTGAGCCTGGACGCGATCTCCAAGACCGGCCTGACGCTGGTGGCCTACCGCAGTGCGGGGACGGTCAGCGCCATCGGAGCGGCCGAGGGCACCACGGCAAGGACGAGCCACACCGCACCCGCGGTGAACGTGTCGCAGGCCGGCGCCGCTCTCGTCCGGTACTGGGCGGACAAGGCCAACGCGGCCCACGGCTGGACCCTGCCAGGCACGCTGACCTCCCGCGCCACGTCCTCCGGGACGGGTTCCGGCCTGGTCAACACCGTCCTGGGCGACGCGCTCGGGCTCCCGGTCGGGACGGTCGCCGCCGCCGCCGCCAGCTCGACCACCTCCAGCGCGAAGGCGATCGCCTGGAGCATCGTGGTCGCCCCGGCCTGAGACCGGGGAGGCCCTCAGCCCAGGGCGTAGCAGGCGATGGCGCTCGCTGCGGCGACATTGAGGGAGTCGATCCCGGCGTGCATCGGGATCTGGACGACGGCGTCGGCTGCGGCGACCCACCCGGGGCTGAGGCCGGCGCCTTCGGTCCCGAGCAGGACGGCGACCCGCTCCCCCGGCACGAGTCCGGCCGCGAACGTGTCGAGGCTGACGGAGCCGGGGTCGAGCGCGAGCGCGGCCACCCGGAAACCGGCCTCGTGCAGCACCGCGCCGATCCCCACCTCCCGGGGCAGCCTGGCCCACGGCAGCGAGAACACCGCGCCCATGGAGACCTTGATCGAGCGGCGGTAGAGCGGGTCGGCGCAGTGCGCGCTGACCAGCAGCCCGTCCCACCCCAGGCCCGCCGCGTTGCGGATCACCGCACCGACGTTGGTGTGGTCGACGAGGTCCTCCAGCACCACGACGCGCCGGCCGCGCAGCACCTCCGCGACCGAGTGCCGCTGCAGCCGGTGCAGAGAGGCGAGGGCGCCCCGGTGGACGTGGAAGCCGGTCACCTGCTCGGCCAGCGACTCCTCGACGAGGTAGACCGGGATGTCCTCGTACGGCTCCAGAACGTCGGCCAGGTCGGCCAGCCACCGCCGGGCGAGCAGCAGCGACCGCGGCGGGTAGCCGGCCGCCAGCGCCCGCCGGATCACCTTGCTGCCCTCGGCGATGAAAAGGCCACGCTCCGTCTCCAGCAGGCGGCGCAGCGACGCCTCCCGCAGCCCGACGTAGTCGGCCAACCGCGGGTCGGCGGGGTCGGAGATCTCGACGATGCGCGGCACGCCGGCGATTCTAGGGCGTGGTGCCCGCGGGCCTAGGATGAGCGGAAATGTCCTGGCTCACGCGCCTGTTCGGCCGCATCGACAAGTTCCTGCTGGCGATCCTCTGCTCCGCCACGCTGGCGACGCTGCTGCCCGCCCGCGGGGTGTGGGTGGAGGTCCTGGACTGGGCGACGAAGATCGCTATCGGGCTGCTGTTCTTCCTCTACGGAGCCCGCCTGTCTCCGGCCGAAACCCTGGCCGGGTTGCGCCACTGGCGCCTGCACGGCGTGATCCTCGGTTTCACCTACCTCGTCTTCCCGCTGGTCGGTCTGGCCATGGTCGTGGTCACCGGGCCGTTCCTGGACCAGACCCTGCAGACCGGCCTGCTGTACCTCACCCTGCTGCCCTCGACGGTGCAGTCCTCGATCGCCTTCACCTCGATCGCCCGGGGCAACGTGGCCGGCGCGGTGGTGAGCGCGTCGGCGTCCAACCTCCTCGGGGTGCTCCTGACGCCGCTGCTGTGCCTGCTGCTGCTGAGCGGCACGGGCCGGATCGTGTTCACCACCACCACGGTGAGCGAGATCATGGTGCAACTGCTGCTCCCCTTCGTGGTGGGCCAGCTGTCGCGGCGCTGGACGGCGGGGTTCGTGCTCGCGCACCCGCAGTTGAAGCTGGTCGACCGGGGATCCGTCGTGCTGGTGGTCTACGCCGCCTTCTCCGCCGGCATGCGCGAGGACATGTGGTCACAGACCTCCTGGCAGTCGATCGCCGTGCTGCTGGCGGTGTCGGTGGCGATCCTGGCGCTGATGCTGGGCCTGACCTGGTGGGTGGCCCGCCGGCTCGGCTTCTCCCGGCCGGACGCGATCGCGATCCAGTTCTGCGGCACCAAGAAGTCCCTCGCCACCGGGCTGCCGATGGCGAGCGTGCTGTTCGCGGGCCAGCCGCTCGGCCTGCTGATGCTGCCGCTGGTGCTGTTCCACCAGGCCCAGCTGATGGCCTGCGCCAGCCTCGCCGGGCACTACGCCGCTCAGGCCCCCGAGGCCGGCTGAGCACGCCACGGGAGGGCGCGTTCGGCCTCGACGCCGGAGTACATCGCCCACCACAGCAGCAGCACCACCGCGACCCCGCCGCCGACCCCGGCGATGGTGTCGGTGAGCCAGTGCGCGTTCTGCAGGGTGCGTTGCCAGACCATCGCCAGGCACAGGACGGCGGCGACCGGCAGCCACCACCGCCGCCAGGCGACCGGCACCACGACCGCGATCAGGGCGACCGCCAGCCCCATGGCCATCGAGTGCCCGGACGGGTACGAGCCGTGGTCGACCCACACCCACGGGCCGAACAGCCCGCCCGCGGGGTCGGCCGCGGGCCGCGGACGGCTCAGCAGTTGCTTGGTCGCCTGGGACAGCAGGCCCGGGCCGAGGGCGGCAGCGCCGGCGAGCAGCCCGGCCGTCCACCACCGCCGGGTGAGCAGGAAGCCGAGCAGGAACAGCCCGAGCAGGGTGTAGCCGAGCCAGTAGCCGAACTGCTCCAGCAGCCAGACCAGCGGCCCGCCCACCGGCTCTGTGGCGCCGACCAGCCGCCGCCAGGCGTCGTCCAGCGGCTGCGTGAACGGGACGGGGGCCACCGCGAGGTGGATCGCGAGGGCGAGGAAACCGGCCAGCAGGGCCGCACCGGTGACCAGCGGCCAGCGGGGTCGCGAGGGCGACATGCGGTTCTCAGGCGAACCGGACGCCGGGCTGTGCGCGGGCCGTCCAGCGGCCCTCGGAGTGACCGACCTCCAAGGGCAGGTCGAAGGTCTCGCTGAGCAGCCGGCTCGTCAACACCTCCGGGATCGGGCCGGCGGCGACCACCCGTCCCTGCTTCAGCAGGAGGGCGTGGGTGATCCCGACCGGGATCTCCTCGACGTGGTGGGTGACCAGGACGGTCGCGGGAGCCAGTTCGTCGGAGCACAGGTCCGAGAGGGTGGCGACCAGGGACTCCCGTCCGGCCAGGTCGAGCCCTGCCGCGGGCTCGTCCAGCAGCAGCAGTTCGGGGTCGGTCATCAGGGCGCGGGCGATCTGGACGCGCTTGCGCTCGCCCTCGCTCAAGGTGCCGAACGTGCGGTCGGCCAGGTGCTCCACACGGAGCTGGGCCATCAGCGAGGCGGCGCGCGCCTCGTCGGCGGGCCCGTACTCCTCGTTCCAGCGTCCCATCACGGCCCAGGCCGCCGAGATCACCACGTCGGCGACCCGTTCACCGCGCGGGATCTGTTCGGCCAGCGCCGCTGAGGCCACCCCGATCCGGGGCCGCAACTCGAACACGTCGACCGCGCCGAGGATCTCGTCCAGCACCATCGCCAGCCCGCGGGTGGGGTGCATCCGGGCGCCGAGGATCTGCAGCAGCGTCGTCTTGCCGGCCCCGTTGGGACCGATCACGACCCACCGCTCATCCTCGCGCACCGTCCAGCTCACCGCGTCCAGCAGCGTCGAGCCGGAGCGGACGATCGACACCTCGTCGAGTTCCACCACCGCCATGGCCCCAACCTAGCCGGTGCGGTCGAGCGGTGGGGGGACGCTCAGGCGCCGGTGGAGTGCAGGCCCCCGTCGACGTGCAGCATCTCGCCCGTCGTGGAGGGGAACCAGTCGCTCAGCAGCGCCACCACGGCCTTGGCGGTCGGGGTGAGGTCCTTGGGGTCCCAGCCGAGCGGGGCACGCCCGCCCCAGATGTTGTTGAACTCCTCCGAGCCCGGGATCGCCTTCTTGGCGATGGTCTCGAGCGGTCCCGCGGCCACCAGGTTGCAGCGGACGCCGTCCGGCCCGAGGTAGCGGGCCAGGTAGCGCGACGCGCTCTCCAGCGCGGCCTTCGAGACGCCCATCCAGTCGTAGATCGGCCAGGAGAGCCGGGCGTCGAAGGTCAACCCCACCACGGAGGCGGACGGGGCGAACAGCGGCTTGCAGGCCATCGTCAGGCTCACCAGCGAGTACGCGGAGGTGTGGATCGAGACCCCCACGTCGGAGAACGGAGTGGTCAGGAACTTGCCCCCCAGCGCGGTCTCGGGGTTCGCGTAGGCGATCGAGTGCACCAGCCCGTCGAGGTGGTCGACGTGTTCGCCGATCCGCTCGGCGAGGCTCGCCAGGTGGTCCTCGTCGGTCACGTCCAGTTCGACCAGCGGCGGCTCGACGTCCAGCCGCTTGAGCACCCGGCTGGTGAGGCTCATCGCGCGCCCGAAGTTCGAGACGACGACGTTGGCGCCCTCAGCCTGGGCGAGTTCGACCACGCGGTACCCGATCGAGGTGTTCATGGTCACGCCCGCGACCAGGATGTTCTTGCCTTCGAGGATCCCCATGGCTCAGTGCCCCATGCCGAGGCCGCCGTCGACCGGGATCACGGCGCCGGAGATGAAGCCGGCCTCGTCGCTGGCGAGGAACGCGACCGCGGCGGCGACCTCCTCGGGCTGGCCGAGCCGGGCCGCCGGGATGGCGGAGAGGTAGCGGGCGATGACCTCCTCGGGCAGCACGGCCGTCATGTCGGTCTCGATGAAGCCGGGCGCGACCACGTTGGCGGTGACGCCACGATTGCCGATCTCGCGGGTGAGCGAGCGGGCCATGCCGACCAGCGCTGCCTTGGACGCGGAGTAGTACACCTGGCCGGCCGAGCCGTAGAGCCCCACGACCGAGCCGGTGAACACGATCCGTCCGAACCGGCCCCGGATCATCGACCGCGAGGCCCGCTTGGCGACCCGGAAGGCGCCGGTGAGGTTCACGTTGATCACGGACTCCCAGTCCGCGTCGCTCATCCGCAGGATCAGGGTGTCCTTGGTGATGCCGGCGTTCGCCACCAGGATCTCGACGGGGCCGTTGGCCTCCTCGGCAGCCTTGAAGGCGGCCTCGACCTGCTCGGCGTCCGTCACGTTGCAGGGGATGCCGATGGCACCCGCGGGGGGCTCCCCTCCCATGTCGAAGCTGGCGACCCGGTGGCCGGCGGCCAGGAACCGCTCGACGATCGCACGGCCGATACCCCGGTTGCCACCGGTGACGATGGCGCTGCGACCCGCAGCAGTTGCGTTCTCACTCACGGCCGCAACGGTAGCGGCTGCGCGACCCCCCGCCCAGCAGGAACCGCACAAGATGGCTACGCGCCGGTTGTGCGACCTACCCTTGACCCGTGACCCGCAGCCGTGACCGAGCCCGACCGGCGCTGATCACCAGTGCCCGGTTCGCCCGCTCGCTCGACAACGGCCAGCGCCGCACCCGCTACCTGTGGACGATGGGCGCCCGGGTCGCCTGCTTCCTCGCCGCCACCGTGACACCGCTGCCGTGGAACCTGCTGCTGCTGCTGGCCGCGGCGGTGCTGCCCACCCTCGCGGTCATGCTCGCCAACGCGGTCGACCTGCGCCAGCCCCCCGTCGGGGACCCCGAACCGACACCGCCAGGACGGCCGGAGCTGGGCAGCCCCGACACCGTGGGCGGCAGCGTGGTGGAGTGATGGGCATGCTCAACACGCCGATGGGGGCCCCCAACACCGGCCGGCGACTGCTGCCCCGCTGGATCGCCCTGGCGCTGGTGGTGACCGGACTCGTGATCGCCTTCGTCAACCTCGGCCAGTGGCAGCTCGGACGGCTCGAGCAGCGGCGCGAACGCAACGAGGCCGTGGCCGGCCACGAGAACGCGCCGGTGGTCGACTACCGGCAGGTGTTCGGACGGCCGATCACCGAGGCCGACCAGTGGCAGCGGGTCACGGTCACCGGCCGCTACGACGCCGGCCACCAGTTCGTCGCCGCCTACCGGGCCAACGGCGGCGCCTCGTCGGGGTACGAAGTGGTGACGCCGCTGCTCACCACCGCGGGCGACCACCTGATCGTGAGTCGCGGCTGGGCCGAACGGCCCATCGACAGCGGCTTCCCGACCACCGCGCCCGCGCCGCCTCCCGGTGAGGTGACCGTGGTCGGCTACGTCCGCCGCAACGAGCAGGGCTCGGGCACGGTGCCCCAGGACGGCCAGATCCGGCTCATCAACGCGATCGACCTGGCGGCCGCCCTGCCCTGGCCCGTCCTGGACGGCTACCTGGGCGCCCTGGAGACCACCCCGGCGGATTCCTCAGGCCTGGTCGGAGTCCATCCCCCCGAACTCACCGAGGGCAATCACTTCTCCTACGCGCTGCAATGGTTCGCGTTCAGTGCCATGGCGGCCGCGGGCCTCGTACTGTTGATCAGGTCGGATCTCCGCAACCGTGGCAGGGAGCCGGCGACGGACGGAACAGTCGAGGGGGAGGAAGACCAATGAGGCGGATGTACGCGCTCCTTGCGGTGGCGCTGCTGGCCACCGCGTGCACGCAGGTGGTGCCGGCCAGCCCGGAGCGACCACTGCAGGGCACCTCGTGGGTCGCCACGAGCATCGGCGGGCAGCCGGTGGTCAGCTCCAGCCGTCCCACGCTGGAGTTCGGCGACGGCTCCACCGCCAGCGGCTCGGACGGCTGCAACCGCTTCAGCGGTGGCTACACCCGCTCCGGGGAGAAGTTCAGCGTCGGGCAGTTGGCGTCCACCGCCATGGCCTGCGTCGACGAGGCGATCACCGAGCAGGCGACCCGCTTCCTCGCCGCTCTCGGCGCGACCACCGGGTTGCGCACCACCGGCGCCACCCTCGACCTGCTGGACGCCGCCGGCGCCGTCCTGGTGAGCTTCCAGGCCGCCCCGGTCGTCGACCCGGTCGCCCTGCTCGGCACCACCTGGACACTGACCGGGATCGTCACCGGCGACGCGGTGTCCTCGCCGGTCGCCGATTCCGCGGTGACCCTCGTGCTCGCCCAGGACAGCCTCAGCGGCAAGGCCTGCAACACGTTCCGCGGTTCGCTGAAGCTCGACGGCGGCACGATCGCCGTCGGCCCGCTGATGTCGACGAAGATGTCGTGCGGTGCCGACCTCGACGCCCAGGAGGCGACCGTGCTCGGCATCCTCGGCACGGCGACCACGCTGACCCAGTCGGTGAACACGCTCACCATCACCGCACCGGACGGCAGCGGCCTGCAGTTCAAGGCCGCCTGAGCCGATGGGGCTGGAGGCTGCTGCCGGCGTGCTCGCCTGCCCCCACTGCGGGACGGCGCTGGCGATCGGGCCGGAGGCGGCAGCCTGCGGAGCCGGGCACAGCTATGACCGCTCCCGGCAGGGCTACCTCAACCTGCTCGGCGGGCCGCAACCGGCCAATGCCGACAATGCCGAGATGCTCGCCGCGCGCGGGCGGGTGCTCGATTCAGGCCTGTTCGACAGGGCGCTGGAGCTCGTCGCCGCCCACGCCCGGGGGCCCCGCATCGTCGAGGTGGGCTCCGGCACCGCGCACTACCTCGCCGCCGCGCTGGGGGACGACCCCGAGCGGCGCGGCATCGCCCTGGACATCTCGGTGGCCGCGGGACGCATCGCCGCCCGCCGCGACGCCCGGATCGCGGCCGTGGTCGCCGACGCGTGGCGCGGGCTGCCGCTGCTGGACCAGTCCGTCGACACCGTGCTGTCGGTGTTCGCGCCGCGCAACCCGGCCGAGTTCGCGCGCGTCCTCGCCCCCGGCGGACGGGTGCTGGTGCTGGCCCCGCAGTCGGGGCACCTGGCCCGGCTCCGCCGCGCGCACGGCCTGCTCGGCATCGAGCCGGACAAGGCCGACCGGCTGCTGGCCACCATGGGCGAGTTCTTCGACTGCACGTTCACCGACAAGCTGCTGAGCGGCCGGGCAGTCGCCGGCACCCTGGTGAGCGACCTGATCGCCATGGGTCCGAACGCGCACCACCACCGCCCCGGCGAGGAGCCCGGCGACGACCACGTCCAGCTCGACGTGGCGCTGCGCGTGTTCGAGCCGCTCGGGAGCCCGTCCGGGTGGGGGACAATGACGCCATGACCTGGCCGACCCCCGCCGCGACCGGCCTGCTCACCTCGATCACCTCGGCTGTCGCCGAGCACCTGCCGCAGGCGCAGACCCTGCGCCGCGAGCTGCACCGCCACCCCGACCTCGGGGGTGCCGAGCGCCCGACCGCCGAGCGCCTCCGCAAGGCCCTGCCCGGCCTGCGCGCGACGCGGGTGGCCGACACGGGCTTCCTGGTGCGGCTCGGTCCGGCGACCGGGCCGGCGGTCGTCCTGCGGGCCGAGATGGACGGCCTGCCGGTCGTCGAGGAGACCGGTGTGCCCTGGGCCGCCACGTCCGGGACGATGCACGCCTGCGGCCACGACGTCCACATGGCCGGGGCATGGGCGGTGCTGCACGCCCTGCGGCAGCTGCCGGAACTGCCCCTGGGCGTGATCGGGCTGTTCCAGCCGCGCGAGGAGGTGCAGCCCTCGGGCGGCGAGGACGTGGTGTCCTCCGGCGTGCTCGCCGAGCACGACATCCGGGCCGTGATCGGGGTGCACGTGCAGCCGCGGGTGCCCGCCGGGGTCGTGTCGTCCGGCGCCGGGGCGGTGAACGCCGCCGCGGACGAGTTCGACATCGTCGTCCACGGCCAGCCCGGGCACGGCGCCTACCCGCACATCACCATCGACCCGATCCCGGTGCTGGCCAGCATCGTGCTGGGCTTGCAGGAGCTCGTCGGACGGGTGATCGACCCGGTCCACCCCGCGCTGATCTCGGTGGGCCAGTTGCACGCCGGGGCCACCCACAACGTGATCCCCGCCTCGGGCTCGCTGCACGGGATCATCCGGACGATGCACGCCCGCGACCAGGAACACCTGCACACCGCCGTCCGCCGGCTCGCCGAGCACACCGCGCGGGCCCGCGGCGCGCAGGCCGAGGTGCGGATCACCACCGGCGACCCGGTGCTCGCCAACGACACGCGGCTGGTGCAGACCGTCGACCCGCTCCTGGGCCGCACCGGCATGCTGCTCGCCCACGAGCCGTTCCGCTCCCTCGGCGCCGACGACTTCTCGCACTACTCCCGGATCGCGCCGATCCTGATGATGTTCGTCGGGACGGGCCACTCCCCCATCGCCGAGGGCGGCCACGAGGTCGGCCTGCACCACCCGCGCTTCCTGCCCTCGGAGGAGAGTGTCGCGCGGGTGGCGTCCGCCTTCGCCGCCGGACTGGTGGGCGGCGCCCAGCTCGCCGGGGCGCTGTAGCGGCCCGGGCCCGCGAGCTCAGGCCAGCGAGATCAGGTCGGCGTAGTCGGGGTTCCAGAGGTCCTCGACGCCGTCCGGCAGCAGCAGCACCCGGTCGGGCTCCAGCGCCTCGACCGCCCCCGGGTCGTGGGTGACCAGCACCACGGCGCCCGCGTAGTCGCGGATCGCCTGCAGGATCTCCCGGCGGGAGGCCGGGTCGAGGTTGTTGGTCGGCTCGTCCAGCAGCAGCACGTTGGCCGCCGAGACCACCAGCATGGCCAGCGCGAGCCGGGTCTTCTCACCGCCCGAGAGCACCCGGGCGGGTTTCTCGACGTCGTCGCCGGTGAACAGGAACGAGCCGAGGATGCGGCGCACCTCGGTCTCGTTCAGCTCCGGTGAGGCGGTGACCATGTTCTCCAGCACGCTGCGGGACACGTCGAGCGTCTCGTGCTCCTGCGCGTAGTAGCCCAGCCGCAGCCCGTGACCGGGGTTCACCGTCCCGGTGTCGGCCGGCTCGATGCCGGCCAGGATGCGCAGCAGGGTGGTCTTGCCGGCACCGTTCAGCCCGAGCACGACGACCTTCGAGCCGCGGTCGATCGCGAGGTCGACGTCGGTGAACACCTCCAGCGACCCGTACGACTTGCTCAGCTCGGACGCGGTCAGCGGCGTCTTGCCGGACGGGGCCGGCTTGGGCAGCCGGATCCGGGCCACCTTGTCGGCCGCGCGGGCGTCCTCCAGCCCGGCGCGCAGCTTCTCGGCGCGCTTGGCCATGTTTTGCGCCGCGACCGCCTTGGTGGCCTTGGCACGCATCTTGTCCGCCTGGGCCATCAGCGCGTCCGCCTTGCGTTCGGCATTGGCGCGCTCGCGCCGGCGGCGCTTCTCGTCCGTCTCGCGCTGCAGCAGGTACCGCTTCCAGTCCATCGCGTACACGTCGAGTTCGGCGCGGTTGGCGTCGAGGTGGAAGACCTTGGTGACGGTGGCCTCCAGCAGCTCGGTGTCGTGGGAGATCACCACCAGGCCGCCGGAGTAGGAGCCGAGGAAGTTCCGCAGCCACACGATCGAGTCGGCGTCGAGGTGGTTGGTCGGCTCGTCCAGCAGCAGCGTCTCGGCGCCGGAGAACAGGATCCGGGCCAGTTCGACCCGGCGTCGCTGGCCGCCCGACAGCGTCCGCAGCGGCTGGGTGAGCACGCGGTCGGCCAGGCCCAGGTTCGCGGCGATCCGGGCCGCCTCGGATTCGGCGGCGTACCCGCCGGCCGCGGCCAGCTCGGCCTCGGCGCGGGAGTAGGACGACATCGCCGCGTCCAGCCCGTCCCCGGCCTCGGTCGCCATCGCGGTGGAGTAGCGGGTCAGCCGGCGCAGGATCTGGTCCAGCCCACGGGCGGCGAGGATCCGGTCGCGGGCGAGCTGGTCGAGGTCGCCGGTGCGGGGGTCCTGCGGCAGGTAGCCGATCTGGCCGGTCCGGGTCACGGTGCCGGCGGCCGGGAGCCCCTCCCCCGCCAGGATCCGCGTCAGCGTGGTCTTGCCCGCGCCGTTGCGTCCCACCAGCCCGATCTTGTCGCCGGCGGCGATCTGGAAGTTCACCGGGGACAGCAACAGCCGGGCCCCGGCCCGTACCTCGACGTCTCGCACGACCAGCACGATCATCGATCCTCGCCCACCGCGGTGGTCGGGGTCAAAGCGGGAGGCGGGCGTCCCGGCCCTCAGGCCAGCGTGCTGCCTTCGGGAGCGACGGTCTTCGCGTCCTGCCGGGGGACGAAGAGCTTGTCGACGATCATCAGCAGCGAAGCGGTGACCGGGACTGCGATCAGGGCGCCGAGCAGGCCCAGCAGCGTGCCACCGACCAGCGCCGAGATGATCACCAGCGAGCCGGGGATCTCGATCTGCTTCGACATCACGCGCGGGGTCATCAGGTAGGCCTCCACCTGCATGTACGCGAAGTAGACCAACGCGAAGACGAGCCCGATCCACCACGACTGCAGGAAGCAGACCGCCACCGCGATCAGCCAGAAGGTCACCGAGCCGATCATCGGGATCATCGTGATGAACAGCGCCAGCACGGCCAGCAGCGGCGCGAACGAGACCCCGAGCAGGCTCAGCAGGATGAACGCGAACACCGCGTTGCTCAGGGCGAGGACGAACATCCCGCTGATGTAGGAGCCGACCGAGCGGGTGACGTAGTCGGTGATCTCCGCGACCCTGGTGCGGGCGTACGCCGGTGCGATCCGGTAGAGCGCACCCTTGATCTGGCGCAGCGAGGCCAGGAAGTACAGGGTCAGGATGAGGATGAACATGCTGCCCGTGAGGCCCTCCATGATGCCCGAGCCCACGGCCAGCGCACCGCCGCCGATGGCCAGCAGGTTGGAAGGGTTGGAGAGGTAGGTGCGGATCTGGTCCAGCCAGCCGTCCACGGTCGCCTCGCTGCCGGTGGCCGAGAGCAGGTTCTCCAGCCAGGGCGCGTTCTGAAGGCTGGAGATGTAGCCGG
>Ga0073899_10000515_pt1 | contig 35621 bp, 28 predicted proteins | sample KloWWTmetaKNB5Ph_FD_88975 | JGI IMG/M metagenome (GOLD analysis project Ga0073899, IMG submission 88975) | Active sludge microbial communities from Klosterneuburg, Austria, studying microevolution and ecology of nitrifiers - Klosterneuburg... | ecosystem: Engineered > WWTP > Aerobic digester >... | reverse complement strand
TCGTCCAGCAACGCGCGGGCGGCCTTGGCGTCAAAGGCGAAGCCCAGCACTCGCGCACTGCGCGCCAGCCGGGCCAGATGCTCGTCCAGCAGGGCGATGCCGCAGTGCGGCTCGCCGCGCATCGTCTCGAAGAGCTCGAAACCCGGGTCCAGCGCGGTGAGGAAGCGCGCCTTCAGCTGGCATTCGGCGCGTTCGTCGGCGGCCACGCTGTCCATCACGATGCCGGCGCCCACGCCCAGGCGCAGGGGGCGCAGGCCGTCGCGTGGTTCGCCCAGGGTCAGGGTGCGGATCGCCACGTTCAGGCAGAAGTCCTCGCAGCGCTGGGCGTGATCCTGAGCGGCATCCACCCACCCGATCGCGCCGCAGTACAGGCCGCGCGGCCGGGTCTCCAGCCGGTGAATCCAGTGCATCGTGCGCCGCTTGGGCGCACCGGTGATCGAGCCGCAGGGGAAGGTGGCGCGCAGCAGCGCCGGGAAGTCCACCGCCGGCTGCAGCCGGGCCATCACGGTGGAGGTCATCTGGAAGACGGTGGCGTAGGGCTCGATCTCGAAGAGCTGCGGCACCTGCACCGAGCCGATCGTCGCGATGCGGCCCAGGTCGTTGCGCAGCAGGTCGACGATCATCAGGTTCTCGGCCCGGTTCTTGGTGTCGCCGGCCAGCTCGCGGGCGGTCTCGCTGTCGCCCAGCGGGTCGCCGGCCACGCGGCGGGCGGTGCCCTTCATCGGCCGGGCGGTGACCACGCCCGCCTCGTGGCGCAGGAAGAGTTCCGGCGAGCGGCTCAGCACCCAGCGCCGCGCGTCGTCGCTGCGCGCCGGCAGGGCGATCAGCGCGCCGTAGGGCACCGGCTGGCGCTCGCGCAGGCGGCGGTACAGCGCGATCGGATCGCCCCAGGCTTGGCCGTCGATGCGGTAGGTGTAGTTGACCTGGTAGGTCTCGCCGTCGGCGATGGCGGCGTGGATGGCCGCGATCGCCGCATCAAAGGCGTCGTCGTCCACGCTGGGCGTCAGGCCGAGTGTGCCGGCGGGGCCCCCATCGTCGTGGTTGGCCAGCCAGGCGCCCACCGCGTCGGCCGACAGCTTCTCCATCCGGCGGAACATCAGCAGCCGCAGGGCGGCCGGCTCGTCGGCCGGCGGCGCTCGGTGCGCGGCGCCGATCAGCCGGGCGCCCCACTCGTAGTCGGCCAGCAGCACGGCGTGAAGGGGCTCCGCTGCTGCTCCTTGGCCGCGCAGATCGGCCTGCACCGCCGCCCAGGTGGCGTCCAGATCGGCCGGGTCGGTGCAGCGGTGCTCGCGCACGAAGCCGGTGTACAGCCGGCTGGTCGGCGCGGCCTCGCTGGCCCCGGCGTCGTCGAGCAGGGCGAAGGGTTCGGTGAGGGGGCGCAGGGTCATCAATCCCAATCGTTCATGTCATGTTTGATGGTCGCACGGTTGGCGATGAGCTCGTCGATCGTGGGCTCGTTGGCCAGCGCCCGCTTGAGCGCCAGCTTGGTGGCCTCGTAGTTGGTGCGGTACATGTCCTTCCGGTCGAGGTTCGGGTCCTTGGCGCAGCGCGGGTCGATCCAGACCAGGCTGACGATGCACAGCTCGTCGACCATGTCGCGGGGGATGATGCCCTCGATGACGCAGTCCAGCACCGCGTCGGCGGTGGCGCTTTGCACCACGCCACCGAACAGGTCGATGTTGGCCATGTCCTTGAGCGTCACCTTCGGCACGGTGATGGTGGCCGGGCGCACCAGCTGGTTGCAGGCGCGGATCGCGAACATCGCGGTGTGGCCCTTGCTCTGCGCCATCATGTTCGCGAAGGCCTGACCCACCGGGCCGTCGACGCGGCCGATCAGGATCTCGGGCATCGCGTCGGTGAACTGGCCCTCGGCGGCGAGCACGGTGGCTTCGCCGGCATGGAAGGTGTAGGGCAGGGCTCGGTGGTGGCTCGTCATCGGGTCTCCAGGCATTCAGGTCGTCGAGAAGGAAGGGAAGCGGTTCAGCGCGGCAGCAGCCACTCGCCGTGGCCGTCCACCGCCAGGTCACCGCGCCAGCGCTGTGGGCGGCGAGCGGGCAGGGCGGTGAGCAGGTCGGCCAACGGTTGTCCGGCGAGGTGGCGCTCGCCGATGCCGGCCAGGTCGCGGGCGAAGAGCTGCCAGAACACCGCGGTGTTGCCCAGGCCGGGCACGAAGGTGGCGGGCGGCTCGGGCGCGGCGTCGGGCTGCAGCCAGACCACGCTGCCGCGGCGCTGGCCGTAGCCGGGGTGGGCACCGGCGCGGCCACCCAGCAGCACGCTGCCAGCCACCAGGCGGGAGGCGGCGAAGTCGCCCACGTCGCCACCGACGATGACGCTGCCGCGGCGCATCCGGTCGCCCAGGCGGTCGCCCGCGCGGCCGTGGATGCAGATCAGCCCGCCGCGCATGCCGTCCATGCTGCCGGGCAGGGTGCTGGCGACGAAGTGGCCGGCATCGCCCTCGATGTGCAGCTCGCCGCCGGCCATCTCCACGCCGGCCAGGTCGCCGGCCGAGCCGCGCACGCGGATCGTCCCGGCGCGCATCGTGCTGCCGAGGTGGTCGCCCACGGGGCCGTCGACCAGGATCTCGCCACCGTCCAGGCCCCAGCCGAGGTGATCGACGCGGGCGAGGTCGCCGATGAAGTGCAGCGTCGGTTGTTCGACCTCGAAGGATTCGAGGGTGAAGCACTCGGCCAGCGGCAGCCACTCGCGGCCGTGCGCCACCGGCAGGCGCTCGGCGGCCGCGAGGTCCAGCGCGGCCAGCGCGCCGGGCAGCACGCCGCGCAGGTCCAGCCGAAGCGGCAGGCGCTGGCGCAGGGTCAGGCGGTGGCCGTTCATGCCGACGCTCCTTCGGCGGCGCTCAGCAACCGCCGCAGGGGGAAGTGGAAGGGCCCCAGCTTGCCGCCGTAGTTGCCTGCCGAGATCCGCAGCAGGCCGCTGTCGGCGCCGCGGTCGATGACGGCGTGCATGCCCACGCGCATCGCCTCGCCCACGGCGGCCCCGGTCAACCCGTCGATGACGATCTCCATCACACAGCCGATGCGCTCGTCCAGTTCACTCTGCTTCGCCAGGCCGACCAGCGTGGGGCAGAAGGCGTCGTTGGTGGAGGCCATCAGCGCCGGGTACTTGCTGCCCACCTTGGAGCCGGAGCGCACCACGCCACCGGGGAAGGGCATCACCACGTCGGGCACCCGGCGCATCGCGGCGACGGCGGCCTCGGCGGCGTCCAGCGCAGCGTCGGTGTCGCGCGCCAGCAGCAGCAGGTTGCCGCCACCCACGCCCTTGACCACCGCAGTGGTTTCCTGCGCGATGAACTCGCCGTCCATCACCGGCACGCGCCAGTAGCGCCGCCCGCCGATGACCTTGCTGGTCTGCCAGCCGTCGCCGAAGAAGCGCAGGTTCTTGCCCAGGCCGATGGCTTCGCCTTGCCCGGCGCCGGGCCGCCCCAAGCCGGGCGGCGCCCCCTCGGGGGGCCGGTCTCCGTACCCGGAGACCGAGGGGCCAGGATCTATTCCGGCGTAGACCGCCGTCGTGGGGCAGGTCAGCACGCACTGGCCGACGCGGCGCTCCAACTGCTTGGCCAGCTCCTTGCCGCTCATCGCGAACAGCAGCAGCGACACGCCGGGGCGACCGTCGGGCGTTTCGTCGGGGCCCAGTTCGCGCTCGATGCCCGCCTCGCAGCCGCAGGCGATCACCGAGGTGGCGAAGCCGGTGGCCGTCACACCCGCATGCCGCGCCCATTCGACGCGGTGTGCGGTCACGACGATGCGAGTGGCCTTCATCGGGAAGGCTTCGGCGAAGGTGTTGTCCACCGAAATGCCGTTCAGGATGAGGTCGTTGCCGCTCATGACGCCGCCCCCTCGAAGCAGGCGGTCGGCAACAGCCGGCCGCCGCGGCAGCAGGCGCAGAGCTCGTCGTGGCCGATCTCCAGGTGCTGCGGGTGCAGTGAGCCGTTGCGCGCCATGCGCTGGCGCAGCGCCTCAGCGAAGCCGGTGTCCCGTTCGTCGTCGAAGCGCGGCGTCACGAAGTGCGTGCCGCCCACCGGCGTGGCGGTGATGCGACCGGCATGGGCCACCACCCGGCCGTCCTTGAAGACCCACTCCGGCGTGGTGAACATGCGTTCGCGGTCGGTGGCGTCGTCGCGGTAGACGGCGATGTCGGCCGCCGCACCGACGCCCAGGTGGCCGCGGTCGCTGAGGCCCAGCAGCTTGGCGGGCGCGGCGCGGGTCATCACCGCGATCTCCTGCAGCGTGAGTTCGCGCTTCATGTCCTTGAGCGCCGAGTTGGCGGCGACGTCCGGGTGCAGGCGGGCGAGCTGTTCCTCGCGGAAGGGGCGGTCCATCAGCAGGCGGATCAGGTGCGGGTAGCTGGTGAAGGGTGCGCCGTTGGGGTGGTCGGTGGTCAGCACCACCTGCCAGGGGTTGCGCACCGACAGGAAGATCTCCAGCCCGATGGCCCACTGCAGCGCGTTGACGTAGCTTTTTTCCTGGTAGCGGAAGGGCACCACGCCGCAGCCGGCCTCGCACTCGATGTCCGCGCCGATCCACTTGCGCGGGCTGGCCAGCCCGGCGTTGGCGTGCTGGCGCATCGTGTCGCCCGAGGCGGTGACCGTCTGGCCGAACAGGATCTGGCCGACGTCGATGGACAGTTGCGGCCGGGCGTTCACCGCCTCCACCAGTTGCAGCGCGGCCGACGAGAACTTCTTCGGCCCTTCAAGGCCATAAGCGTGGAACTGCACATGCGTCAGGTGCGCCGGCAGGCCCTCCAGCGCGTCGATGGTGGCCAGCGTGCTGGCGATGTTGCCGGCCACGCCCAGGTTGCTGCCGTGGATGTGTAGCGGGTGTGGCACGCCCAGGTCGGTCAGCCCGCGCGCCAGCGCCTGCACCACCTGGCGCGGCGTCACCCCCCAGTGCACGTGCGACTCGTCCACGTCCAGCTTGCGCTGCTGGTACTTGAAGGCGGAGATGCCGGCCGGGTTGACCACCTTGATGCCCATGGCCTTGCTGGCGTGCAGCGTCCAGCCGATCAGGTCGCGGATCTCCTCGGGCGGCGCGCCCTCGGCCAGGCGCTGCAGGAAATGTTCGTCGTTGCCCAGCAGCACGTAGGCGCCGTGGTCGAGGATGGGGGTGTCGCCCATCTCCATGTGCGCCTGCCGGGCGTTGGCCGCCAGCATCGCCGGCTCGAAGGCCGCGGTGTAGCCCATCTGCACGTAGCGGTAGCCGGTGGCCAGCGTGCCGGGCGTGGCGTGGCCGCAGGAGATCAGCTCCAGCGGGTTGTCGCTCACCGCACAAGGATTGCTGCCCACCATGCGGTCGCGGTGGTCCTCGGGCAGCAGCATACGCGCCAGGTTGACCTTGCCGCCGCCGATGTGGCTGTGCAGGTCGATGCCGCCGGCCATGACGATGCAGCCGCTGGCGTCGATCACTTCGGCGGGCGGCTCCGCGGGCCGATCGACCAGGCGGCCGGCGCGGATCGCCAGGTCGCGGACTTCACCATCGATGCCGTTGGTGGGGTCGTGCAGCCGGCCGCCGCGCAGCAGGGTCCAGGTCATGCCGCCACCTCTGTCACTGCCACCGCATCGAGCCGCTGAACTTCGGCCAGCAGCGCGTTCACCGTCTCGGCCACCGACGGCAAGGTCGAGTGTCGCAGCGCCCGCAGCGGCAGCATCACCACGCCGTCGCAGCGCACCAAGTGGCCGGCGTGGTCGATGCCGGGCGTGCCCACCGGCAGGAAGACGGTGGCCGATTCATGCCCCAGCGCATGGGCCAGCGCCGGCGGTCCGAGCAGGATGCGTGGGCGGTCGCCATCGGGCGGGCGCTGGTCCGGGAAGCTCCCTACCCAGAGCAGCAGGTCCACCGCGCGGTCGGCGAGCAGGCGCTCGGTGGACAGGCGCAGCGCGTCGTGCTCCAGCCCGCGCGGGCCGACCTGCGTGCGCAGCGGCAGGCCCGAGAGCCAGGTGTGCACCGCCTGCGCGGTCGCCGCACCGCCCGCCCCGCCGAGCGGGAATCCGGCGGCCCGGCCGGTGAGGTTCAGCCGGCCGATCAGGCTCTGTAGTCGTTCGATCACCAGCGCGGCATGGGCGCCGAGCTGGCCTGGCTCCCAGACCAGCACGGCATAACGTGCGGCGCGCAGGCGCTCGGCCAGCGAGCGCAGCCGTTCGTCAGCGCAGCGCTGCGGCCGGGTCAGCGCCAGGTGCAGCAGCGCGGCGGTGGCCGGCAGGTCCTGGCCCGGGGCGAGCCATTCGACCTCCGCGGTCCGACCCTCGACCGTCACCGAACGAGGCCGATCCGTCCCATCACCCAGGCTGTTACCCAGTACGACGATTGCCGGCGGCGCTTCCCGGCCGGCCAGCAGCCGCTCGAACAGCCGCGGCGCGCGCTCGGCCGGCCAGCTGCCGACGCAGACGATCAGATCGGCGTGGCGGCGCACCTCCGCCAGCGTGGCGGTGTAGCCGCCGCGGTCCTGCTGGGCGCGCAGGGCCTGGGCCAGCGGCTCGCCAGCGGTCACGTCGTTGATGGCGCCGATGCGGCAGGCCAGCGGGTAGAGCGCACGGGCTGCCGCCACGTCGGCGCCCCAGCCGGCCACGAGGGGCTGGCGGGCCGCGTGCAGCCACTCGGCCGCCACCCGCAGCGCCTGCTCGCGCGGCACGGGCTGGCCGTGCAGGCGGGCATGGCCGGCGCGTGCGCCTGTGCTCGGCACGGCCAGGGCGGCCAGCGCCGCCTCGGCCCAGGCGCAGCCGGGCGCCGCGGCGTCGCGGTCGTCGCAGAGCAGGGGGCAGAAGGGGCAGGTCCAGGGCGCGTCGGCTGCGGCCGGCGCGGTGCGGTCATCGGTCATGGCCGCAGGCGGAGGCAAACGCCATGCCACGGCCCGAGCGGGTCAGATCGGGGGAGCGGGCCTGTTCAGGGAGACAGGCTGTTCAGCCTCAGCCACTCCCGCCGCCGTGGTGCGGCACAGACTGTCGCGCCTGGCTGCCCGATCGGTCCTCGCCAGCGTGGCACGAAACCTGTAATGAGCCGGCCATGCGTCTTCGCCTCGATCTTGTTCCGGCCCGGCATTGCCCAGGGCCGCCCGCTGTTGCCTCAGGGCCGCGCCTGTGCGGGCAGCCGGCCATCGTGCAGCGCGCTGGCCACCAGCCAGCCGGCGGCGCCGGTACGGGCAGCGGCGCGCAGGTCGTCCGCGTGGCGGATGCCACCCGAGCCGATGAACTGGCGGTGCGGCGCCAGGCCGTGCAGCGCCGGCAGGGTCTGCAAGTCCGGCCCGGCGTCGCTGCCCACGCGCTCCAGCGTCATCACGATCACGCGCCGCGGCCAGAGGTCGGGGCGCTGCCAGCAGCCGGCGCGGTCCAGCGGCTGGCCGGCGCGCCGGTCCAGCGAGAGCAGCGCGCGGGCGCCCAGCGCATCGTTGGGGGTGAAGCAGCCCGCCAGCGCGGCCTCGTCGCGCAGCGCCTCGCTGGCGTAGACAGGGTCGATGGCCTCGCCCGCGGCACCGAGATCGGCCCAGAGCGCGTGGGCGGCGGCGGCGTCGGCCCAGCCGGCGTCGAGCCAGAGGCGCACGCCGGGCAGTGCGGCGATCAACTGGCGCAGCAGCTCGACCTGCGCCGCGCCGCCGAGCAGGGCGTCCAGGTCGGCGATGTAGAGCCGGTTACTGCCCGTGTGGCGGCACAGCGCGTGCGCCAGTGCGACCGGGTCGCTGCCCCCGCACAGCTGCGAGCGCATCGGCTGGTAGTGCTGGCGCTCGCCACGCACGGCGCGCACGACCCGGCCGCGCATCAGGTCGAGGACGGGGATCACGGGAACCGCAGGCAAGATGGCGGACATGGGGGACAGGTGAGCGGTCAAGGAGCGGCGCAATGAGCGCATCGGTGCTGGTGCTGGAGTTCCTCAGCGCGGGCGGCCTGCAGGGCGACCCGGCCGAGGCGGAGCTGATGCCACTGGGCGTGGCGATGCGTGACGCGATGATGCACGACCTGCTGGCGCTGCCTGCGCAGGGGGGGCAGTCGGTGTCGCGCATCGGCGTGGCCACCTGCGCGGGGGCGCCGCTGCCATCGTCCAGTGCGGTGGATCCGCGGGTACAGGCGCTGCAGGCCGGGCCGGGGCAGGACGTGCTGGCCTTCCTGGCCGGGCAGGCGCGCGACTTCGATGCCGCCTGGGTGGTGGCGCCCGAAAGCGGCGGGCTGCTGGCGGCCTGCGAGGCGGCGGTGCGCCAGGCGGCTGGGCCGCGCGCCTGGCTGGGCAGCCGGGCCGGGGCGCTGGCCGTTTCCTCCTGGAAATCGCGCACGCTGGCCGCGTTGGCCGGGCAGGGCGTGGCCACGCCGTTCGACGCCACCTGGGCGGCGCAGGCGCGGCGCTGGGTGGTCAAGCCCGACGATGGCGCCGGGGCGGTGGCCACGCAGGTGCTGGCGGACCGCGCCGCGGCCGAGGCGCTGGCGCAGCGCCGCCGTGCCGCCGGCGAGGCGGTGACGCTGCAGCCCTGGGTGGAGGGCGAGGCGCTCAGCCTGTCGCTGCTGTGCGGACAGCGCGCCGGGCTGTTGAGCCTGAACCGCCAGCAGATCGCTGTCGACGCGGGCGGCGATGTGCGCTTCGAGGGGGTGGAGCGCCTCTGCACCGACGGCAGCGATCCGCGCTGGCCGCGCTTGCAGGCCCTGGCGGACGCGACGCTGCGTGCGCTGCCCGGGCTGCGCGGCTTCGTCGGCATCGACCTGGTCTGGCACCCGCAGGCCGGGCCGGTGGCCATCGAGGTCAACGCGCGGGTGAGCTGTGCCTACGTCGGGCTGTCGCAGCGGCTGGGGCGCAACCTGGCGGGCGAGGTCCTGGCGCTCCGATCCGCCGACCACCGGGCAGAGGAGGCGGCCGATGCGATCGCCTGAACCCGCAGCAGACGCCGTGATCGGCTGGGACGTTGGCGGCGCCCACCTGAAGGGCTGCCTGCTGGTGGACGGGCAGGTCCAGGACGTCGCCCAATGGCTCTGCCCGCTCTGGCAGGGGCTGCAGCACCTGGAGGCGGACCTGGCGCAGGCACGCTCGCGCTGGCCGCAGGCGCAGCACGCGCGCCATGCGGTGACGATGACCGGCGAGATGACCGACCTCTTCGCCTACCGGGCCGACGGCGTGCAGCGCATCGCCGCGCTGCTGGAGGCGCATTGGCCGGGCCGCGTGCGTCTGTACGCCGGCCCGCAGCGCTGGGTGGTGCCGGGCGAGGCGGCCGCGGCCTGGCCGGAGATCGCCTCGGCCAACTGGCGAGCCACCGCGCAGCATGCCGCGCAGCGCCACGGCCGCGGGCTGCTGGTCGACATCGGCAGCACCACCACCGACCTGATCGCCTTCGACGGCGGCGAGTTGCTGGGCCACAGCCTCAGCGACCGCGACCGCCTGGCCAGCGGCGAGCTGGTCTACCAGGGCGTGGTGCGAACGCCGCTGTGCGCGCTGGCGCAGCGCATCGCCTTCCAGGGTCAGGCGTTGAACGTGATGAACGAGTGCTTCGCCACCACCGCGGACGTCTACCGGCTCACCGGTGAGCTCGACCCCGACCACGACCTGCACCCCGCCGCCGACGGCGCGGCGAAGACGCCCGAGGCCACCCGCGCCCGATTGGCCCGCATGGTGGGCTGCGACGTGCGCGATGGCAGCGACGCCGATTGGCTCGCCTTTGCCCGCACCTGGCGCGGGGCCCAGCTGGCGCTGATCGCCACCGAACTGGCCCGGGTGCTGGACGGCCACCGGCTCGACCTGCGTGGCGCTGCCGTGGTGGCCGCGGGGGCGGGGGCCTTCCTGCTGCCGGGGTTGCTGTCGCTGCTGCCCGAGCGGTTCGGTGCAGGACAGGTGTTTCAACTTGACTATGGTCAAGACGTGGCCCCCATCGGCCGCGGCGATCGCTACGATGCGCGCTTGCGAGGGGCAAGGCTGTGTGCACCCAGCGTGGCGGTGGCCGCACTGTTCGCCCAGGCGCAGAAGAAGAACAAGCAGAAGGAGCGCGTCTGATGTGGGTGGTCAAGCTCGGCGGGAGCCTGTGCAGCGACGCGTTGCTGCCCCAGTGGCTGGAGTTGCTGACGCAGCTGGGTGGCGGTCGCATTGCGCTGGTCTGCGGCGGCGGCACGCTGGCCGACGAGGTGCGCGCCCTGCAGGCGCGCTGGACGGTGGACGACCTGGCGGCGCACAACATGGCGGTGCTGGCGATGGTGCAGAACGGCTACCTGCTGCACGGCCTGGCGCCGCAGCTGCAGCGGGTGGCGCGCGAGGCCGACATCGCTCCGGTGCTGCGCCGCGGCGGCGTGGCGCTGTGGATGCCGCTGGAGCGCCTGCGTGACCAGGCCGATGCCACGACGAACTGGAGCGTCACCGGTGACAGCATGGCGCTGGCGCTGGCGCAGCGGCTCAACGCCGAGCGGCTGGTGATGGTGAAGTCCTGCGCCATTGACCCGCAGCGCTCGCTGGAGCAGCTGGTGGCCGACGAGGTGCTGGACGCCGCCTTTGCCCGCCTGGCCCGCCGGGCCGGGCTGCCGATCGACCTGCTCTGCCGCGACCAGGTGGAGGTGCTGCGCAGCCTGCTGCTGACGGGCCAGCGTCACGGCCATGTCGTGTCGACCGAGCCGAACGTCGGCCAATTGGCCGATTCGGGCTATTGAAGCGGCTGGCCACTCGTTCCTGCCACGACGGCGACCCGCGGTCAGATTTGTACCCGCGTACCCAGTTCGACCACCGCGTTGTCCGGCAGGCGGAAGAACTCCACCACGCTGCCCGCATTGCGGCTCATGCCGGCAAACAACTGCTCCCGCCACAGCGCCATGCCTGCACCGTGGGTGGGCACGATGGTCTTGCGGCTGAGAAAGTAGCTGGTCTCGAACGGCGGCACCGGCAGGCCCTGGGCCTCGCAGAGTTTGAGCGCGGCCGGTACGTCGGGTGTGTCCATGAAGCCGAAGGTCAGCGTCACGCGCCAGAAGGCGTGGCCCAGCGGCTCCGCCCGCGTGCGCTCCTCCAGGCCCACCCAGGGCTGCTCGGCAAAACGCACCGTCAGGATCAGGTTGCGTTCATGCAGCACCTGGTTGTGCTTGAGGTTGTGCAGCAGTGCCTGCGGGACGGTGGTCGGGTCGGCCACAGCGTAGACCGCCACCCGGGGGCTGCGCGGCAGGCTGGCCAGGTCGAGCGAGTCGATGAAGTCCTGCAACGGCAAGCCCTCCTGGCGGATCGCCTGCAGCGCCAGCGCCCGGCCGCGCTGCCAGGTGGCCATCAGGAGGAAGAGCAGGCCACCCATGGCCAGCGGGAACCAGCCGCCGTCGAACAGCTTGATCGCGCAGCCAGCGACCAGCAGGACGTCGATGGCCAGGAAGAACAGCGTGGCGCCCGCTGCCAGCGGGCCCGGCAGCTTCCACCCGTCGCGGATCACGAACCAGGTCAGCACGGTGGTGATCAGCATCGTCAGCGTCACCGCGATGCCGTAGGCGCCGGCCAGCGCGGAGGAGCTGCGAAAGCCCAGCACCGCGGCGACCACGCCAGCCAGCAGCAGCCAGTTGACCAGCGGCAGGTAGATCTGCCCGGCCTCGTGCGCGGAGGTGTGGCGCACCGCCATGCGCGGCAGGAAGCCGAGCTGGATGGCCTGGCGCGTCATCGAGTAGGCGCCGGAGATCACCGCCTGCGACGCGATGATGGCGGCCAGCGTTGCCAGCACCAGCGCCGGCCAGATCCAGTCGCCCGGGAAGAGGCGATAGAAGGGGTTCTCGATCGCGCTCGGGTCGGACATCAGCAGCGCGCCCTGGCCCAGGTAGTTCAGCGCCAGGCCCGGCAGCACCAGGACGGACCAGGCGATCTGGATCGGCCGGCGCCCGAAGTGGCCCATGTCGGCATACAGCGCTTCCGCACCGGTGAGCGCCAGCACCACGGCACCCATCACGGCGAACACCTTCCAGCCGCGGCTGGCCGCAAACTGCCAGGCCTCCAGCGGATTGAGCGCGGCGAGGATGGCCGGTTGATCGGCAACGTGGACCAGCCCGATCGCGCCCAGGACCCCGAACCACAGGACGATGATGGGACCAAAGACGCGCCCGACCGCGGCGGTGCCGTGGCGCTGCACGACGAACAGCCCCGCCAGGATCACCAGCGTGAGCGGCAGCACGAAGGGCTTGAGCGCCGGGGTGGCGATCTCCAGGCCCTCCACCGCGCCCAGCACCGAGATGGCCGGGGTGATGATGCTGTCGCCGTAGAACAGCGTGGCGCCGAACACGCCCAGCAGCAGCAGCGCGCGGCGCAGGCCTGCGCGGTGGCCCACCGCCTGCGCGGCCAGCGCGGTCAGCGCCAGCCCACCGCCTTCACCCCGGTTGTCGGCGCGCAGGATCAGCGTGACGTACTTGAGCGTGACCACCAGCATCAGTGCCCAGACGAGGCAGGACACTGCGCCGACCAGATTGGCCGGCGTGAGCGCCACGCCGGTGGCCGGCAGGAAAATCTCCTTGACGGTGTAGAGCGGGCTGGTACCGATGTCGCCGTAGACCACACCGACGGCGGCAAGGGTCAGTCCGGCGAGACCGGCAGGGTGCTGGGTGCCCGGGTTACCCACGGCGGTGGGTGAGGGGGAAAGTGGAGTCGCGCTCACGCTGCATTCCGGAAGTGGGACCGGCTTCAAGCGTGCGCCGCGGCGCATCAGGAACGCATATGGACGATCAGGGTTCGTCGCCCTCGACGAGTCGATAACCGACGCCCGGTTCGGTGAGCAGCAGGTGCGGCTCGGCGGGGTCGGCCTCCAGCTTGGCGCGCAGCTGCCCCATGTACAGGCGCAGGTAGTGGGTGTGCTCGGTGAACTCCGCTCCCCACACGTCGGCCAGCAGTTGGCGGTGGGTGACGACCTGACCGTTGTTGCGCACCAGGCGGGCGAGCAGCTTGAACTCGGTGGGCGTCAGGTGCACTGCCGTGTCGTCGCGCTGCACCAGGTGTGCGGCGATGTCGACCGCCAGATTGCCGGCTCGCCAATGGGTGACCGCTGGGCGCAGCACCGTGCCGCGGTGGCGCAGCGCCACCCGCATGCGTGCCAGCAGCTCGGCGATGCCGAAGGGCTTGACCAGGAAATCGTCCGCGCCGGCATCGAGCAAGCGGACCTTCTGGCCCTCCGCTTCGCGGGCGGAGATCACCAGCACCGGGCACCCGCGGCGGCGGCACAGCTCGGCCAGCAGGGTTTCACCGTCGCCGTCGGGCAGCCCGAGGTCCAGCAGCGCCAGGTCGATGCCAGCGCCTGGCCGCTGCGCATGCTGGGCCAGGGCCAGGCCCTCGCTCAGGCTGGCTGCGGTGAGCAGTTCGTAGCCTTCCACCGAGAGGGCTGCCTTCAGGGTGGCACGCAGCTCCCGGTTGTCTTCGACCAGCAGGACCCTCAGTGTCATGTGGCGCCCTCTTGCTCAGGTGGGACCTGTTCCTCGGTAGGCATCTCGGGCGGCGTGCGCAGCGGCAGCACGCATTCGAAGGCACAGCCGCCGTGGCTGCGGGCGCGCAAGCGCAGCTCGCCTCCGTGCGCATGGGCGATGGCGCGACACACCGCCAGGCCGATTCCGGCGCCCGGACGGCCCATGTCTGCTTCGCCTGCGCGGGCCAACGGTGCCTCCTGTGGCAGCGCCCCACGGTGGAAGACCTCGAAGACGCGATCGCGCCAGGCCGGTGCGATCCCCGGTCCGCGGTCGCGCACCGCCAGCAGCAGCTGGCCAGAACCGGCACAGCGCACCAACACCTCCACCGGCGCGTCCTGGGGGCTGTACTTCAGTGCGTTGTCCACCAGGTTGTCGAGCAGCTGGGACACCAGCATCGCATCACACCACAGCAGGGGAAGCCCGGGCTCCAGCCGGGCGCGCACCCGCTGCCCGGCCTCGCGGCGGCGGGCGTGCCGCAGCGCAGCGCCCACCAACTCTTCGGCCGACTCCCAATCGCAGCGCAGTGTCACCCCCGGGGCGTCCAGCCGGGCCAGCTGCAGCGTGTTGTCCGTGAGGCGGGACAGCCGGCCTGCCTCCTCGACGATGCCGTGCGCCAGCCGGCGGCGCTGTGCCGGATCGAGCCGGTCGGCCTGCTCTTCCAGTGCCGAGGCTGCTCCCAGGATGGTGGCCAGCGGCGTGCGGTAGTCGTGCGAGATGGCTGCCAGCAGGGCGTTGCGCACGCCCTGCTGCTGGGCCAGCTCGCGGGCGGCGCGCTCCGCGGCGGCGGCCTGCGCGCGCTGCAGGGCCTGGCCCATCTGGTCGCACAGGGCCTGGAGCTGCGCGCGCAGCTCGGCGTCCCGGCGCGCCAGCCCCACCTCGCCGATGCCGCACAGCACCGCCGCACCGAAGCAGGCCTGGCGGCCGCGCAGCGGCAGGTACAGGTCGGGCTGATCCTCGTAGCGGCCGGTGTCCCGGCCCAGCGCCCGGCCCTCGCGCAGGCACAGGCGCAGCCCGGCCGCCTGGTCTGCATCGACCTCTCCCGCCGTGAGGGCGCCCAGGGGCAGCTCGGGCGCCGCACTGCCGGGCGGGCGCGTGGCTGCCGGCGGCGGCAGCACGATCACGGCGGCCGGCACCCCTGCGGCGGCCTGCAGCAACTCACGCAGGGCGCCGAGATGCACCGCGGGGTCGGCCTCATCGCGCAGGCGCTCGCCCCAGTTGCGCAACTGCTCCGCCCGCGCCGCCTGTGCGAAGGCCTGCCTTGCCGAGGCCCGCAACCGCGCCACCAGCCCGGTCACGATGGTGTTGACGAGCAGCATCGCGCCCAGCAGCAGCGCATGTTGGCGCAGGTCGACCAAGAAGGTGCCCCGGGGCGGCACGAACATCCAGTTGAACGCGAGCACGGCGGCCACGCTGGCCATCAGCGAGGCCCATGCGGCCAGCCAGAGCGACGACAGTGCCGCCGCGAGCACCAGGATCATTGCCAGGTTGGCCAGATCCACCCTGGCATCAAGCAGGGTCATCGCCAGCCAGGCGATCGCCCAGATGCCCGCTGCAAGCAGCCTGTCCCAACCGGTGTGCATCGGCGTGTTCATGCGAGGGACAGTAGCACCCCCCGCGTCAGCAACGCATCAGGATCGATGGGCCGCGGTGGTCATGCAGAGAGCGGTTCGCGTGCGCCGATGGGGCTGTCGGCCGGCAGGGCCACGGCAGCGGGTGGCAGCGTCGATGTCGAGTGCGCCAGCCCGCCGAGCAGGGCGGCCAGGCGCCCGGCATCCAGCCCGAGCCGGCGGTCCCCGGCGCAGACCGCGGAGCGGAAGCCGGCAAAGTCCGGCGCCAGTTGATGCAGCCGTGGCAGGTCGCTGAACTGCAGGGCACCGGCCAGGCCGATGAGGCTGCCGCCCTGGCGCACGCGGGCAATGACCTCGGCCAGCCGGGCGTCGCCGTGGCGCTGCAGCAGAGAGCCGCCGCGCTTGTCGGCGGTGTCGAGCATCACGGCGGCAAAGCCCTGTGCCAGCACCCGCTCCAGCAGCGCATCGTCGATGGCCCGGTCGGCGATCAGCACCGGCACCAGCGGCAGGCCCGCGCAGCGCTGCCGGCCCAGCGCCTCGGCCAGCGCCAGGGCGGCAGGGCCGGGCTCGATGCCGACCTTGACGAAGTCGACGCCCGTCGTGGCCACGCGGGCCACCTGCCGCTCGATCAGCGCCACCGCCTCGGCCGGCCAGTCGCCGATGGTGGCGCTCACGGGGGTGGCGGGCGCAGCGTGGCGCAGCGCCTGCACGATCGGGCCGATCGCCGCCACCGGCAGGCCGCCGAGGGCGCCGTCGGAGGGCTCCTTCAGGTCGATGAAGCCCACGCCCGCGCGGGCCGCCTGCAGCGCTTCGTCGAGGTTGCGCACGCTGACCAGGGCGCGCAGCGCTGGGCGCGGTGCCGCGGCGGCGGACTTCTGTGCATTGCTCATGTCGCCACCTGTTGAGGGGAGTGTTGCTGCGTATGTTGGTGCGCGTGGTGGTAGGCCACCGCCTCGCACAGCCAGCCCCAGGCCTCGTGCTCGGCAGCAGAGGCGGTCCGGTCGATGGCGGTCTGGCCGATCGCCATCTCCTGCTCGATGCGCGCCAGCGGCAGCAGGTGCAGGCGGCTGACCAGCACGGCCCCCTCGATCACCGCGGCCTGGGCGCGGTTGAAACCGGGGAAGGGCGCGTGGGTGAGGTCCTCGCCCACGTCCAGCGTCAGCACCGGGCGCTGCGGGTCGTCCTGGACGTCGGTGAGTTCCAGCGCGAGGTGGCGCAGCGCCACAGACAGCCGGCGCCCGCGCCCGCCCGCCAGGGCGACACTGGGCCAGTCGCGCCGGCCGGTGACGCAGCCGGCGAAGAGGCGCGTGTCGGTGACGATGTTCAGCACCGCGCGGCGGGTGGCGAGCAGGTTGTCCAGGGTGGTGGAGGGGCGGAAGGGCATCACCACCACCTGGTCGACGACCTGGTGGCCGCGCTGGGCGCTGCGGTAGCGCACGCCCATCGGCGCGATGTGCAGGACACCGGCGGCGGACTCGGTCGTGACGATGGTTTCGTAGATCACGTCATTCGGGGCGGTCATCGGTCGGCCCTCCCGTGGCCGGGGGCGGGGTGGGTTGGAGGCGGCTGGCCGCGCGCGCGGCGCCGGCCCGGCGCGGCACCCGCGTGGTCGGCGCCGGCAGCGGGGCGGCCAAGGGACCGCAAGCGGCATCGGAGGGGCTGGCGGTGCCGGGCTGGCGTGACGTGGCCACGCCCCAGCCCAGCGGCTGGTCCTGCACGTAGCGCTTGCCCAGCTGCCAGGCGATCTCGGCGCGGGCCAGCTCCACGCCCATGTAGAAGGCGTGGCCGGCGTCGTCCTGCAGGCCCAGCTGCGGCCAGAGCGTGAAGGGGTCGGTGGCGCGGCGCAGGCCGTCGCGGTTGTAGACGTGCAGGCCGTCGGCAGCCACCTGGATGCGGAAGTTGGGATCGCGCACCTGCGCCGCGGTGGCGGCGATCTCCTCGGGCGAGTCGGGCCAGGGCCGCTTGGCGTGCACCGTCATCAGGCCGTCGCTCAGGCCCTTGGGCAGGGTCTGCAGCTGCACCGCGGCGTGCATCACGCGCCGGGCCAGGTCGGCCTCGCGCACGGCGCGGCGGGCGTGCGCGCTGACCTGGGTGGTCAGGATGGCGGCCACGTCCAACTCGGCGGCCAGGCCGAGCAGCAGGGCGTTGAGGCCGCTGGTGTCGGCCTCGGTCAGTTCGGTGACGTTGCCCACGCCCATCAGGATCGGCGCGTCGGGGAAGGTGTCGCGCAGGCGCTGGTAGCGCACGATCGAGCGCGCCAGCCCGAAGGGCAGCGGGTCCAGGATGGGGTCGGCCAGGAAGGGCCGGCCGCGCCGCTGCATCTCGCGGATGCTGGCGTGCAGCCCGGCCTCGTCGCCCGGCTCGCGGCCGATCAGCACCGGCGTGCAGCCGGCAGGCAGCTCGTCGGCGATCCACAGCAGCCCGGGCGGCAGGCTGAGCAGGAAGTCGGCGCCAGCGCGTGCGCCCGCGAGCAGCTCGTCGGCCACCAGGCTGTCGACGCTGACGCGGTGGCCCGCTGCCTTGAGGGCCTGCACGCTGTCGGCCAGGTGCGGGAAGGGCGTGTCCGGCAGGCTGCCTAGGTCGATCACGTCGGCACCGTCGGCGGCGAGTTCGGCCGCGCGCGCCACGACCTGCGCCACCGTCAGCCGCGGTGCATCGACGATCTCGGCCAAGATCTGCGTGCGATAAGTGCTCAGGTCCACCGGCTGCGCGGCGCGGCGGAAGTAGGCCGGCAGGTCCTTGAGCTCCTCGGGCCCGCGCTCCACCGGGATGCCGTAGTGGGCCGACAGCGCTGCCAGGTCACCCTGGCAGCGCCCGGGCACGATGAGCCGCGTGACCGGCGCGGTGGACTGGATTGGAGCCGGCACGCGGCGGCGGATCAGCTCGGCGGTCATCAGCGCGGCCACCTGCACGCCGATCTCGCGCACCTCCCAGGTGAAGGGCCGGTCGCCCTGGCCGGCATCGAGGCCGGCATCGAGGCCCGCATCGAGATCTGCGAGCACCCGGCGCAGCGCCGGCTCGGCCAGCCGGCCGGTCAGGAAGACGAGGTGATCCACGACAGGGCGAGTTCCTGCAGGCGCTGGTCGAGCGCGGTTTCCAGCTCGGTGAGCGAGGCCACCACGCGGGCGTGGTCGATGCCGCGCAGGCGCTCGACGTTGTCCAGCTCGATGCGGCGTGGGCGCAGCGTCACCCAGTCGTGCGGGGCGCGCGTGACCACCACCGGCTCGGTGTCGCAGGCATAGACGATGCCCGGGATGCCGAGCTTGCCGGCCTGGGCGAACATGTTGGTCGGCAGCGTGTCCGAGAAGCCGTAGGCGCACTTGGCCACGGTGTTGCTGGTGGCGGGCGCGACCACCACGGTGTGGTAGACCTCGGTGTAGAGCTGCCCGACCGGCACGGCGCTGGCGGTCTTGTCGCGCAGCACGCGAAAGCGCGTCTTCAGCCGCTCCAGCGGGATCTCGTAGATGCCCAGCACCTCTTCGGCCGCGGCCGAGAGAAAGAGGTCCACCTGCGGCAGCCGCTCAGCCAGCGCCAGCGCCTCGTGCAGGCCGTGGCCCGAGCCGGTCAGGCACCAGGCGAAGCGCGACCGCGCCGGCCCGTGCACGTCGTCGGCCGCCGCCTCACTCCTCGGCGGGGTGGGACAGTCGGATGTGCAGTTTGTGGAGTCGGCGGTACAGGGTGTTGCGACTGACATCGAAGGCCTTGGCGACGCTGCTCACGTTCCAGCGGTGCTGTTCGAGCATCTTCAGCAGCATCTGACGCTCGTTGGCCTGGATCGGATTCAGCTTGAGCAGCGCTTCCTCCACCTCCTCGGCCCCGCTGTCGGTGGATGCAGGCAAGTTCGGTGCCGCGTCGGCGAAGGTGGCCGCCGTCACGGCGAGTACGGACGCAGCAACGGTCGCGGTGGCGGCAGCGGTGGCAGCCGGCCCGGCCAGGGCGAAGGGTGCGGCGGTGGCCGCCTGCAGTGCGGCGGGCAGGTGCTCCAGGCGGATCGGCTCGCCATCGGCCAGTGCACAGGCCGAGCGCAGTACGTGGCGCAGCTGGCGCACGTTGCCGGGCCAGGGGTAGGCCATCAGGCGGCGTTCGGCCTCGGCGCTCAGCCGGGCCTCGGGGCCGCCCTCGGCCACCAGCAGCTGGCGCATCAGCTCGGCCCGGTCGCTGCGCTCGCGCAGCGCGGGCAGGCGCAGCTCCACGCCCGCCAGGCGGTAGAGGTCCTCGCGGAAGCGCCCCTGCTCGACCAGTTCCAGCAGGTTGCGGTGGCTGGCGCTGAGCAGCTGGAAGTCCACCGACACCACCTCCTCCGAGCCCAGCGGCGTGACCTGGCGCTCCTCCAGCACGCGCAGCAGCCGCGCCTGCAGGTCCAGCGGCATGTCGCCGATCTCGTCGAGGAAGAGCGTGCCGCCGTCGGCCTGGGCGATCTTGCCGCGCCGGCCGTTGCGCTGCGCGCCGGTGAAGGCGCCGGCCCGGTAGCCGAACAGCTCGGACTCGATCAGGCTGTCGGGGATGCTGGCGCAGTTCACCGCCACGAAGGCACCGCCAGCGCGCGGGCTGCCGTCGTGCACCGCGTGCGCGAACACCTCCTTGCCGGAGCCGGTCTCGCCGCAGAGCAGCACCGGCGTGGCGCGGGCGATGACGCGGCGTGCGATGTCGAGCTGCTTGGCCAGGCCGGCGTCCACGAAGGTCGGCAGCGCGCTGCCGGCCCGTGCCGGGGCGCTGGCGCTGGCGCTGCTGCGCACGATGGGCGGGCGCGCCTGCACGCCCGCCACCAGGCCGTGGCCCGCAGGCTGGTTCGTTTGGGCATGGCCGGACTGCAGCGCATGCGCCTCCTGCGCCGGGCGGCGCATCACCGCGAAGAAGCGGTGCGAGGCGTGCGCCCGGTAGGTCACCACGGGGTGGAAGGACGAGAGCGTGCTGCGCTGCAGCAGATCTTCCTGGGAGGTCTGGAAGATGTCCTCGATGCGGCGCGAGCGGATCTCGTCCACCGAGTTCAGGCCGAGCTGGAACAGCGCGCTGCGGTTGGCCGCCAGGATGCGCCCGTCGTCCGACACCGCCAGGCGGCCCTCGTGCAGCGTGTAGACGAACTCGGGCCGGCTGTGGAAGTGCAGCGGGTGGGCGTGGCGGAAGCTCGCGTCGATGAGCCGGTTCTCCACCATGCGCGCCGTCATGCCCAGCAACACCAGCAGGTGCTGCTGCATCAGCGTCGAGCGGCTGGAGACGTCCAGCACCGCGGCCATCTGGCCGGAAGGGTCGTACACCGGCACGGCCGAGCAGGTCAGGCCGGTGAACTGGGTGTAGAAGTGCTCGTCGCGCCGCACCGCCACCGGCGCGGCGGCGGCCAGGCAGGTGCCCATGCCGTTGGTGCCGGCCTCGGTCTCGCTCCAGACCACGCCGGGGCGCAGGCCCAGCGGGCCGATCTCGGCGGCGAAGTCGGGCGCGGCCACCATGTGCAGGATCACGCCGTCGGTGTCGGTGAGTACCACCGCCGCCTCGGGGTCGGAGAGCTGCTGGTACAGCGTGGCCATCTCATGGCGGGCGCCGTCGACCAGGCTGGCCATGCGCTCCAGGCGGTCGTCCAGCGCCCGGCTGTCCAGGGCGCGCAGCTCGCGCGGGCGGTCCGGGTGCAGCAGGTACTCGTCCAGGCAGCGCCGCCAGGAGCGGGCCACGATGTCGGCACTCTCCGGGTCGAAGCCGCTGCGAACCACATCGAACACCCGCTCCGCGTGCCGACCCGTTCCAACCACGCCCATGACCATCTACTGCTCCTGCTGCGTTGCGCTGACACCACCACGACCACCACAACGGCGTGGCTGCGTGCCGTGCAACCCGTCAATCCGGGAAATTTTCCCGCCGTTGCCGGGTATTGATACCCGTGTTTCCCCGGTTCGGCCCTGTCACCTGGGTGACGGGGCGACGTCGGGCGCGTTCCTTGCTGCGCGACGGATCCGTCCTGACAACAATCTGAGGAGACCCTTGTTCATGTCCACGCCCATGCCTGCCCGCCTTGACCTGCCCACCCTGCCGGCCGCTGCGCCGTGGACCGATGCCACCGCCACTGCCGACGTCACGGCCCCGGCGCTGGACGCCGCGCCGCTGGATCTGATCTTCATCGAGGGCTACCAGGGCGAGACCGTGATCGGCATCCACCCCAGCGAGCTGCACCTGCCGCAGACCATCGTGATCGACCTCACCGCCGGCCTGCCGCGTGCGCTGGCCTGCGATTCGGACCAGATCGGCGACACCATCGACTACAGCGTCGTGCGTGAACGCCTGGACGCGCTGATGCTCGACCACGGCGTGCAGTTGCTGGAGGCGCTGGCCGAGCGCATCGCCCGCCTGCTGCTGATCGACTTCCGGGCCGCCTGGGTGCGCGTGCGCATCGTCAAGCCGCGCAAGTTCGACAACGTGCAGGCCGTGGGCGTGGTGATCGAGCGCCGCCGCAGCGACCTGCGCGATGCCCGCCAGCACAGCGCCCGTAGCGCCCAGGTGTTCAACTTGCTCGCCTCTGGCCTGGTGCCCCAGCGCGACGACGCGCGCTGACCCTTGGACTCCAGCGCGACGCGGCGCGCTGACCCCGTGACTCCAGCGCGATGAAGCGCGCTGGGTTCAACGTCGGCACGCCAAAAGGCCCGGGCCGCCCCCACTTGGCGGCCCGGGCATCGGAGAGTCACCCAGGAGTCAGTTCATCGCAGCGGCTGTGCCCAGCAGCCCCCGCAGTGCGACCGCTCAATGGGCGGCAAACGGGTGGGCGGAACTGCCCTTCTTGGCCACCACCTCGGCTGCGGTGGGTGAGCCCGCCACGGCGCGTGCCAGCGCCTCCTTGGTGGCCGCGTAGTTGTAGTCCTGGATCTTCGCGTCGTCGGCGGCCAGCCAGTGGATGAACACGCCCACCGAGATGAAGAGGTTGTCCGCCTCGTCGGCCGGGATGGTGCCGTTCTCGACGCTGTCGGCCACCGCCATCGCGACGCCGCGCTGCGCCGGTCCGAACATCTGCACCGCCTGCTTGGCGCCCTTGATCGTGACCTTGTTGAACATCACGGTGGCCGGCTTGCACAGCAGGTTCGGTGCGACCACCGCCAGCAGCGAGGTGAAGCCGTCCTTGTTGTTGGTGAGGCAGTTGGCAAACGCGGTCTCCGCCGCGCTGCCACGCGGCCCGATGATGAGGTCGATGTGCGCGACCTCATTGCCGTCTCCCACGAGGGATTCGCCGACCATCATGCGATCGATCTTGGCCATGGTTTTTCAGTCTCCAATCAAGGGTTTGTGGTCCGTGCGGTTGCCGCATCGCGGCATGGGTCGCAGCGCAGGCGCGGCGCAGTGCCGCGGCCCCAGGTCTGACTAATCACGTTCCGTGCCACCTTCGGCAGCGGGCACCGGGCCAGTCAGCAGGGCGGCCATCAGCGTCGCCACGGTCAGGTCGGCGCTGCTTCCGGGGTTCAAACCGGCCTGTTTGAGGGCTTCGTCCCAGCCGGTGAAGGCCGCATCGGCGTCCAGCACCACGCCGGCGGCCTGGCGTGCAGCCCAGCCCTGTGCCTCGCGCAGGACAACCTGTGCCACCGCGTGGCCGTGCTTGCGAACAAGGTGTGAATCCTTGCCCGAGCCGAGCCAGGCGAGGTAGACACGCTGCACCGCCGCTGCCTGCGCCGCGGCCGCGCCGGCCGGGGCGGCCAGCGCCTGCCGCCCGGAGCCGCCCAGCGCGGCCAGTCCAATGTCAAACAGCTCGCCGAAGCCGTCGCGGTACTGGCGGGCGAGCCGGTCGCGCGGCGCAGCCAGGGCCATCGCCTCGCGCAGGGTCACGCTGGGGGCGGCGCGCACGTCCTGCTCGTCGCTGTGGCCCAGCCCACCCGGGTTGGCGCGCACGATGGCGCGGAAGGCGGCGGCGGCATCGTCGCGGTCCAGCCCGGCCAGCACCTGGGCGAGCGCCGCGCGCAGATCGGCGGGGGTCACGGCGGGGGTCAGGTCTTGTTTTTTGCTGTCTGGCCGCTGCTGTGTTTCAGTCAGCCGCTCGGCCGCAGCTGCCAGTGGCGCGCACAGCAGCAGGATGCCCAGGTTGGTGTTGCAGCCCACGCGCTCCCAGGTGGCGGCCATGGCCGCCTCGATGCGCTCGCCCACGCGGGCCCCGGCGCGGCACAGTGCCGGCGCGGCGACCGCGGCGCTGTCCAGGAAGGTCTGCGCCTGCATGCCGTGGCCGCCCGAGTGCAGGCTGACGTTGCCGGGCTTGCGCACCGCCACGTCCCAGGCGCAGGCGAGCAGGAAGGCGCGCTCGATGTGCGCCGCGGCGGCTTCGACAGCGGTCATGCCTGCCGCCCGATGCGGCTCGGCGGCGCCGCGGCCACGGCCAGGGCCGCCGCCAGCTTGCGGTCGAGCAGGTCATCGACGATGGCGCGGGCGATGCGGAAGTCGGTCACCTGCTGCAGGCCTCGCCAGGCGGCCACGCCGTTGACTTCGAGGATCTGGATCGGCTGTGCGGCGCCTGGTGCGGGCATCAGGTCCACCCCGGCGTAGTCCAGGCCGAGCGCGGCGGTGGCGGCCTCGGCCAGGTTGGCGAGCGCCGGGGTCAGCTCGGCCGGTTCGACGCGCGCGCCCTGGGCGACGTTGTGGATCCAGTGCGCGCTGACACGGCGCATCGCCGCCACGGCCCGGCCGCCGATCACCAGCACGCGCCAGTCGTGGCCGGGCTCGCCCGCCGCCTGGCTCGGCGGCAGGGAGGCGGGCAAGAAACGCTGCAGGTAGTGCAGCCCGGCCGGCCCGGCCACGCCGCGGGGGCGCTCGGGCAGCGGCTCGAAGGCGCCGTCCACCCGCCCGACCCGCGCCAGCCCCTTGCCCTGCGAGCCGAACAGCGGCTTGCTCACCAGGCCCTGCCCGGCAGCGGCGGCCTTGACCAGCTGGCGGCGCGCGCGGGCCGTGTCCTCGCCCACCCAGGTCGGCGGGGTTGGCAGGCCGGCGCGGTGCAGCAGCCAGGTGGTCATCGCCTTGTCGACGCTGCGCTCGATGGCACGCGGCTCGTTGTAGACCGGCACGCCCAGCGCCTGCAGCGCGTGCAGGATGCTCAGCCGCTTGGTGACCTGCTCGAAGCTGCCGCCGGCGATGCCGCGCACGATCACCGCGTCCGGCAGCGCGCGGCCGTAGCCGGGCAGCAGCAGGCCGTGCCAGTGCGCCGAGGTGTCGAACTCGCAGTCCGCCAGATCGACGCAGCGGCCCACGCCGCCGCGCTCGCGCAGCGCGCGCTGCAGCTGCCGCGTGTGCCAGCCGATCTCGTCGGTCATGATGGCCACGCGCAGCCCGCACCGCGCTGCGCTCGTCGGGCGCATCGAGGGGACGCGGCCTGCGGCATCCAGCGGCAACCGCGGATCCGGCTCTGCCGGTCCGCTGGTTGCGCCCCCCTGGGGGGGAGCGGCGAAGCCGCAACGGGGGGGGGCCATGATCGTCATGCCTCGCATTGCCAATGCCGCAGCAGCAGCCCCAGGTCGGTCGCCCCGGCATGGAAGGTGGTGCCGCTGTCGAGGTGGCTGACCCAGACCTCCGCGGGGGCGAAGAGCATCGGGTCGATCTTGTAGAAGTCGAACCCCGCGGCCTGGAAGACCTCGGCAAACGGCCGGCCGTAGTCCGCCGAGGTGGCGGACGGCAGCCGGCGCGCCAGCTTGCGCGCGGCCTCCAGGGGCCCGCGCACGCTCAGGCGCACCTGGCCGCCGTAGAGGATGGCGTCGTTGGTGCGACCCATCGCCTGCACGCCGTCGGCGCTGGGCGCGGGCAGCGGCGCGCAGGCCGAGCCGTCGACCAGGTGGGCGAGGTCGAAGCCCGTCTCCTGCGCCAGCGCGTGCGTCTTGTGCAGCGCCACCTCCAGCACGCGCGCCACCACCTGCGTCGTGCCGGCCAGGCTGCTGGTGGGTGTGAGGATCACCGTCAGCCCCTCGGGCGCCAGGCCGCTGTCGCGCAGCACCTTGTCGAGCACCACCGGCGGCGGCACGCGGTCGACCTCCAGCACCAGCACGCCCTGGCTGGCGCGGTCGCGGTAGCCCAGTTCGTCGAACAGCGCTTCCTTGCCGGCCAGCGCCCGCACCGGCCCGGAGCCCAGCGCAAAGAACTTCTTGCCGCCGGTCTCCTCCTTGCTCGCCGACAGGCTCCAGCCGGCGTACTGGCTGCCCAGGCAGGCCAGCAGCGGCTGGGCGCTGGCCACGTCCAGCCAGTCCGGCCAGCCGCCTTCAGGCTGGCAGCGCTGCGCCACGCGGCCCAGGCCGCCGAGGCAGATTTCGCCGATCAGCCGGCCGGCGGCCACGCTGCCCGGCACGGCGATGCCGGCGTCGACCAGCGTGACGCCGCGCGCGTCGCGCTGCACCTGCACGCCCAGCGCATCGGCCTGGCCGATGAGGCGCTGGACCAGCGGGGCGGCGAGCGTGTTCACGCTCAAGGGGCAGCCGGCCAGGGGAGGGGAGGGATGAGCGGAAGGAGCGGTCATGGGGGATTGGTGTCCATTGGAATTTCGGGGGGCTGCGGCAGGGCCGCCAGGAAGGCGCCGCCCAGCAGCTCGGCCAGCGCAGCGTGCTGGCGCCTGAACGCCGCCATCACGCCGGCCTCGTCGGCCCCGTGGGCGCCGAGCGTGCACAGGGGCTCGCCCGCCGCGAGCTGCAGCGGTGCGGCCGGCAGGTCGTGCAGATCCAGGGCGTCGGCCGCGTCGCGCAGGCGCTGCCAGCGCGCGGCGGTGAGGGCCACGTCGGTGCGGGCGTAGGCGATGGCGCTGCCCCGCAGGCCCTGGCCACGCAGCGCCGCCCGCGCGGCGGCATCGGGCAGGCGCCCGGCGCAGGCATCGAGGTGCGCGCGCAACAGGCCGCCGCCGGGAGCGACACCCTCGTAGAGCGCGGCGCTGGCGCACCAGCGCGGGTTCACTTCGAGCAGCTGCCAGCCAGTCGGCGTGTCGAGCAGGTCCAGGCTGCACAGGCCCTGCAGATGAAACTGAAAGGCCAGCCCATCGAGCCCGCCTCGCAGTCGCTCACTTTCCTCCCCGCTCAGTGGCAGCGGGCCGATCACCCCGCCAAAGCGCCAGGGCTGCCCGGGCGTCGGCGCCAGCAGTTGGCGGTTCAGGCCCAGCAGGGCGGCGCGCCGGCCATCGGCCAGGAAAGTGAGCGACATCGGCGTGCCGGCCAGCTCGCGCTGCCAATAGCCCCGGTGCGACGCTGGTACGGCGCCGGCCGCCGATGCGGCGTGGCGGACCTGCGCGCCGCCAGCGCCGCCAAAGTCCTTGTGCAGCCAGCCGGCCGCATCCGCGGGCGTCGTGAAAGCGACCGGTGGGTGGGGCAGCCCCAGCGCATCGAGCGTGGCAAAAAAGCGCTGCGGCAGGCGCAGCACGTCGGCGTTGTGCGGCCGGGTGCCGGCAAAGCGCAGGCCGAGGTCCTGGCCCAGTTCCCAGCGCGTCAGCCAGGGGCCCAGGGCGGCGCCTTCGGCCGCAAAGCCGCTGGTCAGCAGCAGCGGGGTGCCGGGCGGCAGGCTGGCCTCGTACAGCGCCGCGTCCAGGCTGGCCGGGTCGATCTGCCAGGGCTGCGCGGCATCGAGCCGCAGCCGGCGCCAGGTGCGGCTGGCCGCCCGTGTGTCCAGGTCGCCGAAGGCGTCCAGCGCCGTGACGGCAAAGCCATCCCGCCGCGCCGCCTCGGCCGCGGTGCGCACCGACAGGCCAGCGATGGCGATCGGCAAGGCGGTCACGGCGGGTGGGTTTCCCGCTCAGGCCGCCGCCGGCGCGGCCAGGATCTGCCGCGCCAGTTCAAAGGCCTCGCGGAAGCTGATGACCTGGGGCGTGCCGGCTTCGTGCATGCGGCGCAGCAGCTGCTGCTGGGTCTGGTACTTGACGTTGCCGATCGCCAGCGCGCCGATGCCCACGGCGCCGGTCATGCCGGCGATGGGCTTGCCACGGTCCATCACGTCCACGCCCGCCACCCCGGCCGGCGGCACCGCGTTGACGTCCGCCGCCACGCGCAGGTGGCGCGCAAAGGCCAGGTCCTCGGCGCCCACCGCCTGCACACCCGCGGCGGCGCAGGACAGCAGCACGTCCGCCGTCTCCAGCGAGGCGCGCACGGCGGCCCGGTCACCGCCGCTCACCCCTTCGAGCGTGACGCCGAAGCGCTCGCCGGTCAGGCGCGCAGCGGCGTCGGCTGCGTCGATGCCGGTGCGGCTGGACAGCGCCACCTGCGCGCCCGCCTGCGCCGCCAGCACGCAGGCGATGCGGCCCACCGGCCCCGTGCCGCCCAGTACCACCACGCGCCGACCGGCCAGCGTGCTGCCGGCGTGCTCGCGCAGGGCCGCTTCCACGCAGGCCACCATCGCCGCCGCGGTGGTGTACGCGCCGCTGGGGTCGGCCATCAGCGCCACCTGGAAGGGCGCGAACATGGCCCGCTTCGCCTTTTCCAGCATGTCCGCGGCCAGCAGCGCATCGCGCCCGCCGATGAAGATCGCCGTGCGCGCCAGGCCCTTGGGGCTGCGCGAGAAGATCGCGTCCTGCGTCAGCGCGGCCACGCCCTCCAGCGTCACGCCGGTGTAGGGCGCGATGACCTGGTAGCCCGCGTCGGCGGCCATGTTGACGTCGAAGGGGCTCATCTGCGAGCCGGGGGTGAAGAGGTGGAGGATGTAGGGGCGTTCCATGGTCGGAGGGCGTTCGTCTGGAAGGGGGAAAGGCGGCGGTACGGGCGCCGGTGCAGGGCCGGTGCAGGGGCCGGGGTAGCGGGCGATGCCCGCCGGAACGGGCGAGGGCTTCAGCCCTGCGGCCAGGCCCGCAGGGGGGCTGCGCAGCGCGGCGGTGGCGGGCAGCCGTCGTCGGCCCGCCGGGGGACGTCGGCCGCAGCGGGATCGCCCGCGGCGTCCTGCGCGCGCACCGGATGCTCGATCACCCGCGCGCCGCGGTTGAGCGGCTCGACGATGCGCAGCGACAGCCCCGCGTCGACCAGGCCGGCGGCCCGGGCGGCATCGAGCAGCTGCTGGGCCCGCGCCGCCGAGGGCAGCAGCGCAAAGCCGGTCGGCCCCCAGCTGCTCTGGCCGATGCCAGCGCCCAGGTCGGCCGCTGCCAGCCCGGCCGCGGGCTGCTGCGCCTGCCGCTCGATCCAGCGCAGCAGCCGGCCCACCGGGCGGCTTACGAAGGCGTCACCGCCCTGGGCCGGCGCGAAGTGATCCCCCAGGATCTGCTGGATGCGGCCGATGCCCTGCGCCGCCGCGGCGAAGCCGGCACCCGCCGCGCCGGGCAGCACCCGCATCAGCGTCTCATGGCAGATCGCCGCGGCGGCCGCCTGGGGCAGCGGTGCCAGTGCGGCCAGCGCGCTGCGCTCGGCGCTGCCGGACAGCCCCTGGCACTGCGGGTCGCTCACCAGCAGCACCCGCCAGGCGGGCGGCAGGGCCAGCCGCGCCAGCAGCGGTGCGGGTGAACCATCGGCCAGCGGCCCGCCGTCCAGCAGCAGCCCGCCCTGGTCGAACCCGGCAATGCCCACCCCCGAGCGCAGCCCGCGCCCCAGCCAGGCCGCCAACGCCACCGTCGGCAGATCCAGCCCATGCCAGCGGGCAAAGGCCCGCCCCACCGCCAGCGCCAGCTGCGTGCCCGAGCCCAGGCCGGCGTGCGCCGCCAGCGTGCACTCCAGCTGCAGGGACATCGGCTGGCCCAGGCCGCTGCGCCGCTGCAGCTCATGCAGGTGCCGTTCGGCACGCGCCAAGTCGTCGGCGGGCACGTCCGGACCGCTGGCCGACACCTGGTTGACAGGCCCCGGCGCCGCGGCCAAGCTCAGCCGCGTCACCGGCGCCGACACCGTCAGCCCGAGGCTCCCGAACGGCCGCCCCAGCGAGCCGGCCGGGTCCAGGAAGCCCAGGTGCAGCCGGGCCGGGGCTTCCACCCAGATCGTGCGGCCGGCCTGAGGCCGCGGCATGCCGGCGCCGGCATCGTCGCTCGTTGTACTGCGGTCGAATCGCATGGAACAGCCTGTCTCCGGGGCATGGGGTGCCGGGGAGTGAGCAAGCCGCGTTCCATGGCAGCGTGAGCGTTGCGACGCGGGCGAACCACCGGGCCTGGCAGCGGGCCAGGCGCATCGGACGGGCGGTGCGGCGGCGGGCCAGAGGACAGAGTGTCACGAGCGGGTGGGCTGGGTCCCACGCGGCTCGACGCTGTCCGCATACCGCCGCCGGGTGCCTGCGCTACTTGAAGTTGAATGCCCAGAGGTTGGCCAGTGCGCCAGCGTCGCCATTCGGGGCCAGGGCCGACGGCATCACGGTGTATTCGCTGCGCACCACCGACACTCCGAAGCCCTTCGGCGACAGGGCCATCACGGTCTGGTTGGTAATCCCGTAGCGAGGATCCTTGGCCACGCCGAGCACGTAGTCAGCAGCCACCGGCGTGCCAGTGGGAGCGGCCTTGACCATGGTGTTCAGACTTGCGTCGTACGCCACCCACTGACCGGTGCCGACCCAGCCGATGTAGTTGCCGTTGCGGTCCATCGCCCAGGTGCTGACCGCGGTGCTGCCTGCAGCCAGTCCGCACTTGGTCGGCAACGCCACCTTCGGCTGCCAGACACCGCCGATGCGCCGCACGGCATTGCAGCTTTCGTAGAACGACACGTCACCATCCACGCCGTCGGCCACGCGCAGGGCGTAGTAGCCGCTCAGGGAGGTGCCGACGTCAGCGGTCAGGTCGCGGGGGTCCCAGGCGCCGGTCACCGGTGACCGGACCGAGATCAGGAAGGCATTGTTGGTGGTCGCCGTGTTCTGCTGCCAGACCACGGCCACGTGGCCATCCAGCCCGACCTGCATGGCATACAGGTTGGCCCCCGCACTGCGGTCCTCCAGCGCCTCCGCCACTGGCGTGCTGCCAAAGCCGCCCGAGACCGTGCCGCGGTAGGCGACCAGGTCACGGGTCCCGCTGGCATTGGCCTGTTCCCCGACCACGGTGACGCGCCCAGCCTTGTCGAGCCCGGCCAGCACATGGTTTCCAATGGTCAGCAGGGTACCCAACTGCAGATCGGTGAGGTACTCGATGCGGTAGGCCGCCTCGGTGCTCGTGCGCAGCGCCACGGCGGCACGGTGGCTGCTGATGGTGTTGACCATGCCGGGCATGCCATCCAGCAGCACCGCGATGGCGCCTTGGTCGTTGATCATCGGCAGTTGGCTGCCAAAGGCCTCGGTGGTCGCGACGACCTTGACGGGCGCTTCCCATGCCGTGGCCCCAGCCAAGCGGCGGGACGCGTAGATGTATTCGCAACCAGCCTGGCCCACGGTGCCGTAGCTGTCGCTGCCGCAGGTCTGCATCGATACCCAGGTGATCACCGCGTTGCCGCCGGGGGCCACCGCGAGGCGCGGCCGGTAGCTGATGGAGTTCACCGGTGCCGCCGTGTCGATGGTGAACGGGGTGCTCGGTGCGGTGGCCGTAGCACCGGCCTGCCAGTCCGACACCATCAGGGCCTCCCTCGTGCCGTTGTCCTGCATGAAGATTGCGGTTGCCGCGCCGTTGTCAGACAGGCCCAACTCGAATCCAGGCCGATTGACGTAGGTGCGAACGAATCCGGCACCGTTTTCGATCAGAGCACCGGTCTGCCAGGTCTTGCCAGCCAAGGCACTGACGGTCGCTGCGCACGTGACCTGCACGGTGGTGATGTCGGCGGAGGCCACCGTCCCGCTGCCCTGGGTGACACTGCAGTTTTGCCCGGCTGGCTGGGTTTTCACGCTCACCGCATAGGAGGCGCCTGGGGTCGACCGGCTCACGAATGAGAAACTACCGCTGGAGGTCAGCGTGAGGGTTTCGGCGCCATTGAGCAAGACCAAGCTGCCAGACAACCCGGATACAGTCCCGCCGACGGCATAGGTGTTGGGCGCGTTGTCGTTGCAGGTGACCGACGGAGAGGTGATGTCGGCCTTGCCAACCACGCCACTGCCTTGAACGATCAGGCAAGTCTGGCCGGTCGGTTGGGTTTTGACCGTCACGTTGTAGTTGGCGCCCTCCCTGGCCCGACTGCTGAATTTGAACGATCCGTTGGTGCTGACGTTCAGTGTTTCCGCGGAATTGGCCAAAGAGACGGTACCCGTCAGTCCACTGACCGTGCCGCCGATGGCGTAGTCGGTCTCGGTGCTGCCACCTCCGCCGCAGGCCGTCAGCACGGCCACCAGGGATAGATTGGTCAAGGACAACCCAATAGACCCAATTGGGGGGCGTGATGTCATGCTGGCAACCTCCGATTTGCTTCGCACAGATTCCCAAAGAGTTGGGTGCGCAATTGGCTTTCTGGGATCCAGGGGGTTCGATCAGGACTTCGCCGCGGATCAGTCCGCCTGGAACAGGTTGTCCGGTCGATGTCCGGACGTACATTAGTGTGCTCAGGCGCCGGTGAGGCACATTCACGGAACCCTCACGGAATGATCACGAAACAAGTTGAAACATTCGTTGGCAGCGTGGCGCCTTCACGGCGCCCTGTGGCTCGGTTAGCCTGCGCGCCTTGGTCCGGGTGAGGTGCGTCTGGACGTGGGACCGGCAGGGGAGGCGGGTTCGATGACCGATGACGGGCGGGCAACGCAGTACTGCTTCCGCTTCGCGGATGCGGAGTTCGATGAAGCCAGCATGACGCTGACCGTGGCAGGCCAGGTGATGGCGGTGGAACCTCGGCCGTTGCGTGTGCTGGCCGAGTTGTTGCGCCGGCCGAACGAGGTGGTGACCCGCGAGGAGTTATACGATTCGGTCTGGGATGGCCGGCCGACGGTGGACAACGTGCTGGCCAATGCCATCACGAAACTGCGCAAGGCCCTGGGCGAGCAGGGGGGCACCCGGATCGTGAATGTGCCGCGTATCGGTTATCGACTGACCGGTGCGGTGCAATCCACGCCGGTGGGCTCGTTGCCGGTGGGCCGATCGTCTACATCGTTCCAGCCTGGGATGACCGTGCAGGGCCGGGAGGGTTTTCAGTTGGTGCGTGCGCTCGGCCGCGATGGCAAGCGCAACGTCTGGCTGGCAGCTCACCCCAAAACCGGGCAGGAACGGGTTTTCAAGTTTGCCGGTGATGCAGCCTCGCTGCGGGAGCTGCAACGGGAATACACGCTCTATCGGATATTGCGCAGCGAGTTGGGCGAGCGCTCCGACATCGTGGCGGTGGTCGATGTCGGATTTTCCGAGTGGCCTTACCACATGGAGTGTGAGTATGGCGGGGTCGACCTGCTGGAATGGGCCGCCGAGCAGGGCCATCTGGCAGGGCTGGCGCGTACCGATCGCCTGAGCCTGTTCGCGGACATTGCCGAAGCCGTGGCGGCAGCGCACAGCGTGGGCGTGCTCCACAAGGACATCAAGCCGGCCAACGTGCTGGTGAAGTCGGTCCAGGGCCGATGGCAACCGCGGCTGACGGACTTCGGCAGCGGTCGCGCTCTGGATGAGGCCAAGACCCGGGCGGCCGGGATCACGCTGGTGGGCCTGACGGTGACGCAGGAGGCAGCCACGCCGCAGTGGGCCGGGACTCCGATGTACTGGGCGCCCGAGCTCCTCGTCGGGCAGGGCGCGACGGTGCAGAGCGACGTGTATGCGCTGGGGCTGATGCTGTTCCAGATCGTGGTGGGGGATCTGCGGCGTCCGCTCACCACGGGCTGGCAGCGCGAGGTCGAGGACGAGTTGCTGCGCGAGGACATTGCCGAGGCCACCGAAGGGGATCCGCAGCACCGCCTGGTGAGCGCCAAGCTGCTGGCCGATCGGGTGCGCTGCCTGACGCTGCGCCAGCAGGAGCGCCGCGCCCAACGGGCTGCACAGGATGCGGCCGAGCAGGTGCGGCGGGAGAGCGAGCGGCGGCGCGCCCGCCGACCCTGGCTGGCCGGGGGCGCCGTGCTGGTGCTGGCGGCCCTCGCTGCGGGAGGCTGGATGTTCGACCAGACCCGGCGTGCGCTGGCTGACGCTCGCACCGAGGCCCTGCGCAGCACTGCGGTGCTGGATTTCCTGAGCCACGATGTGCTGCGCGCTGCCGATGTATCGCGCTTGGGCAGCGCGCGCGTGCTGACGATGGCCGAGGTGGTGGATCGGGCGGCGCACAAGGCGTCGGAGCGCTTCGCCGGCCAGCCGCACATCGAGGCGGTCGTTCGCCGCCAACTCGGCGACATCCTGACACGCAGCCTGTCGGTCAGCGCCGCGGAGCGGCAGTTCGAGCGCGCGGTGGCCTTGTTGGGCGAGGAGGCCGCCCCAGGCCGGGATCTGCCGCTGGCGCTGATCGGTTGGGCGCAGGCCAAGATCGGCTTCTACAAGCCCGATGAGGGCGAGCAACTCCTGCTGCGCGCCCGTGCGGTGCTGCCGCCGCAGGAGCTGACGCAGGTCAGCGAGGTTGCGTTGCGCTACCTGTCTGCGCAGGTCGACATGCTGGCTGCCAAGCAGCGCGCAGCTGAGGCGATCCCGATCGCCCGGGACCTGCTTCAACGCGTCGACGCCTGGCCGCAGGCCGAACTGGCCGACCGGCTGGAGGCCCGCCAGAAGTTGGCGGAGCTGCTGTTGAATACCCCCGACCAGCGCACCGAGGGGGAGCGGCTGCTCCGGGAGATCAACCGCTCACCCTACAGTGCAGAGTCGGTCGGCGCCGTGACGTTCGCGCGTGCCGAGATGGCGCTGGCGAAATCTCTGGCCGTGCAGGGCCGTGTCGACGATGCGCGGCAGATCCTGCTGCGGGTGCGCGAGGTGCTGACGCAGTTGCTTGGCGCCAAGGCCCTGCATGTGGGGCTGGTGAACTTCGAGTTGGCGGATCTTGGCAGCGACGATGCCGTGGCCCAACCGCAGCAGACACTGGACTACATCTCCGCTGCTGAAGTGGCCTTTGCGGCCTCGCTGGGGGCTGCGCATGGCTACACGGTCAGTGCGCGCAACAACAAGACGATCCCGCTGCTGCAGCTCGGGCGGGCGGGCGACGCCCTGGCCATCCTCGACGAGGTGCTGCCCTGGTTTCAGCAACGCAAGCTGGGCGATGCCCTCCAGTACTACCGTGCCTGGGCGCTCAATGACCTGGGGCGAAGCCAGGAGGCGTTGGCGGCGCTGGATGGCATCGATGTGACCTCGGCCGCCTGGCTGCACACGGGCGCTGACCCTCACCTGGTTTGGAAGGTGAAGTTCGAGCGGGGGCGTGCGCTGGTGGGGGCCGGCCGGCGCGCTGAAGGCCGCCGGCTGCTCGAGGAAGCCCAGGCCCAGGCCCAGGTCAGCGGTGGCGGACAGGAGTGGGGCGAGCGCATCCGCCGTGCGCTGGTGCGGGCCTGACGCGCCAGCGCCTGCGCCCGTGCGGGCAGCGCCTCACGCACTCAACAACTTGTGCACCAACTCCGGCGTCGTGGCCGCCTCGTACTTGCGCATCAGCCGGGCGCGGTAGACGTCCACCGTGCGCGGGCTGATGCCCAGGCGACGGCCGATCAGCTTGCTGGTCAGGCCCTCGATCAGCAGGGCGGCGATCTCGCGCTCGCGCGGCGTCAGGTCGGCTTTCAGCTGGCGCAGGGCGGAGAGGTCCTCGAAGGCCCAGATGCCTGCGGCGTGCGGGTCCCCCGGGTCCAGCGCTCGGCCGGAGACGTGGCACCAGAACAGCTCCTCCTGCCCGCGCGCGTCCAGGCGCTTCATCACCCGCTCGTCGGCGTAGCGGCCGGTGGCGTCCAGGCTGGCGGTGATGCGCTCGCCCGTGCGCTCGAACTCCGCCGTGCTGGGGTAGAGCACCGCAAAGCTCTGGCCGATGAGCTGCTCGCGCTCCACGCCGAACATCTCCAGCAGCTGCCGATTGCAGTCCACCATCAGGCGGTGGCGCGACAGCACCAGGCCGATCGGCGCCAGCTCGAAGGCGGTGCGGTAGTCGAGGTCGAGCATGGGATGAAACCGGGTGTAAGTCCGCATGGACAGGGCGGGTGGGGTGCATCGGGTCCCGGCCTTAATCAATTCTACGTAGCGGCTACTTAACGCGTTACGTAGTACGCTTCGCGCCGTTCCGAAGTTCCCACGCTCCGGACTCCCACGTCCTTCTTCCCATTGCGGAGGCTTCACGCATGAACAAGATCTACCCGAGTGCCGAGGCGGCGCTCAACGGCATCGTCCGCGACGGCCAGCTGATCGCCGTCGGTGGCTTCGGCCTCTGCGGCATTCCTGAGGCGCTGATCGACGCGCTGCAGGCCAGCGGGGTCAAGAGCCTCACCGCCATCTCCAACAACGCGGGCGTCGACGGCTTCGGCCTGGGCAAGCTGCTGGCCACGCGGCAGATCAAGAAGATGATCTCCAGCTACGTCGGCGAGAACAAGGAATTCGAGCGCCAGTACCTCAGCGGCGAGCTGGAGCTGGAGTTCACCCCGCAGGGCACGCTGGCCGAGAAGCTGCGCGCCGGTGGCGCCGGCATCTCGGCCTTCTTCACCCGCACCGGCGTGGGCACCATCGTGGCCGAGGGCAAGGAGATCCGCGAGTTCGACGGTGACAAGTACGTCATGGAGCGCTCGCTGACGCCGGAGGTGTCGCTGGTCAAGGCGCACATTGCCGACAAGAGCGGCAACCTGATCTTCAACAAGACCGCGCGCAACTTCAACCCGAACGTGGCGCAGGCCGGCCAGATCACCGTCGTCGAGGTCGAGCAGATCGTCGAGACCGGCACGCTGGACCCCGACCAGATCCACCTGCCCGGCATCTTCGTGCACCGCATCGTGCTGAACACGACGCCGGAAAAGCGCATCGAGCAACGCACCGTCCGGAAGTCCGC
>Ga0073899_10000514_pt1 | contig 35751 bp, 38 predicted proteins | sample KloWWTmetaKNB5Ph_FD_88975 | JGI IMG/M metagenome (GOLD analysis project Ga0073899, IMG submission 88975) | Active sludge microbial communities from Klosterneuburg, Austria, studying microevolution and ecology of nitrifiers - Klosterneuburg... | ecosystem: Engineered > WWTP > Aerobic digester >... | reverse complement strand
GTGATGGCGAACGCCAGCGAGTTGCCGGTGGCCAGGAGCGTGTCCCACACGACGTCACCCGCGAACGCGCGCAGGTCGTTCATGCGCGCGACCAGCTGGGCCTTGCCGGTGGCGTCGAGCGACCGGGCCAGCCCCGGCAGACGCTCGCCGCCGGCGTGCTGGGTGAGGATCTCGTCGACCTGACGCCACGCCTCGGCCGAGTCGAGCTCGTCCTCGACGACGGCGTCGTCGCCGCGCGCGTTGCGCGGCCGGGCGCGGTGGGTGACGTGCTCGGGCTCGGCGTGCTCGCGATCGCGCTGGTCGCGGGTCATGTCAGGGCTCCTCGGGCATGGCGTGCACGGTCGGGTTCCACAGCAGCAGACGACCGGTGCCGACGCCGACGTCGCCCGGCGCCTCGGCCCAGGCCTGGCGCGCGGCCAGGTCGGTGACGGCGAACCGCGCCGTGTCGGGCCGGCCGTCGGCGGCCACCAGCCGCCCCAGCATGCCGACGACGACGTGATCGTCGGCGCCCAGGTCGATGATCACGCGGGTGCGACCGCCGCCGCGCTGGGCGCTGACGATCTTGGCGGCCAGGAGCCAGACCGGACACGGCGGCTGGTAGTCGCACTCCGGCGACCGGCGCCAACGCCCTTCGGCGGCGCGCACGCCAGCCCAGTCCCAAGGACCCGATGGCGCCGCGTCGACCGGGGTGGCGGCGTCCAGCGGCGCCGCCGGGGCGACCGCGACGGCGCCGCCATCGACCGCAGCGCCGCCGTCGATCACGGCGCCGGCGTCGCCCGAGACGCCGGGGTCACCGGTCGGGCGCGGCGCGCCGTGCGAGCAGCCAGTGAGCATCGCGGCGACGACGATCGGGACGCGACCCAGCCACACGCGGGTAGCGTACCATCGCCGGTCACGATCCTGTACCGTCGCGCGCGATGGCGACGTACGTCGGCACGCGCGACCATCTCGACGACCTGGTCGAGCTGGCGGTGCGCACCACGCGGCGCGCGGCGATCCGCGGCGCGGACGGGCGCGCGCGCGGCGACGCCGAGGTCGCGGTCGCGATGCTGGCCGAGCGCATCGACGATCGGATCGCCGCGACCGAGTCTGGCGGGCGCACCGTCCCGCTGGCGCGCGCCGCGGCCGCGTTCGCACTCACCAGCAGCGAGCTAGCGGTGGTGCGGTACCTGCTCGCGGCGGCGGTGGCGCCCGAGCGGCTGCGCGCGGCCGGCGGCCCCGACCGGGTCACCCTCGAGTACCTCGATGACGCGATCTACACGGCCGGCGACCGCGACGCGTTCGCCACCGAGCTCGCGACCCAGGGGCGGCTGTTCCGCCACGGCCTCATCGAGTGGGTCGAGCCCGGCGACCGCGCGGCAGGTCGGCTCGGGCGCGCGGTCCGTACCCACCCGCGCGTGATCGACCTGGCCTTCGGACACCTCGAGCTGGCGGCCGACGTGGCCTCGGTCGCCGCGCTCACTCTGACGCCGCCGGACGGCGCGGCCCTGCTGGTGTCGGACGTCGCGCGCGCCACCGCGATCGCGGTGGTCCGCGCGCAAGGTCAGCGCCGCGGTGACCCCGCGCTCGTGCTGCACGGCCTGCCGGGCTCCGGCCGCGGTGCGCTGGCGCTGGCTGCGGCGGCCGCCGCCGGACGCGCGGCGCTGACGGTGCGGTGCGGTGACCTGCCGACCGACGCGACGCTGGTCGACGTGCTCGCCGCGCTGGCGCGCGAGGCGACGCTGTTCGACGCGGTCGTGATCATGCGCGACGCCGAGCACCTGCTCGCGAGCCCGGACGACGGTCGTCGCGACCGCAGCCGCGCGCTCGACGCGGTGCTTGGCGGCGGGCCGGCGCCGCTGGTCCTGACCTGCGCGCCGCAACTCGCGCAGCCGCTGCTGCGCGAGCGCGCCGTCGTCGCCGTCGAGCTCCCGCTCCCCGACCGCGACACCCGCGCGGCGCTATGGCGGCGCGCCTTGCCCACGGCCTCCCCCGAGCTGGCCGAGCACCTGGCGGCCCGCTACGCGGTGACGGGCGGCACGATCGCACGGGCCGCGCGTGGCGCTGCGGTCCACGCGCAGGCGGCCGGTCGCGCGGTGAACGCCGATGACGGGCAGCTCGGGATCCGCGCCGCGGTCGAGGACCGGTTGACCCGCCTGGGCACCCGCGTCGACTGGCGTCCGACCTGGGACGAGCTGGTGCTGCCCGACGAGCAGCTCGCTGAGCTGCGCGAGATGGCGGGCCGCGTGACCCACCGCCGGCAGGTCTTGGACGACTGGGGCTTCGCGGCGCGGATCGGCAAGGGACTGGGTTTGCCGGTGTTGTTCTCGGGCCCGCCCGGCACGGGCAAGACGATGGCCGCGGCGGTGCTGGCCGGCGCGCTCGGGCTCGACCTGTACCAGATCGACCTGGCGCGGATGGTGTCGAAGTACGTGGGCGAGACCGAGAAGCACCTGGCCGCGGTGTTCGATGCCGCCGAGGCTGGCCACGCGATCCTGTTGTTCGACGAGGCCGACTCGCTGTTCGCGAAGCGGACCGAGGTGAAGTCCGCCAACGATCGCTACGCCAACCTCGAGGTCAACTACCTCTTGCAGCGCATGGAGGCGTTCACCGGGGTGACGATCCTCACCACCAACCTCGACAGCGGCATCGACCCCGCGTTCCGGCGTCGCCTCGCGTTCCACGTCGCCTTCCCGTTGCCCGACGCCGAGGAGCGGGCCCGGCTATGGCGCACCGTGATCCCGACGCGCGCCGCGTGCGCCGACGACGTCGACTTCGTCGAGCTCGGGCGCCGGTTCGCGATGACCGGCGGCTACATCCGCAACGCGGCGTTGCGCGCGGCGTACCTCGCGGCCAGCCAGCGGCAGCCGATCGCGATAGCGCACCTGATCGAGGCGGCTATCGCCGAGACGGCGGCGATGGGTCGCGTGATCCACGGCGGGGCCTGATGTCGACCTGGGAGATCCGCACGCTGACGTGCCCGCACTGCGACGGCTCGACCAGCGCCGAGCTGGCACGCGGCATCCACGGGTCGCGGGTGCCGGCGGTGCGGGCGGCAGTGTTGGCCCGGCGCTTCCATCAGGTCGCGTGCGAGGCGTGCGGCGCGCGGATCGAGGTCGCGCGGTCGATCCTGTACACCGACCTCGAACGCGGCCACTGGGTGATGGCGCTAGCGCCGTCGGCCTGGCCGGCCTGGCGCGATCACGAGCGCGCGCTGTTCGACGGCGTGGCCCGCGGCTTTACGCACGGCTCGCCGCTGGTCACCCACCTCGCGCCGAACCGGGTCCGCCTGGTGCGCGGCTACGAGGGGCTGCGGGAGAAGCTGGTGCTGTGGCAGCACGGCCACGACGACGCGCTGATCGAGTGCGTGAAGGCCCGCCTCCTGGCCAACGCCCCCGAGTTCGCCGCGGCGGGCTCGAGCCTGATCGTCGACGCCGTCGCCGACGACGGCGCGTTAGCCGTGGCGTGGTGGCCCGCGGCCGACGCGCCGCGCCCCACACGCACAGTCGAGGTGCCGGCGGCCTGGGTCGCCGACGCCGACCGCGATCGCGACCGCCTGCGCGCCCGGTTCCCCGAGCTCTTTGCGGGCGGCCTGGTCTCGCTCGCGCGCGTGGGATGACGGCGCACGCCGCCCCGACCCAGCCGGCGGGATACTATCGGAACCGCCGCGCGCCATGGCCGATCCGCTCGCCCCGACTGTGCCCACGCCGCCGGGCGACGACGCGCCCGGCGAGGCGACGCCGACGACGGCGGTCGGACACATGGTGCGCGCGGCGCCGGTGGCCGATCCGCTCGAGCGCGCGGTGGCGCGGGCCAAGGCGGCCGAGGCGCTGTTCGGCGAGGCGGCGGCGGTCAAGGTCGGGCGCTACCGGCTGATCGAGCGCGCCGGCGCCGGCGGCATGGGCGTGGTGTGGTCGGCCTGGGACCCCGAGCTCAACCGCGGCGTCGCCCTCAAGCTGGCGTCGGCCGGCGACGACGTCGCCCGCGCGCGCGCCCGCGACGAGGGCCGTGCGCTGGCCCGCCTCTCGCACCCGAACGTCGTGCCGATCTACGACGTCTTCGAGGCGCCCGAGGGTGTGTTCCTGGTGATGGAGCTGGTCAAGGGCAAGACGCTGCGCACCGTCGCCGTCGACGGTGCGCCGGTCGCCGAGCTGGTGCGCGCATACCGGCAATGCGGCGAGGGCCTGGCCGCGGCCCACGCCGCCGGGCTGGTGCACCGCGACTTCAAGCCCGACAACGCCATCCTCGGCGCCGACGGCCGGGTCCGCGTGCTCGACTTCGGCCTGGCCCACGCCACCGACGACACCGGCGCGCCGCTGATCGCCGGCACGCCGCGCTACATGGCGCCCGAGCAGAAGCGCGGCGACGCGCTGACCGCCGCGGTCGATCAGTACGCGCTGTGCGTCGCGCTGCGCGAGGCCGTCGCCGCGCGTGGGCCGACGCTGCGCTGGCTCGAGCCGATCCTCACCCGCGGCAGCGCCGAGCGCGCCACCGATCGCTTCCCGTCGATGGCCGCGCTGCTCGCGGCGCTCGCGCTCGATCCCGCCGCGCGCTGGCGCCGCCGCGGCATGGTCGGCGCCGGCGTGGTCACCGCCGGCGCGATCGCGGTGGCGCTGGTCGGCCGTCGCTCGGTCGCGGCGCCCCCGCCGTGCCAGGGCGGCGAGGCCTCGATCGCCGGCGCCTGGGGCGGCGCTCGGCGCACCGCCGCTAACACCTTCCTCGCCGGGCTAGCCGGCGACTACGCCCGCGAGTCGGTGCCGCGCATCGTCGCCGCGCTCGATCGCTACGCCGACGACTGGGTGGTCATCCAGCGCGCCTCGTGCATGGCTCACCAGCGCGGCGAGGTCTCGACCGCAGCGTTCGACCGTCGCACCGCCTGCCTGGCCCGCCGCAAGGCCGCGCTGACCGCCGTCGCCGACGTCGCCGCCTCCGCCACCACCGGCTCGCTGCCGGATCTGGTCATCGCCGCCTCCGGCCTGCCCGACCTCGCCACTTGCGACGACGACGACGCGCTCCTGTCGCCGGTCGCACCGCCGACCGCGACCCAGGCGCCGGAGGCCGCCGCGATCGCCGACCTGATCGCCAAGGTCGACGTCGAGCGCGACGCCGCACGCACCGATGACGCCACCCGCGACGCCGAGTCGGCGGTCGCGCGCGCCGAGGCCCTCGGCTACCAGCCGCTGGTCGCGCGGGCGTTGCTCGCACGCGGACGGATCGCGCTCTCGGTGTTGCGCCGGGGCCGCGGCCGCGACGACTTCACCGAGGCGACCCGGCGTGGCCTCGAAGCCGGCGACGAGGCCCTGGTGATCGAGGCCTACGCCCGCGCGACGTTCGCGATCGGCACGACGTCGAACCCCGCCGAGGCCACCGCAGGGTTGCCCCTGATCGAAGCGATCGCCACGCGGCTCGGCGATCGCGCGGCGTTCCCGCGCGCGCTGCTCGACCACAACGTCGGCGTCGTCGAGCTCGCCCGCGGCGATCGTGCGCGCGCCTTGCCGAGGTTGCAGGCTTCACGCCAGGGGTCCGCGAAGCTCACCGGCAGCGCCGCGATCGAGATGGCGGTGGTGCTGCAGTCGCTGATGTTTGCGGTCGACGATCCCGCGGAGCGCGTCGGCCTCGGCGACGCGCTCGTCGCAGCGCGCCTGGCAACCCTCGGCCCCGGCCACCCGTTGACGCTCGAGGCAGATCTGATGCGCACCGGCGTGATGGCCGACTTCGACCAGGGGCGCCAGGCGATGCGTGGACCATGCGAACGGCTGGCCACGTTGCACCCCGAGCAACGCACCAGCATCCGCGAATGCGGCCACGAGCTGACCTGGCGCGCGGCGGCGGTCGGGGATCGCGACGCGGTCGTCGCCGGCGCGCGCCTCGTGCTCGCGGCCGCGACCCCTGACGCCAACGACAGCCGCATCGCGCGCGCCCGCGCCTACCTCGCCATCGCGAACGGCGACCCCAACACGGCGGTGCGCGAGCTCATCGCCAGGCCCTCGTTCGGGGCCGACGCACCGTGGTGGCAGCGCATGAGCGTCATCGATGACGCGCTGGCGCTGGCCACCGCCGAGCTAGCCCGAGGGCGCGCGGCCCCCGCGCAGGCAGCGCTCGAGCGCGCGTCACAGGTCGCGAGCGAGCTGCTCAGCGCCGCGCCGATCGACATGCGTCACCGCCTCGATGCAGTCACGGCGATCCGCCGCCGCCTGCCGTGATGGCGGTCGGTCAGGGCAGCGCCGGGCTGGTGGTCCGCAGGTAGTAGCTGGTCGGCGCGCCCGCGCAGGGGGGCGGCACCGCCTTGCCTGCGACCGCGCAGGCCTCGGCGATCTGCACGTCCATGTCGTTGGCGGTGCCGTTCGTGCGGTGGGTGTCGAGGCAGATCGCGCCAGCCGCAGTCCACCGCGCCTCGTAGCTGTTGACCGCGATCGGCGGGCTCGCCAGACCGGTGGTGCTGTTCCAGCGCAGCGGCGTGCCGACGACCGTCAACGCATCGCCGGTGTTGCACACGTCGGAGGTGTACATCTTGAGCATCGCCTGGCGCTGGGCGATCGTGGTCGGTGCCGTCGACGACTGGGTCGCGTAGGTGTGGCGGTTGAGGGCCAGCTTGGCCAGCACCGTGCCCGAGCAGCCGATGTTGAACCAGTCGCCCGAGGACGCGGGATCGCCAGCGGTCACAGTCAACGAGTCGCTGTTGTAGCGGTCGCCCGTGAACAGCACGGCCTCGGTGGTCTTACGCCACCACGTCCCCTCGCCGTCGAGGCGGTTGGGCGGGTTGTTGCAGACCGGCACGAGGTGGGTCGAGCTCGGGTAGACCATGCGCCACTGCAGCTCGTAGGTGTTCAGCAGTCCGGCGGGCGGCTGCCAGTACTCCTGCGCGGTGCTGGCCGCGGTGATCCTGATCTGGTACCTCGCCGTGACGAGGCCGTCGACCGTGCGCTCGACGTTGAACACCGCGCCGACCAGGTCGGGCCCGCTGAGCGCGGTGTACCAGCCGTGGATCAAGATGCTGTACCGCTTGCCCACCAGCGTCGTTCCGGAGACGTCGGGGCGGTAGGTCGTGGTCACGCTGCCCACCGTCTTGGTGAAGCTCGTGATCCGAAAGCCCTCATCGTTGGCGTAGGTGCCGGTCTCCTCGAGCTCGTGGAACTCGGTCGGGCCTAGGTAGGCCGAGTTGGAGCTGCAGCCGAGCTTCGGGCACTCGTCGCCGTTGCCGTTCTTGACCAAGCTCTGGTCCGTGCCGAGCGTCGGGTCCTCGACGCAGCCCGCCGCCGCCAGCGCCATCGCGAGTGCCAGAATGTGTCGCGTCATGCCGGGATTGATACGAGCAGCTGGGCCCTGTGACCGAAAAAGAGCGCGGGGTCACCCCATTTCGGTGACCCCGCGCGCCAACCGTTTGAGATCGCTGATCTAGTGTGCCTGGCTCTCGGTCCGGAAGGCCCAGGCCCCGGAGGCGTCCATGCAGGGCGGCGGGACCGGGCGGTTGACCCGTTTGCAGGCGTCCTCGATTTGCTTGGTCATGTCGTCGGCCGTGCCGTTCAGCCGGTGGGTGTCGAGGCAGATCGCGCCGTTGGCGGTCCACAAGGCCTCCTTCGAAGTCGTCGGGATCGCCTTGTTGGTGAGGCCGGTGGGGCTCCACCAGCGCAGCGGCGTGCCGCTGACCGTTAGCGCGTCACCGCTGTTGCACACGTCCGACGTGTACATCTTGAGCATCGCCTGACGCTGGGCCCGCGTGGCGGTGACCTGCGCCGACTTCGTCGCGTCGGTGTGCCGGTTGAGCGCGAGCTTGGCCAGCACGGTGCCCGCGCAGCCGATGTTGAACCAGGTCGTCGCCTCGGCCGGCGTCGATGCCGTGACCGTCAGGGTATCGGTGTCGTAGCGATCGCCCGCAAACAAGATCGACTCAAGCGTGTTCTGGGTGGGACCGTCTTCGGTCTCGCGGTTCGGCGGGTTCTTGCAGACCGGGACGAAGTCGGTCGTGGTCGGCACCACCTGCCGCCACTTGAGCTCGTAGGTGTTCACGTTCGTGATCGGCGCCTGCCAGAACTGCTGGCTCAGCGAGGCGTTGGTGATGCGGATGCGGTACTCGAGGGTGCCCGCGGCGTTCTTCACCACCAGCTCCGCGTTGACCAGGTTCGACCCGCTGAGCGTCTGGTACGTCCACACGCCAGCGACCAGCGCCCACCGGCTGCCGGTCAGCACGGTGCCGGTGACGTCGGGGCGCCACGTGACGCCGTTCTTGATGAGGCCCTTCAAGTACAGCCCCTCGGCGTTGGGATACAGGCCGGTCTCCTCCAGCTCGTGGAACTCGGTCGGCCCGAGGTACGCCGAGTTCGAGCTGCAGCCGAGCTTGGGGCACTCGTCGCCGTCGCCGTTGATCACGGCGCTCTCAGCCTGCCCGACCTCCGGGCTGTCGACGCACGCGGCCAGAGCCAGGGCGAGCGGGAGTGCCACAACGGTTCGCTTCATGCCCTATGGATGAAGGTCGGTCGGCGTTGTGACCGAAAATCGACGGCCGCCGAAAGCCTTATCCCGCCAGCGACTTCGCCCAGGTATCCATGTCCTCGACCGTGGCCAGCGCGGGCAGCGGGGCCCCCTCGCTGGCGGCCAGGGCGTCCTTGAGGGCGACCCGGGCGCGCGAGAGGCGCTGGCGGATGGTGGCGACCTGGGCGTCGAAGACCTCGGCCAGCGCGGTGGCGTCGAGGCCCTCCCAGTAGTGCAGCTCGAGCAGGGTCTGGGACTCGACCGGCAGCGTGCGCAGCGCGGCGCACAGCCGGCGGTGCTCCTCGTTGCGGGCCAGCCGCGAGCCGGCGGTGGTCGCGACCTCGGCGATCGACGACAGCTCGGGGTCGAAGCCGCGCTCGCGCTTGAAGGTGCGCAGCCAGCGGTACAGCTCGTTGCGCGCGATCGTGAACAGGTAGGTGCGGAAGCTCGAGCGGCCGGCGAACTGATCGCGGGCCTTCACCAGCGCGAAGAACGTCGCCTGGACCAGCTCGTCGGGCTCGTTGCACTTGTTGGCGAAGAACCGGAACAGCGGATCGAAGAAGCGCGCGAACAGATCGCGGCCGGCGGCCTGGTCGCCTGCGCGCCAGCGCTCGAGCAGCTCGCGATCCGGATCCATCACGGCAAGCGTATCACCCCGCCGGCGTGATCAGCGCGGCGTCGGCGCGGCGGTCAGGATCTTCTGGATCACCGCGTCGCCCTCGGGGGTGGCCGGCACCACCGCCGGCTGGATGCGGCGGGTCACCTCGATCCATCGGCTGTCCTCGGCGAAGATCTTGGTGAACATCGGCAGCGCGGCGTCGACGTCGCCGGCCGAGGCCAGCGCGACCGCGCTCCAGTAGCGGACCTCGGTCAGCTCGGGCGCGGCCGCCGCCGCCGCGCCGTAGTGCTGCTTGGCGCCCGCCACGTCGCCGCGCTCGACCGCGCCGTCGCCCGCGTTCATGTGGTCGTAGACCCGCTGCAGCTTGAGCAGCCGGCCCAGCTCGGCGATCGGATCGGCGGCGTCGTCGACGCGCAGGTCGACCAGCGTGTCGTGGGACGGCTCGGCCGAGGGCGTGCCCTTGACGATCAGCATCGCCGCCGACTGGCAGCCGCGGACGTCGCCGCCCGCCGCTTGCGCCGCCGCCAGCGTGGCCAGCAGGCGCTCGGCCAGGTCGCCGGTCGCGCCCTCGTAGGCGGCCCGCATCGCCGGCACGACGCGATCGTTGGCCATCATGTTGGCCTGCACCGAGTAGCCGGCGCCGGTGTGGTGGCCGGCGAACGCGATGTTGGCGGCGCCGGTGTGGGCCGCGACCTGGCCCTTGCCGTCGACGAACGCCACCTGGCGCACGTCGCGCTTGGCGTCCTCGGCCAGCAGCGCGGCCAGCGCGTCGGGGGCGCTGGTGCCGGCGCGCATCCGCTCGAGGCCCTTGCGCCCGTAGGCCGGCTCGGCGAACGACTGCGTCGCGATCGCGCCGACGCCGGGCTCGGCCCAGGTCACGCCGGCGCCGACCGCGAACCAGTGCGACTGCACCGCGACGCCGAGATCGCCGGTGACCGGATCGCGCGCGACGATCGAGAAGGTGTGCGTGGGCCGCATCGGCGCGCTCGGTGCGCCGCGCGCGGCCTGCACCTGGCCGACGTCGCGCAGACAGCTCGCGGGCGCTGCAGGGGCCACGGGCGCGGGAGCCGGCGGCGGCGGGGCCGGAGCCGGCGGCGGCGACGACTTCGAGCACGCGAGCACGGCGACGGCGAGCACGGCGAGGCGACGCATGCCGCATGCTGACACAGCCGGCGAGCGCTCTGATAGCGTCGGCGCGATGCGCACGCTCTGGTCGATCGGTACGCTCCTGCTCGCGGTCGCTTGCTCGGGGCCGGCGGGCCTCGACGGCGAGCCCGGCCCCGAAGGGCCGCCGGGCCAGACCGGCCAGACCGGCCAGACCGGCAACACCGGGCCAGCGGGCCCCGCCGGCACCACCGGCCAGAACCTCTACGAGATCTACGGCACCGGCCAGCTCGCGGTGACCTCGGCGTTCACCAGCTACGTGCTGATCCCCGGCCTGCAGCAGGTGATCACCGTGCCCGACAACGCCGCGGTCCACGTCAGCACCAACGGCGGCATCCAGTGCACCGCCGTCGGCACCGCCTACTCGGTCGTCGACGTCGCGATCTTCGTCGATGGCATCGCGTCGAACCAGGGCGGCGTGCGCCGCGTGGTCGCCGCCAACTCCGCCGCGGTCGGTCAGATGATCGCCAGCTGGTCGATGGCCCGCTCGTACAACCTGGCGCCGGGCAACCACACCGTCGAGGTCAAGGTGATCGCCCCCGACCCCAACGCCGCCACCGCCAACGTCTCCAGCGCCACCGCGCCCCAGCTCCAGGGCGTCCTCACGGTGCTGGTGCTGAAGAAGTAGCTACTGCGGCCGCGCGACGCGCGACCACATCATCAGCAGGTTGCGCACCACCGCGCCGTCGGGCGCGGTCGCCGCCTCGGGCAGCTCGAGCGCCAGGCCGTACTGCGCGAGCCGCGTGAACGGGTTGGCGCCGTCGCTGGTCTTGAGCGGCAGCGAGGTGTCGGCCGGCCGAAAGCCGAACCGCAGCGCCATGCTCTGCGCCTCGTGGCCGCGCAGGTAGGCGATCAGCCGCTCGCCGGCCTTGGCCTGCGCCGGCGTGACCCAGTCGCCGCCGAGCATCACCACCGGGTGATCGCTCCACAGCGTCACCGGCGGGTAGTAGATGCGCAGGTTGCCCCAGCGCCCCTGCGCGTTCTCGAGCTGCGAGATCGCGAGGCTCTCGTAGACCACCGCGATGTCGTACTTCGACGGGCCGAACCGGACCATGTCGGTCATGAACGTGCCGGTCGACGCCTCGAAGGTCGGCACGCCCTTCTCGATCTCCTTGACCCACGTCTGGTACTTCTCGTCGAGCAGCTCGTCGACGGTGAGGCCGCTGGTCTTGGTGTAGTACTCGAGCGTCATCAGCAACAGCGCCTGCAGGCCCGAGTTGGACTTGTTGGGGTCGGTGTGGCCGAGCTTGACGAAGCCCCAGCCCGGCTTGCCGCCGATCGCCGACCAGCCCTTGGGCGACGTGACCGCCTTGTGGATCGCCTTCCACGTCAGGCCGTCGCCGCCCGACGCCGCCATCAGCACCTTGGCGCGGTCTTCCCACACCGCGAACACCAGCGGCGACAGCAGGAGCTGCTGCGGCCCGGCCTCGCCGTCGGCCGGGAACGGCCGCTTGCCGTACTTGGTCTGCCAGTCGGTGGCGAGCAGGTTGACGATCAGCGAGTCGGCCGGGCTCCACAGCACCGGCTTGAGGCTGCCGTCGAGGATCCCGGTGGCGGCGTCGAGCGAGCCCTTGCTGGTCGCGACCACGTCTACGTCGGGGTTGGCCTTCTCGAACTCGACGACCGCCGCGTCGACCCAGTCCTTCTTCTCGCTGGAGTACAGGAACTCGACGGTGACCTTGCCGGCCGGCGCGGTGCCGGGCCCCGACCCGGTGCCGACCGCGGGTCCCGGCGCCGGCTTGTCGCCGCCCTTCTTCTTGCCGCCGCCGCCGACCACGAGGATCAGCACCACGGCGAACGCGACGAACGCTCCGATGATCGCGACCTTCTGCTTCACGTCGGTACCTCCACCAGGGTTGCGAGGGTGTCCTCGAACGCCCGAAGTTCGATGTTCATCCGCTCCAGATCGCCGCTGACGTTGCCGGTGAGCGAGTCCGACGCCTGATCGTCGAGGGCCTGCAGCGACACCAGGCTGGTCGGCACGCCGCGCAGCGCCGCGACCAGCCGGGTCAGGTTGGCCAGGATGCGCTGGTGGGCCTTGGCGATGTCGTCGAGCGACTTCACCCGCGCGCGCGCCGCCTCGGCCGCCAGCGCGTACTGCTGGCGGGCGGCGTCGTCGGTCGCGGCCGCCACCAGCGCGTCGAGCTGGTCGACCTCGAGGGTGGCGTCGGCGCGGCTGGCCTTGGCCAGGTAGCGCGCCAGCGCGTCGCCGCGCAGGATCAGCGCGGCGGCGTGGCCGACCAGCTCGTCGGTGGCGGTCAGCGAGCCGGCGACGTTCTTGCGGATGCGGTCGGGCACGCCCTTGGCGACCCGCTCGATCTCCGCGCGGGCGGTGGCCACGGCGGTCGCCGCCTTCTTGAGCGCGGGGTCCTCGAGGGTCTTGGGATCCGGCAGCGTCGGCCGCTCGTCGCGCCCCGACAGCACCTTGCGGCGGAAGCCGCTGTTGGTGATGTCGACCGCGACCAGCGCCGCGTACGCCGCGCCGCCGAGCACCGCGATCGGCCAGCTGGCCAGCGCGACCGCGCCGACCACCGCGGCCCCGGCCACGCCGAGGTTGACCGGACCGCCGGCGGCGCGGGCGAAGACGCGAGCGAAGGGAGAGCGAGCCATGCGTGGAGATCTCAGAAGAACGTGCCGATGTCGCGGAACACCGCGCGGATGTCGGCGACGCTACCGCGCGAGAAGGTGCCGCGCGACTTCTCCGCGATCTGAGTGAGCGCGTCGGGGTTGGTCTCGGTGCCGTAGGCGATCGTGAAGATGCTGACCGCGGCGTCGCCCTCGACGGTGACCTGCTTGGTCACCTTGGGCAAGGTGGTCACGGAGTTCTCGTCGACGCCGTCGGTCATGACCACCATCGCGTGGATGCGGTGCGGGTTCTTGGCGACCTTGCCGCGCATCGCCGCGTGGGCCTCGGTCACCGCGTCGTACAGCGCGGTGCCGCCCGAGGCGATCGTGCCCTCGATGCGCTGGCGCAGCATCGCCCGCGACGGGCCCAGCTCGACCGGGCCGATCGGCGGGTAGACCTTGTCGTCGAAGAACACCAGCGTCACCCGGTCGCGGTCGTCGAGCGTGTCGAGGAACGTCGCGGCGCCGGCCTTGGCCTCGGCCAGCGGCTGGCCCTCCATGCTGCCCGACTTGTCGAACACCAGCGTCACCTCGCTGGCCTTCTTGGTGGCCCGCCACGCGGCGACCAGCTTCGCGAGCGTCGCGCCGTCGGGCACCGCCAGCAGCGTCTGCGGCTGCTGCGGATCGGCGCCGTGCGCGGCGTCGATCGGCGCCGCCATGGCGATGGCGGGATCGGCGGGGCGGAAGCCCAGCGCCAGCGCGCGCTCCTGCGCCGGCCGCGCCTTCACGAACGCGAGGAACGCCTGGGCGGCGGCGCGCTCGTCGGCCCCGACCCACTCGGCGTCGAGGATCGCGTACGGGTGGTCGCTCCAGAACGTGCCCTCGACCGGGTAGATCGCCACCAGCGGCGGCGACGGGGCGGGCGTCTTCGAGTTGGCCTCGATGACGAGGTTCTCGTACAGCACGGCCGCCGACAGGTACGTCGGGCCGCGCTCGACCATCTTGTCGATGAACAGGCTCGTCGACTTGCCGTAGTGGACGATCGAGTCCTCGACCTCGGTGAGGAACGCGCGGGTCGAGGGCGCGGTGAGGTCGTCGGCGGTCAGCCCGATGGTCTTGCCGGTGCCGGCGTACGCGGCGGCCAGCACCGCGAGCAGCCCGGAGTTCGAGTACTCGGGGTGAGTGTGGCCGAGCTTGAACGTGCCCCACTCGGGGCGCTCATACGTGGCCCAGCCCTTGGGGTCGCGCGACAGCTTGACCAGGTCGGCCCAGCCGATGTCCTTGCCGGGCCAGCCCAGCGCCTCGGCCATCGGCTTCCACATCGCGATGACGATCGGCGACAGCACGATCGGCTCGCCGGCCGGCGCCAGCGCCTTGGTGTGGTTGTCGCGCGACAGCCACGCCTGGTTGAGCAGCGCGACGTACGCCGACGACGCCGGGCTGAACACGTGCGGCCGGCTCTTGCCGTCGAGGACCGCCTGCATCGCCTCGCCCGAGCCGCTGGCCGCGCCGACCGCCTTGATCGGCGCCCCGCCCGCGGTCTTGGGCCCGGTCGCGTTCCACGCCTTGATCTGCTCCTCCAGCCACGCCTTCTTCTCGCTGCCGTACGCGATCCGCAGCTCGACCGCCGGCTGGGTCGGCGGCGCCGGCGTCGACGACGGCGGGCCCTTCGAGCCGCCGCCGTCGTCCACCTTCTTCTTGCAGCCCGCCGCCGCCAGCACCCCGAACACCACCAGGATCGTCCACAACGCGCGCTTGTGCATGGTCACCCTCGGCGGTAGGCCTCGAATGCGACAGCGCGGTGACAACCGCGTGGCGCCGTCGAAACTCTTGGCGAGGATACCAGGCACTGGTACGGTCACACATGGCCACGGTGGTGCAGCTCCTTGACGAGGCGATGGCGCTCTCCGCCGCCGAGCGCGAGGAGCTGGCGGCGCACTTGCTCGACAGCGTCGAGGCCCCGCCCGGGATCTCGATCGACGATCACGCCGAGCTCGAACGGCGGGCCGCGGAGGCGCGCGGTGGGGCGCCGGGGGTGTCATGGGCGGACGTGAAGCGCGCGCTGAAGACCTGATCTCGTTTCGTCCGGCGGCGGCGCGGGAACTCATCGAGGCCGTCGCCTACTATGAGCGCGAACGCGAAGGCCGCGGTCAGCGGTTCGCCACCGCGATCGAAGGCGCCCTCGTCTTGATCGCTGGGCTCCCGCAGGCGCATCCGATCTTGCTGGCACCGGACATCCGTTCGATCAAGGTGCGGCGATTCCCGTATCGCGTCGTCTACGTGGTCCTTGCCGACACGATCGATGTCATCGCTGTGGCTCACGCGAAGCGACGCCCGGGCTACTGGCGCCGGCGCCCGATCTAGCGCTTGTATCAACGGTCGCGGTCGGGGTTCGCGGCACGAGCCAGGTGCTCCAGCGTCGCCGCCGACTTGCTCGCCGCGCGCAACCGCTCGCACATCGTCAGCTGTCGGTACCAGTCCAGCAACGACTCGTCGATCTCGGCCGCAGGGACCTCGGCCGCAGGCACCGACGGCGCCGAGCTGGCGGGTTGCGCGTCGCGCTGCACGGACACCAGCGTGCCTCCGTCGGCCCTGGACGACAAGCGCCGGGCGACGTGCCGCTAGCGCTTCCGGGGCGTGGTGGTCCTGGCCTTGGTGGCCTTCGCGGGCTTGGAGGGCTTGGTGGCCTTCGTAGGCTTGGTGGCCTTCGTAGGCTTGGTGGCCTTCGCGGCCTCGCGCTCGGCGGCGCGCTTGGCGCGCTTGGCAGGCTTGGCGCGCTTGGTCGGCTTGGCGCGCTCGGTCGGCTTGGCGCGCTTGGGGGCCTTGGTCACCTTCGCGAACACCCACTCCGGGTACGCGTCGTTTTCCGCGTAGTGGCTGAGCAGGCGGAGCTTCTCTTCCAACTTCGGCCTTCGCTTCCCGAAGGCCTCCAGGACCTCCAGCACGGTCACGACATCCATGAAGTACGCGAAGCCGGAGCCGGCCACGTCCTTTACTCTGTCTCCGTCCTCCATGTCGACCAACATGCATTGGGAATCGGCCTCCCTGAAACGGGTTGCAGCCAACCGGATCGGGGCATCGGGGCCAACCGGATCGGGGGTTCATGGGGCGCGCCCGCGACGATCTCATGACCGTCCGCGCGAACCACGCAACCGCCGCGCGGCCTGGTCGATAGCCCGGCCATGCGCCCGCGGTGGGCGCCGACCGGGGTGGCACATGGCGCATCGACAGCGGTTCTACGTGGCGCAGTTGCTCTACGAGGTGACGATCCGGACGCTGGGCGGCCACTTCTGGCTGCGCCCCGATCCCGCGTGCCGCGCGATCATCGACGGCGTCTTCGGCAAGGCACTCGCGCTCTACACCGCGGTCCGCCTCTACGCCTTCGACGCCCAATCCAACCACCTCCACTACCTCTGCTCGGCCGACCACGATCCCGATCAGCTGCCGCTCTTCATCGACTACGTTCACGGCAACATCGCCCGTCAACTCAACGACCTCCGCGATCGCGAAGGCGTCTTCTGGAGCCGCCGCGGCAGCGTCATCGCCGTCCTCGATGGTGACGCCCAGATCGATCGCCTCCGCTACATCCTCGCCCAGGGCCCCACGTCCAACCTCGTCGCCTCGCCGCGCGACTGGCCCGGCGCCTGCTCGACGCCCGCGCTGCTCGGCGACATGACCATCCCCGCCGTCTACCGCTCGCTCGACGCGCGCCGCCGCAACGCCCGCCGCCCGGAGCCGCACTCCGACGCCGAGCTCGCGCACGACGTCGCCATCACGCTCACCCCGCTGCCCATCTGGGCCGACCTCACTCCGGCCGCGCTCCGCGCCAAGCACGCCGCCCTCGTCGCCGAGATCGAGGCCGAGCATGCCGGCGCCGCCGTCCTCGGCGCGGGTCGCGTGATCGCCGAGGATCCCGATGCGACGCCCCTCAACAAGCTCGAGCCGTCGCCTGCACCGGCGTGCCACGCCTTCTGCGTCCGCGTCCGCGCGCGCTTCCTCGCCGCCTACGCCACCTTCCGCGACCACTACAAGCGCGCCTCCGAGCGTCTGCGCAAGCTCGCCTCCGCCGACACCGACGAGATCGCCGCGGCGATCACCGCCAGCTACCCGCCCGGCGCGCTCGTCCGCCCGCGCTGGTACATCCCCGCCCCCACCGACCTCGCCGCCACCTGGCTCCGAGGCCTCGACGACGCCGACCTCGCCCTCGCGTGACGGTCCGTCCGCTCGCCCTGCGCTGACGCGCTACCCACCCGCCCTCTTCGCTCGCTGCCCGGCCCACCAGGCCATCACCCCTGGTCGACCGGGCGGCCGCGCTTTCGGCGGGCGACGGAGGTGACTCCGCGACGCGATTCACCCCGCACGCGCGATCCGATGGGTTGCGACTCGGCTCTTGGGGCCGCACGCGCGATCCGATGGGTTGCGACTCGGCTCTTGGGCGACTCGGCTGGGCGACTCGGCTCTTGGGCACGCGCGATCCGATGGGTTGCGACTCGGCTCTTGGGTTGCGACTCGGCTGCGACTCGGCTCTTGGGGCCGGCTGGGGCCGGCTGGGGCCGGCATTCGATTCGGGGTTGCGACTCGGGCATTCGGGCGACCGCTCCGACCGATCAGGCCGGGGGCGCGCAGATGCTGAACGGCGTTTGCTGATTAGGAACGGGGATGCACGCCAGGTTCATCGGGCACTGCTCGGGCGCGGTGCAGATGATCGCGCACCCAGTCGCCATTGTGCTGCCCGGCTGCGAGAGGATGCACACCGGCCGACCGCCGGCGGGCCCTGTGTAGCCGGTCGCGCATTCGGTGCTCATCTGCCCCGAGCACATCGGCGTGCACCACCCCATCGTCTGGCTTCCGACTCCCGTGACGCCGGTGCACATGTTGCCCAGTGGGCACGCCACGGTTGGGCTACAGAGCATGCCGAGGGCGTTGCTGCCGCCGCCAGGGGCGTCGATACCGCCACCGGGCGCATCCGCCGCGCCGCCGCCATCGGTGGTCCGCGCGTCGACAGAGACGACGTCGTCACCGCTGCCGCTTCCGCCACAGGCCGCGAGGCCGACCGAGAGAATGAACGCAGACAAGATCGTATGCAGGTGCATAGGTACCTCCTGGCGCGGCACTGTGCATGGCCGCGCGGCGATCTCGAGATCGCTCGCTGGCCCACGCGCTGACACTCGCTCGCGCGAGACGCGACCGCGCTGCGCGTGCGATTCCGCCCGCCGTGATCAGCCATTGATCGAAACTGATCAGCCGCGCGGATCAGCGGCCCTGATCAGCGGCCGCGCAGATCGACGACGCACTGGTCGCCGTCGTACATGCCGTGGCCGTCCCACTGGGCGAGCCCGGGCGACAGCTGGCGCAGCACGTTCCACAGCGGCGCGACCAGCGCGAGCGTGGCGTCGGGGCCGCGGGTGCCCCAGTCGAGATCGGCGACGACGACCGCGCGGCTGGCGCGCAGGCGGGGCACGACCGCGGCGCCGTGGCCGGTCGACTCGACGACGCGGATCGTGTTGCGCAGGTCGTCCTCGAACAGGTCGCCGCTGGCCTGGTTCACCTCGACCTGTCCCAGGGACTGGTCGCCGTGCAGCAGCTCACCGAGGTCGATCTTCAGCGCTGGATCGACCGCCTGCAGGGCCTGGTGCAGGGCCTTGGACGTGATCGGCTGTGCGGCGTAGTACCGGACCATGTAGCCCACGGCAGCGAGCCTAACACCAGTCGACGGCTTGGAACCCGATGAGGCTCCGCTTTCTATTGGCCCATCGTCCCACAGTGGTTGGCCCAAACCAGTTGCCTTGCCCAGATTCTGAAACGTGTTTTTCGGGCGTCGATGAGGCAACTATTTCAATGGCATAGCGAAATGCTTCACAAAAGGACCGGGCTATTGTTGCATTCGTGGAGCTCGTGGCTCTAGGATGGGTTCGTGGAAGCAAGGCACCACATCACGGAGGCGTGTAAAATGGCGAATTCTCTTGGGAGCATTCTTGTCCCATTCGCGATGGCGTCCATCGCAGGCGCATTCTGGTCCGGCTGCGCGGATCCGATATCGGGGCCAACGCCAAGTTCGTTTGAGGAGATCAACCCCAGTGTGATTTCTTTCGACGTCGCAGATCTCGAAGGGCGATCGCTGCGAATCAATGAGGAAGGCAGGTACTTTGTTTCGCCGACAACGAAGGCCGACCAAGCACCCGGGGTGGCCGAAAAGCAGTTTGCTTGTGCACCCTACTTCGAGTACTGCAATCCAAGGGTGTGGCACGCCGGCGAATTCTGCTACTTGGGGGTCTGCTCACCTGTGACAATCGGCATCTGGGAGCCTGTCGTAGCGACATCGACGTGCGCCACGCCGGTCACGTATTGGGCGATGGGGGGCCCTGGTCACGCGGGACACGCAACCACGCCATCCAACATCGACGGGACGGCAAACTACAAGACATGGGAGCAGTGTGGAATCAACCTCTGCAATGCGCCCCAGGGTGAGTCCTGCAATTGGTAGAGAACCACGTCTAGGGCCGTGCCCTTGCCTAGCAGGCTAATGGCAAGGATCGCCCGTCGGCGGTGGGCGCGCTGGGCCGGCTATAGGGCCTCCTCGTAGTTGTGCGCCTTGGGGTAGGTGTCGTCGACCTGATCGATCGTCGGACCACCGGTGGCGCACTGCAGCGTCGACTCGAGCACCGTGGTGGTGGCGAAGTCGATGATGTCCCAGGCCTCGGGGCCGGGGATGAAGGCCGGGTCGCACTGGAACAGGAGGCCCGCGGCGGCGGCGCCGCACAGGTTGTAGTCGTTGGCGATCTGCAGGAGGTTCTTGCCGGCCGCGTTCTTGGTCTCGCACAGGTCCGAGAACGCGAGGTGCGCGCCACCGACGATGCTGAAGTAGTGGCGCGGCGTGGCCGACATCGACCACGCGTTCTTGACCGCGCTGGGCTGGACGATCGAGTCCATGTCGCCGGCCATGAACAGCACCCGCTCGAGCGTCGACGAGTCGGCGGCGGCCTGGTTGCCGGCCATGCCGATGACGACGCGGACGCCGGGGAGCGCGGTGGCGCCGGCGGCGGCCGACGCGCCGGCCGAGTGACCGGCGACGGCGACCCGGGTGGCGTCGACGTGGCCGGCCAGGAACGCCAGCTCGCCGGCGGGCGCGGCCAGCGCGGCGATCTCGGCGGCGATGTCGCCGGCCAGGTCGCGGCTGCCGGTCGGCGTGTCGGGGCACAGCATCGTCAGGACGTCGCCGAGCACGAGGCCCGGGTGATCGGCGGCGATCACGACGAAGCCGCGGCTGGCCCAGTGGGTGACGATCGGCAGCGACTGGTGGCGGAACGCGGCCGTGCCGTGGACGAACACCACCGCCGGGTACGGGCCGTGGGCGTCGTCGAGCGGCAGGTCGCGGTAGCAGTCGCAGTCCTGCCACGGGTTGTCGGCGTCGCTGATCGTGGCGCGCTGCGAGGCGTTGAGCGCCTCGCGGATGTCGTAGCGCGCGGTCGTCTTGCCGGTCTCGCTGCCGCGCACCGCCGGGTACCAGACCTCGACCTTGCCCAGCCGGCCGACGGTGACGGTACGGGCGCCGACCGGCCTCGGGCCGCGGGCCGCGGGGTCGCTGGGCTTCGACAGGAGCGTCGCGCCATCGCAGCCGGCGATGTCCTGGACCGGCGGGTCGGTGGTGGCGTCGTCGCCCCCGCACGCGGCCAGCGCGAGCGAGACGGCGAGCTTGGTGACGATCGACGGGGCGCGCGGCGTCATGGCCAGACGCTAGCCCCGCGGGCGGGCGCAGATCCACCGCGGCGTGCGGAGCGGCGGTCGGCGGGCCGGCGTCGACGGTCGGCGCGCTGCTTACTCCGACTTTCCCCGAGCCGCGCGCGCCGGCGGCGGCGGTGATAGAACCGCGGGATGAAGCACCTCGCGCCTCTCCTGCTGATCGTCGCCGCGTGCGGCGGCAAGGCCGCCACGACCACGCCGGGCAACACCGGCGGCGCCGCCAGCGGCCCGCCCTACGCGGCGCTGTTCGAGCAGGGCAAGACCTGGACCTTCGCGCTGACCTTCAAGAGCCAGCCGCCGCCCGACATCGGCCCGCCGACCAGCGGCCCGGCCGGCACGATGACCTGCACGGTCGCGATGGCCCACGCGATGGACGGCAAGCAGATGGCGAAGATCGAGTGCACCGCCGACGGCGATCGCGTCGCGGGCGACGGCTACGCCCCGGCCGGCTACTGGGTCGCCACCGCCGACGGGCTGTGGCACTTCGACGGCAGCAAGTCGATGGACGAGGTCCACGCCGCGCCGCTCGATCCCAAGCTGATGCTGATCGCCGCGACCCCGGCCGAGCGCCAGCAGGAGAGCGGCGACATGGACAACGGCGACGGCCTCGAGATGGTCTCGGCCAAGGCCAAGGACGGCGGCTGGTGCGTCGGCTACGCGTTCGCGATGGGCGACGAGGCCGGCTGGGAGCTGTGCTTCGGCGCCGACGGCGGCATCGCCTCGGGCAACTGGTTCGACGCCGGCGCGACGACCAACGAGACCAGCTACGTCGCGAAGTAGCGCGCGCGGGCTACGCGTCGGGGTGGCGGGTGTCGACGTCGGAGTGGCTGAACGGCGTGGCCGGCTGGGCCGCGGCCGAGGTCTCCCACGCGCGGACGCCGTCGTCGGCGAGCAGCGCATCGCGGTACGCGGCGGCGCTGGGCGACAGCTCGATCGCGTAGGTGCGGAAGCGGGTGGCGACCGGGGCGTAGAACGCGTCGGCGATGGTGCGCGCGCCGAACAGGTACGGCCCGGCGCCGCCGAAGCGCGCGCGCGCGTCGCACCACAGCGCGTCGATCCGCGCGATGTCGGCGCGGGTCTCGGGCGGCAGATCGGTGGCGCGGGCCCGGCGGCGCAGGTTCATCGGCAGGTCGCGGCGCACCGGCGCGAAGCCGGCGTGCATCTCGGCGGTCACCGCGCGCGCGATCGCCCGGGCCCCCGGGTCGGTCGGCCACAGCCCGGCGGCCGGCGCCGCCTCGGCGGCCCACTCGGCGATCGCCAGGCTGTCCCAGATCACCAGGTCATCGACGTGGAGCGCCGGGATGCGGCCGGTCGGCGACACCGCCAGCACGTCGGCGATCTGGCCGTGGCCGTAGCCGGGCTGATCGAGGTCGACGTCGACGGTGTCGAAGGCCAGGCCGCTCCAGGTGAGGCACAGCCACGGGCGCAGCGACCAGCTCGAGTAGTTGCGGTTGCCGACGTACAGGCGGAGGTTGGACATGGCGTCACCGTAGCGCCGCGGCCGCCACACCGGCCGTGGCGGCTACGACATTGTTCGCTAACTTCTCGCCACGGCCCGTGCGCCGCCGCCGGGCGCGCTAGCATCGCCGCATGGCCGCGCCCCGGGTCGCCGTCCTCGCCTACGACCAGCTGTGCACGTTCGAGTACGGCATCGCGGTCGAGCTGTTCGTGTTGCCGCGCCCCGACCTCGGCGTGCCGTGGTACCGGACGACGATCGTCAACGCCGACGCGCCCCGGCCGGCGCGGGGGCTCGGCGGCGTCGTGGTGCGGGGCGCCGGGCTGGCGGCCATCGATCGCGCCGACCTGATCGTCCTGCCGGGCTGGCGGCGCCACGAGACGCCGGCCCCGCGGCTGGCCCAGGCGCTGCGCCGCGCCGCCGCCCGAGGCGCGCGGTTCTTCTCGATCTGCTCGGGCGCGTTCTTGCTGGCGGCGTGCGGCCTGCTCGACGGCCGTCGGGCGACGACGCACTGGCTGTACGTCGACGAGTTCGCGGCGCGGTTCCCGCGGGTCACGCTCGCGCCCGACGCGCTCTACGTCGACGACGGCCCGATCCTGACGTCGGCCGGCAGCGCCGCTGGGCTGGACGCCGGCCTGCACCTGATCACCCGCGACCACGGCGCGCGCATCGCCAACGTCGTCGCGCGGCGGGTGGTCGCCTCGCCGCACCGCGCCGGCGGGCAGCGGCAGTTCATCGACGGCCCGGTGCCCGCGCCGGGCGAGCCGGAGCTGGCGCCGCTGCTCGACTGGGCGCGCCGCCACCTCGACCAGCCGCTCGGCGTCGACGAGCTGGCCGCCCGGGCCCACCAGAGCCCGCGCACGTTCCTGCGCCGCTTCGGCCGCGCCACCGGCACCTCGCCCAAGCAGTGGCTACAGCGCGAGCGGATGCTCCACGCGCGCCGCCTGCTCGAGTCGTCGCGGCTGTCGCTCGACGAGGTCAGCGCCGCGTGCGGCTACGCGACCGCGCAGGCGTTCCGGCTCGCGTTCCGGGCCGCGGTCGGCACCGCGCCGTCGCGCTACCGCGCGCAGTTCGCGCTGCGCCTGCCCGTGCCGGCCCGCGTCAGTCGACGATCTGGTAGGTCAGCGTCAGCGGCTGGCCGCGGCGCGTGAGCTCGAGCGTGAGGCGATCGGCGGCGCGCAGGCGCGTGTAGGCCTCGAGCGCGCGGTCCGGTGACGTCAGCGCGATCCCGTTGATCGCCCGCAGCGTGTCGCCGTTGGCCAGGCCCAGCGCCGCCAGCGGCGAGCCGGGCCGCATCGCGTACAGCTTGAAGCCGACCGGCTGGCCGTCGGCGATCGACGGCATGATGCGCGCCGCGCCGATCAGCTGCGCCGGACCGGCGAGCGCGCGATCGATCAGGTCGCGGGCCAGCGTGAAGTGCGTGGCGTCAACGCGCGTGATGCCAGCCAGCGCGGGCCAGCCGACCCAGCCGGCGACGAGCGGTGGCGCGGCCGGCGGGACCGGCGCCGCGGCCGGCGGCAACCCGGCGCAGCGCGCGGCGCTCGACGCGGGGCTGGCGACCGCGGGCACATCCGCGACGCGCGCGTCAGCGAGGCGCATGCGCGACGGGGCCAGTGCCAGCGTGGCAACGACGGCGACCAGGCTCGCGCCGAGCGCGATGGACAAGTGGGAGGAACGACGGAGGAAGTAGACGGGGGACATGCGGCACCTCGGTTGAGATGCCGCGGGTAGATCAAGTTCGATGCCAGCTCACGGTGCGGCGGCGCGCACCGCGGGATCGCGGTGCTGCGCGGCGTGGGCCCGCAGGCGCTCGGCCAGCCGCGCGTCGGCGGCGTAGGGCGTCAGCGCGGCGATCGCCGCGAACGCGTCGGCCTTGCCGGCGGTCGCCACCACCGCGAGCAGGTGATCGACCGCCGCCGCGTCGCGCAGCATCGCCAGCGCGACGTAGCCGACCCGCGCGCGCAGCGGGGCCGTCGTGCGCTCGCACCAGCCGATCAGCAGCGGCACGGCGCTCGGGCGCTTGCTCTCGCCCAGCGCCAGCGCCGCGGCGGCGGCGCGATCGTCGTCGCGCTCGTCGAGCAGCCCGGCCACCAGCGGCAACGACCGCTCGGGCGCCAGCGTCAGCAACGAACCCAGGCAGGCGGCGATCACCTCGGGCTCGGGATCGCCGACGCGCACCTTGTAGCGGAGCAGCGCGGTCGCGTCGGCGTGCCCGGCGTCGCCGAGCGCGGTGGCGGCGCCGACCCGCGCCATGCGCTCGGGATCAGCGAGCAGATCGGCCAGCACGTCGAGCGCGTCGGGGCGGTAGGCGTGGGCGTACGCCATGGCGCACACCGCGCGCAGCTCGGCGCCAGAGTCCTCGCGCCCGCCCCACACCGGCTCGGCCTGGACCAACCGCACGCCGACCGGGAACACGGCGTCGTCCCAGCGATCGAGCTGCTCGAGCGCGCGGGCGATCGCGATCTTGCCGCGGCAGCCAGGATCGCGTGCGACGCCGTCATCGACCAGGCGCGCGAACGCCGGCGCCAGACCGTCGATCAGCGCGTCGAGCCCCCCGGCGCCGATCAGCCGCGCCGCCGCGGCCACGACGATCCCGACCTTGCCGCCCAGCGCGTCGCGCGCGACCGCTGGGTCGACCGGCGCCTCGCCGCGCTCCATGGCCGCGAGCTGCGCCAGCCGGGCGTCGACGGTGGGCCGCGGCGCGGCGCGGGGCTTCTTCACGACGCCGCGATTGTAGCCGCGATCAGCGCGCCCACAGCTCGAGCTGCGCCTTGCCGCCGCCCGGCAGGTTGCCGTAGCGGAACTCGACGCGGCGGATCGCGCGGCCACCGCCGGGCAGATCGATGTCGCGGCTCCACGAGCCCTGGCCGAACACCAGGCGGGTGCCGGGCGAGAAGGCGGTGCCGTCAGCGAACACCACCTGCACGTCGAACAGCTCGAGCGCGCTGTGCTCGGCCTTGAGCTTGATCTTGGTGAAGCGGCCGTCGTCGCGCCCGACGGGGATGACGTCGCGATCGACGCCGCCGTGGATCCAGCGCTCACCGAGCTTGTCCCAACCGGTCATGGCCTCGACGCGGGCGTCGTGGACGTCGTTGCGGCGCTCGGCGGCGCGCGGCCCGGCCGGGCGGGTGCGCACGACGCAGGCGGTGAGCGAGAGGGCGAGTCCGGCGAGGACGAAGGAACGAACGATGGTCATGCTGGCTCCGACCCGAGAAGCGCGTCCAGGGTTAGGTGGTGGGCGCCGCGGACGCACGATCGGCCCCCTCACCTAGCATCAGCAACCGCTGTGCCGGGCGCAACTAGCGGGAACACCATCGGCCACCGGGACCCGCAGGTCCCGGCCGGGTCAATCCTGACGCGCCGGGCGCGGCCGGATCGGCACCAGCCCGGGGCGCAGCGGCGCGGCGACGCCGGCCTCGAAGTCGATCCAGATGTTGGCGTCCTCGCGGCAGTCGTACTGCCGGCACTGCCCGGGCCGGTGCTGGTAGGCCCGGCAGCCGCCGTCGCTGCGGTCCTGGTAGCTACAGTAGCCCTCGGGGCCGTGCGGCAAGTAGTACGGCTCGTCGATGCGCCACTCGAGCTCGCCCTCGCGCAGGTCCTGCTCGGAAAGCGAGATCGAGTACGCGCAGCACCGCCCGTGGCACAGGTGGATGCGGCTGGCGCAGTCGATCGGCGTCGACTCGATCGCGTACTTGTCGGGCATCGACTCGAGGCGCAGCGGCGGCGCGACCGTCACCTGCACGTGCTTGCGGATCCGCTCCAGCAGCCGCAGGTGCCCGGGGCCGAGCTGGCCGCGGGTGCGCAGGATCTCGGTCAGCGTGTCGACCGACGCCGCCACCTCGACCGCGACCCGCTCGGCGCGCTCGGCCGAGGCCATGGCCCGGCGCAGCTCGGCGCGCAGCTCGGCGAGCTCTTGCGCCAGGTACGTGGCCAGCTCGTCGCTCGTCACGGCGTCGCGGGCGTGTTGGCGTACGGCGCGTAGGTGCGGCACTGCTGGCCGCGCATGGACGGGCACGGCGGCAGCGTCGGCGGCACGGTGATGCCGCTGACCACCGGCAGCGCGACGCTCGACGGGTGCGCGGCGTCGTGGCCGATGTCGTAGCGCGGCGGGGTCGGCCACGGCTTGTTGGCGAAGAACCACTCGGCGCGGCAGCCGCCGGGGGTGTCGATCATGACGCGGACGCGCGAGCCGGCGCGGAACGCGTGCTGGATGCCGGCGGTGCCGACGCGGACCTGGGTCCAGGTGCCCGGCACCAGCGGCGCGGCCAGCGCCTCGGTGTAGGCCGGCGCCGGATCGAGCTCGGTGGCGGTCGGGGCGCTGCCGCGCAGGCTGGCGCGGATCCAGCCCGACTGCACGTAGACCTCCTGGCCGTCGGGGCGGATCTCGGTGAGGTTGACCTCGAGGTCGGCGTCGTCGACCGGCGACCGCAGCCACAGGTCGACCGACGCGGTGCCGTACATGACCGTGTCGGCGGCCAGCGGCGCGCTGTCGAACACCACCGCCGAGCCCGCGGCCGGCTGCGGCCAGGTGTAGTCGGGCAGCAGGTCCCAGACGTTGCCGCCCGGCGCCAGGATGCTCTTGCGGCCCGCCTCGGGATCGAAGGTGTACGACGACGCCGCGCTGGTCGCGGTCGGCGCGGTCGCAGCGAGCGAGCCGTCGGGCTGGGCGTACAGCCGCAGCGCGGTGGTGCCCGGCGCCGGCCACGCGGTGAACGAGTGCTCGAAGGTCGGCACCGGCTCGCCGATGGTCAGGCCGCCGGCGCCGCTCTCGAACAGCGCGCGCAGCTTGGGCTCGGCCTTCCACCGCGCCACCGCGGCCTCGTAGCTCGTCTCGCCGCTGAACCGGCTGGCGTCGACGACGAGGTCCTGGACCCCGAACACCTGATCGTAGAGCTGCGGGGCGATGCCGCGCGACACCGGGCGGTCGATCGGCACGCGCTGCGCGACGAACAGCTCGAGGAACGTGTACCACTCCTCGAGGACCTGGGGCTGGTAGGCGTCGATGTGCACGCCGTTGTACGTGTTCATCCGCACCGCCGGCGAGTTGACGAACTTGTCGAGCATCGTGAAGAAGAACGGCCCGGTCTGCTCGTCCTGCCACGCCGCCGACAGGAACACCGGCACCGTGATCTTGTCGGCGAAGGTGGCGATGTTGTAGCGGTCGTGCTCGGCCGGCACGTAGTAGCGCACCTGGCGCGCCTGCTCGACGTTGTCGATGTACTGGCCGTGCAGGAGCTGGTTCTCGGCGCACACCGTGTCGCCCTTGTCGACCTGGCTCTGCTCCCAGCCCTGGCCGTAGGGCTTGGCCTTCGAGATCACGTTGGTGATCCACGCGGTCGCGAAGCCATCGTTGAGGATGCCGCCGGGCAGCATCGTGGTGTTGGCGGCGCCGATCACCGACAGCGGCGCGATCGCCGCCAGGTGCGGCGGCTGGGTCGAGGCGGTGAACAGCTGGGTGATGCCGGGGTACGACAGGCCGACCATGCCGACCTTGCCGTTCATCACCCAGTCCTGGGCCGCGACGGCCTCGATCACGTCGTAGCCGTCGAGCAGCTGCATCGTCTCGAAGAAGTCGAACGCGCCGCCCGAGCAGCCGGTGCCGCGGATGTTGACGTTGACGGTCGCGTACTGGAACAGGCCCGAGATCAGCGACGACGGATCGTTGGGCGCGTCGCAGATCACCGGCAGGCCGTCGCACAGCCCGGCCAGCGAGCCGTCGCCGATCGGCTCGCCCGGCTTGGACGGCTCGTAGCCCGAGTAGCTGACCACCGTCGGGTACGGCGGCGGGCCGGCCGGGAACGTGATGTACGCCGACAGCGTCGTGCCGTCGCGGGTGGTGATGTACTGGTAGCCCTTGGTCAGCTTCTGGCCGCTGTAGAACGACTGCGGCTTGGCGCTGCCCTCGAGCGACAGCACGTCGAGCGCGCGGGTCGCCAGCGCGGGCGTCGCGGTGGTGGTCTTGATGACGTAGCCCTCGCCGGGCGGCAGCTTGCGGAAGATCAGGCTGCCGAGCGCGTCGGTGGTGCCGACGGCGACCTGGGCGCCGGTGTGATCGAACACCGCCAGCTCGGTGGCCGGCGGCGCGTGGGTGACGTGGAGCTGCTCGACCGACGACCGCACGTCGAACGGCGGCTTCTCGTCGTCGCCGCAGGCGGCGAGGGCGAGCGAGGTGACCAGGCACGTGGCTAGCAACGACCGCAAGGGACGCATGGAGGCGAAGCATCGCACAGGGGCTCCCGCCGTTGGTCACGCGTTCGTCACGACGGCCGGTAATGGCTGGCGCGCGATGGCCGGGAATCGCGCCGGCGGCGCGACCGGTTCCCGAGGCATGCGGTCCCGCTGCTGGTCCTGGCTCGTGGTCCTGGCCCTGACGCTGCTGGTCGGCTGCGACCACGCCACCAAGCTGGGCGCCGAGCGCGAGCTGCGCGGCGAGGCCCCGACCCCGGTGGTGCGCGGCGTCGACCTCGCCTACCACCAGAACCACGGCATCGCGTTCAACCTCGAGCGGGTGCTGCCGGCGCCCGGGCGCACCGCGGTGATCGTCCTCGGCGGGCTGGTCGCGCTCGGCCTGCTGGGTCGGGCGCTGTGGCGGCGCCGCGGGCAGGTCACGCTCGAGGTCGCCGGCTACGTGCTCGTGCTGGCCGGCGCGCTCGGCAACCTGGCCGACCGCCTGGCGCGCGGCTACGTCGTCGACTTCATCCACGTGCACCGCTGGCCGGTGTGGAACGTCGCCGACGCCTGGGTGGTGATGGGCGTCGGCGCGCTGATGATCGCGGGGATCCGGGCGGCGCCGCCGGCCACGCCGCCACGCGCGGCGTGACGTCGACCGGGTTCGACGCGGTGCGCCGTGGGAGGCCTACATTTGGGGTAGGCAGATTCGGACCTTTGTGATGACATCGCGGCCCATTCACCCTACCGAGGCCCACGTGAAGGCAAGCCGCGCTCCGCTCATCCAGCTCTCTGCAACCCTGTTCGCGGTCGCGGTCATGGCCTGTGGGCCCGCGGCAGGCGGCGGCGACGACGACGACGACGGCACGGGCCCCGACGGCGGCAACAACCCGAACTGCGCGAACCCGGTCGCCGAGGTCTGCAACAACGGCATCGACGACGACTGCGACAGCATCGGCGACTGCGACGACGCGGACTGCTCGGCGGACCCCGCGTGCTCGAACCCGAACTGCGGCCAGCTCGAGACCGCGACCGGCTCGCTCGACCTGCCCGACGGCGCCTGCCCCGAGGACGAGACCCAGCCGTGCGCCGGCTTCGAGAACTCGATCAACTTCACCGGCTTCAGCCAGGGCCAGACCCTCAACGACGTCTCCAAGCTGCTCGGCGTGTGCGTGAACATGGAGCACTCGTGGATGCGCGACCTGGTCATCTACGCGCAGTGTCCCAACGGCACCCGCGTGATGCTGTCGGACTTCGTCGGCCACACCGGCGGCGAGGTGTTCGTCGGCCAGCCCAACGACTTCGACGAGGGCGCGCCGGTGCCGGGCGTGGGCTGGGACTACTGCTGGACGCCGACCGCGGCGAACCTGCCCTGGATCCCGTACGCCGACGCCAACAACTCTTCGCAGCTGCCGGCGGGCGACTACCAGTCGTCGCAGTCGCTGAGCGCGTTCGTCGGCTGCCCGCTCAACGGCAACTGGACGCTGCGCGTCGAGGATCGCTGGGGCGTCGACAACGGCTTCATCTTCCAGTGGTCGGTGAAGTTCGACGCGTCGATCGTCGAGGACTGCGCGAACTGGCCGGGGTGAGCCGGGGCGGCGCCGCGGCGGCGCGCGATCAGCGGCGCTTGTTCGCCTGGAAGCCGCGGACGACCAGCACGCGGTTGCCGCCGCCGAAGGTCGAGAACAAGAAGTCGCCCGACACCGGATCGATGGTGGCGCCCTCGGCGCCGGCCAGGCTGGTGATCAGGTCGCGGCGGGTGGCGACGATGGGATCGCCGAGCGCGTCGACCTCGTAGGTCACGACCCGGCCGCCCTGGTACTCGGAGATGATGACGCTGGGGTTGGCGAACAGCGGCGAACCGAGCGGCACGTAGGCGATGCCCTCGGGGCCGCCGACCAGCGACAGCCGCTGCACCGGCGCCGAGACGTCGTAGGTGCCGGTGGCGTCGGGCGTCAGCGTGAACTCGCACCACTGCCCCGACGGATACGACAGCGACTTCCAGCGCCCGGCGCCGGGGTGGCCGGCGGGCACGACCGCCAGGCCGCCGACCGAGCTCGGGATGCCGATCGGGGTCAGCGCGACGATCTTGTCGTCGACGGTGCTGCCGGCGCGCTGCATGCCGAGCTCGTTGGTCGGGTAGCGCGCGAGCATCAGCACGCCGGTGTCGGTGAACAGCACGCCGCCGTCGTTGTAGGCGCCGGCGCGGGCCAGCGTGGCCGGGCCGGTCAGCCCGACGATGTGGCCGTCGACGTCGCGCTGCACGCCGAGCCGGTAGATCGCGCCGGCGCTGCCGTTGGCGGCGCCACCGATGAGCAGCGTCGACGGATCGCCCGGGACGATCGTCAGGCCGCCGTAGTTGGTGGGGACGCCGGGCGCGCTGCCGAGATCGCGGATGTCGTAGGCGGGGTCGTAGAAGGGCGCGATGACGAACGGACAGTCGCTGTCGGTGGCGTTGTCGCAGCCCGGCGAGCAGCAGCCGTCGCCGGCGGCGCAGCCGGTGCCGGCGTGGACGCAGGCGACGTCGCAGGTGGCCGGCGTGCCGACCAGCGCGTCGGTGGTGCAGATCAGCGCGTCGGCGCAGGTGGTCGGGCAGTCGCCGTCGCAGGTCTCGCCGGGGTCGACGGTGCCGTTGCCGCACAGGCCGGCGTCGAGCGGTGGCGCGGCGTCGAGCGGTGGCGCCGCGTCGAGCGGTGGCGCCGCGTCGAGGGGCGCCGCGTCGAGGTCGGCGGCGTCGATCAGCGCCGCGTCGAGGGCCGCGGCGTCGAGCGGTGCGTCGAGGGCCGCGTCGGGGTCGGCGGCGTCGATCAGCGCCGCGTCGGCCGCGACCACGCCATCGGCGCTGCCATCGACGATCCGCGCGTCGATGATCGCGCCACCGCCGTCGCTGCACGCGACGCAGACCAAGCACAGCGCGACCGCAGATCGCTTCCCCATCGGCTGATGTTAGCGCGTCGCGCCGCCGAGCTACAGTGCGGACATGGACCTGGCCACCGCCGCCGCCGCGGAGATGCAGCGCGTCCACGGCGTCCATACGCTGATCCTGTACGGCTCGCGCGCCCGCGGCGACGCCACCGCCGAGAGCGACCTCGACCTGGCGGGGTTCGCCGACGTCGAGGCCACGTACCGCGACGCGCGGCGGTGGCGTGGCGTCGTGCTCGACGCGTTCGTCTACCCGACGGCGCTGACCGCCAGCGCCGATCCCGACTTCCTGAAGCTGCGGGGTGGCCGCCTCCTGCTCGACGACCGCGGTCTGGCGGCGGGGTTGCTCGCGCGGCTCGACGAGCTGGATCGCGCCGGGCCGACGCCGCTGCCCGAGCCGGAGGCGCGGATGCGGCGGGTGTGGGCCTACAAGATGCTGGCGCGGATCGGCCGCCGCGACGTCGAGGCGCAGTACCGCTACCACTGGCTCCTGTACCAGCTGCTCGAGGATCACTTCGCGCTGCGCGGCGCGTGGTACCGAGGGCCCAGGGAGGCGTTCGCGACGCTGCGGGCGACCGCGCCGGCGACCCACGCGGCGTTCGCGCGCGCGCTGGCCCCCGGCGCCGACGCCGACGCGCTGGCGGCGCTGGTCGAGCACGTCGTCGGCCCCGACCCGGGCTGAGGCGCACGCCATCCGCCCCGGGCGGCGTCGCACGCAACCAGTTGCAACCGTCCGGCCGCGCGGGTGTCTGAGCGCGCATGGGATCGCTGCACGCGTGGATCGCGGTGCTGATGCTGCTGGGCGCGCTGAGCGGCGCCGACCTCGCGCGGGCCACCCCGCCGACGCGCCCGCCGAACCACTCGGTCGATCCGGCGATGGTGGCCGCCGAGGCGGCGTGGCGTACCGCGGAGACGACCCAAGATCCGGCCGACGCCCCGGCGGCGTGGGAGGCCGCGGCGATGGCGTTCGGGCGGGCCGCCGAGGCGACGACCGGGCCCGCCCAGGCCGAGGCGCGCTACGCCGCGGTGCTGGCCTGGCGCAACGCGCTCAACGTCGCGCCGCGGGCGCGCGCCGCGATCGACTCGGCGCCGCCGTCGCCGACGCTGACGCCCCGCGAGGCCGCGATGGTCGACGCGATCGACGCGTACCTGCCGCTGGCGCGCGCTGACGAGGTCGCCGACTTGATGTTCGTGCGCACGATGGTGTTCCACCGCCACGCGCGCCACGCCGACGTGATCCCGGCGATGGCGGCGATCGTCACCGGCCACGCCGACGCCGACGTCGCCGAGTACGCGGCCAACGTGCTGCTCGACGCGCTCAACCTGCAGGCCAGGTACGACGAGATGCTGGCGTGGGTGGTGCGGATGCGCGCCGACCGCACGTTGCTCGCCGGCCGCCCTGACCTGGCGCGCACGCTCGACGCGCTGCACGTGCAGGGGCTGCGCAAGCAAGCCGAGGTCGCCGAGGCGAGCAACGACGCCGCCGGCTTCGCGCGTTGCGCGGCGATCTACCAGCAGATCTTCCACGACGTGCCGCGGCCCGACCGCGCCGACGAGCTCCTGTACAACGGCGCGCTGTGCGCCGAGCGCGGCGGCGCGATCGCCGACTCCCGCGCGCGCTACCAGCGGCTGCTCAAGCGGTTCCCGCGCTCGCCGCTGGCGGCCGCGACCCGCGCGCGGCTCAAGGCGCTGCGCGGCCGGCGCTGATCACCGCGCCCAGCGCCGGTCGAGGCGCTGGTAGCCGTCCTCCATGCCGTGCTCCATGCCGGTCGACAGCATCATCGCGCGGGTCGCGGCGTCGGGGAGCTGCATGCGCATCGTCAACAGGGTGCCGTCGCCGTCGGCGGCGAAGGTCGTCTCGATGCGGTTGTCGGGCGTCGGATCGGGCAGGTGCATCCGCTCGATGTGGACGGTGCGGTGCGGCGCGTCGACCTCGACGAACTCGCCGGTCAGGGAGAACCCCGCGCCGTCGGCGTTGGCCCACTCGTAGCGCATCTTGCCGCCCGGCCGCGGCTCGCAGACGCACACCGGCATGGTCCAGCCGTCGGGGCCGAGGCACCACTGCTGCAGCAGCGCCGGCTCGGTGTGGGCGCGGAACACCTCGGCCGGCGGCGCGGCGAAGCGGCGGGTCACGACGACCACAGTGTCGCCTTCGGTGCGGAGGGTGAGCTTGCTCATGGTCGTTCCTTTCGAGAGGGGTTCGCCGCCAGCAGTTGATCGAGGCGCTCGTAGCTGCGCTCCATGCCCTTGCGCAGCATCGCGAGGTACGCGTCGAGCTCGCCCAGCGCGTCGGGTGCCAGCCGACATGGGCGGCGCTGGCCGTCGACGCGGCGCACGATCAGGCCGGCCTCCTCGAGGACGCGCAGGTGCCGCGAGATCGCCGGCTGCGAGATCGGAAACGGCGCGCACAGCTGCGTCACCGTGGCCTCGCCCCGAGCGAGCCGGGCCAGGATGGCGCGGCGCGTGGGATCGGCGAGGGCCGCCAGCGTGGTGTCGAGGCCGTTCATATGACGCGTGCGTTATATAACGCACGAATTATATCTATGTCAAGCCGAGGCCACAGGGGCGCGCCGCGCGTGACAGACTGCGTCCATGATCGACGCCATCCCCAGCCGCACCGCGGCCTTCGTGGCGGCCGCGCGCAGCTACGGCGCGTTGCTGCCGGCCGACGCGCGGTTGATCGACGACCCGTACGGCGCGCGGTTCGCGGCCCGCGGGCGGTTCGATCCGGCGCCCCCGGCGCTGGCGGTGCGCCACGTCGCGCCGCTGCGCAGCTGGGTGCTGTACATGCAGGTGCGGACCCGCGTGCTCGACGACGCGCTGGCCGCGTTCGTCGCCGACGGCGGCCGCCAGGTGGTGCTGCTCGGCGCCGGCTACGACGCGCGCGCGCTGCGGTTCGCCGAGCTGTTGCGCGACAGCCGGGTGTTCGAGGTCGATCACCCCGCGACCCAGGGGCACAAGCGCCGGGTGCTGGCGCGCGCGGCGCTGAGCGCGCCGGCGGTGCGCTACGTGACCTGGGACTTCGAGGAGCGTCCCCTGGCCGAGCTGGCCGAGGCGCTCGCGGCCGCCGGCCACGACGCGACCCGCCCGACGCTGACCATCTGGGAGGGCGTGACGATGTACCTGACGCCGCGGGCGATCGACGCGTCGGTGCGCGCGATCCGCGGCTGGAGCGCGGCCGGCTCGGCGCTGGCGATCACCTACGTCACCCGCGACGCGATCGAGCGCCCCGGCCTCGCGGTGCGCGCGACCCGCGCGGTGGTCGGCGCGATCGGCGAGCCGTGGCGGTTCGGCTGGAACCCGGGCGAGCTGGCGCCGTACCTGAGCGCGCGCGGCTTCGCGCTGCGCAGCGACGCGTCGATCGCCGACGAGGCGACGCGCCTGTTGCCGGCGCGGTACGCGCGCGGGGTCGGGCGGCTGGGGCAGCGGGTCGCGGTCGGCACCAGCGGCGAGTCGATCGCGGTCGCGGCGTCGACGTAGCCGGCGATGAGCGGCGCGGTCACGCCGCGGTGGGCGGCGCGGCGCGCTCGACCAGCGGCAGCCCGACCTTCTGGGTCCACCACAGGAGGCCGGTCAGCAGCTGGCGACGATCGTCGACGAACGACGGCTTCTTGCCCTCGAACGCGTGGCCGACGAACTGGAAGGTCCAGCCGACGGTGAACATCGGGATCGCGAGCGGCAGGCCGATCAGCGTCGCGCCGATCGGCAGCGACGCGGCGATCATCGGGATGCCCACCGAGTGGCAGGCCTGGTTGACGGGGTGCTGGTGATCGGCCTGGTAGCGATCCATCAGCGCGGACCATTCGGCGTTCAGCTTGACGAGGGCCATGACGTCTCCTTGGAGGGCAGCGCGATGCGCAGCATCGCCTCGACCAGCGCGTCGGTGAGCCGCTGATCGTCGAACAGGGGGCGCCCGAGGACGTGCGCGTGCACGGTGCCCTCGAGCGTGGCGAGCAAGACGAACGCGGTGGCGGCGGTGTCGCCGGTGTGGCCCCAGCGGGTCAGCACCGCGGCGATCCGCTCGAGCAGGCGCTGCTCGCCGGCGGCGATCACCGCGTCGAGCGCGGCGTCGGCGTGGCGGCGCTCGGTGATGACGGCGTGCAGGCCGCGATCGCCGGCGTGGTACGCGACCACCGCGTCGATCACCGCGCGCAGCCGCGCGCGCACGTCGCGCGCCAGCGTCGCCGCGTCGACCGGCACCGCCACCTCGACCAGCCCGAGCGCGCGCTCGATCAGCGCCTCTTGCCGCGCCGCCGCCAGCTCCCGCAGCACGTCGTCCTTGCTCGTGAAGTACTGGTAGAAGCTGCCCGTCGCCGCCCCCGCCTCCTGCGCGATGCTCTTCGCCGTCGCCCCCGCATACCCCCGCGCCGCGAACTCCCGCTCCGCCGCCGCCACCAGCGCCGCCCGCGTCCGCACCGCCCGCCCCTGCGACGGCACGCGCTTGCTCTCCTGCGCTTCCACTCGCTTACCAGACCACAAATATGAACCCGAGGTCAAGTTCTTATTCAGGGACAGGATCTACCCATCCATCCCATCGCCACGACTCGTCCTTTTCGCCTTCGTGCGTCGCCAGAAGGGACACTTTCTACTCTGCCAACCATCCAGGATCGTTGGCGATTTTTCGCAGCCGAAACCTGAGCAAGTCTAGCTTGTTACGAGGGAGGATGGT
>Ga0073899_10000513_pt1 | contig 35774 bp, 28 predicted proteins | sample KloWWTmetaKNB5Ph_FD_88975 | JGI IMG/M metagenome (GOLD analysis project Ga0073899, IMG submission 88975) | Active sludge microbial communities from Klosterneuburg, Austria, studying microevolution and ecology of nitrifiers - Klosterneuburg... | ecosystem: Engineered > WWTP > Aerobic digester >... | reverse complement strand
GGAGAACATGATGATGAGGTCGGATAACAAAGTCTTAACGATCGAAACAGACCGACGTAACACCCTGCCGGGACCTTTGCGGCGCGAATGAACAGGTCCGTTCGCCACCTTCGATGCACCGCACCCTTCTCCTCTCCCTGCTCCTGCTGGCGACCCGGGCGCTCCTCGCCCAGAACGGCACCGTGGCGGGCGTGATCACGGCCAATGAGGGAGGCTCCGTGCAGCCGATGCCCTTCGTGAACGTGATCATCAAGGGCACCACCTTCGGCGCCAGCACCGACCTCGACGGCCGGTACAGCTTTCCCTGCCCGGCGGGTGAACATACCCTTCTGGTGAGCTTCGTGGGCTTCGAGCCCGTGGAGCGCGTCATCACGATGGTGGCGGGTGGCACGGTGACCGCGGACATCACCCTGGCCGAGCCTTCGAACCAGCTGCAGCAGGTGGATGTGGTGCACACGGTGGACCGTGAGCGCGAGTCGGTGTTGCTCATGGAGCGTAAGGAGACCGACAAGCTGGTGCAGACCATCGGTGCCCAGGAACTGCGCAGGAAGGGTGCTACCGACGTGGCCGAAGGGGTGACCAAGATGGTCGGCATGAGCGTGATGGGCGGTCGGTACGTCTTCGTGCGCGGGCTCGGCGACCGCTACAATGCGGCCTACCTCAACGGCCTGCCGTTGCCCTCGCCCGACCCCGACATGAAAGTGGCCCCGCTGGACATCATTCCCACCGACGTGGTGGGCAGCGTGTCGGTCACCAAGGCCTTCTCCCCCGAACTGTACGGCGACTTCAGCGGTGGTTCGGTGGACATCCGCACACGCCGGGCCATGGCCGAGCCGACCCTGCGCATCCAGGTGGGCGGCGGCGTGAACACCCGCACCACCTTCGGCACCTTCCGCTCCTACAACGGTGGCGGCAGCGACTTCTGGGGACGTGACGACCGCACGCGCGAACTGCCTGGCGGTGCCACACGGCCCGGCACCAACATCGGCGGGGAGCGCCTCCTCGTACCGGTGAACCTCAATGGCACGACGGGCAGCGCGGCACCCGACCTCAACTTCGGGCTCTCCGGCGGCACACGGATCCGCTTGGGCGAGCACATCGCGCTGGGCGTGATCGGCAGCGCCAGCTACCGCAACGAGCACCGCTACCGCGAAGGCGCCGTGCGCATCGTCAACGCCAGCAACGCGGCCTTGATCGACTACGACGTCCAGAGCTGGCAGTTCAACACACAGAGCTCGGCGCTCGCCGGGCTGAACCTTGAACTGGGCAAGCGCCATCAGGTGTCCGTCACCAGCCTGTGGGTGAACCTCAGCAGCGATGAGCACCGCGTCAACGACGGCTTCCACTTCGACTACGCCGACCGCGTCCACGCAAGGCGATACACCTTCCGTCAGAACAGCCTCTGGGTGAACCAGCTCGCCGGTCACCATGCGTTCGGCCGGGCCGACCGGCTCACCCTGGACTGGAGCGGATCGATGGGCACCGCCGACGCCGCCGAACCCGACCGCCGTCAGCTGGTGTACCTGTACAACTCCGATGGCGGCGCCACCAGCTACCGCTTCAATGCGATCGACCGCCTGGAGAACCACCGTTGGTACAGCGATCTGCAGGAGCAGGAACTGAGCGCCCAGGCCGGGGCCGCCTATCGCGTGCTGCAGCGCGAGCGCGACATGGAGCTGCACAACGTGCTCACCCTGCGCACGGGCTATCAGCTGCGCCGCATGGAACGGAACTTCGGATACGACATCCTCACCTACGACCTCACGGGCGTGAACGCCGCCAACCCGGGTGGTGTGGACGTGGACGCGCCCGATCGCTACCTGAACGCCACCACCTACGCCGCGGGGCAATTCACCCTGAACAACAGCACGGGCCCTGAGGCGGACCACCGCATCGAACGGAACATCAATGCCGCGCACCTCGCCGCGGAGGCCGACCTGGTGCCCGGCAAGCTGAAGCTCCTCACCGGTGCGCGCTTCGAGCAGGGCGATCAGCGGATCGTGTACCGCAAGCAGAGCGACAGCTTCTACCAGCCGCAACGCGTGGCGCGCATCCAGAGCGACGACCTGCTGCCCTTCCTGAGCCTGCGGCTCGATGTGCGCGAGCGGCATGTGGTGCGTCTCAGCGGCAGCAAGACCATCAGCCGTCCGGGCTTCCGCGAGATGGCGCCCTTCGAGTACACCGAGTTCTTCGCGGGCACCAAGAACATCGGGAACCCCGACCTGCGCAACGGAGCGAACTACAACGCCGACCTGCGCTATGAGCTTTACCCCGGCCCTGGCGAACTGCTCGCCGTGGGCGCCTTCGGCAAGGTGCTGAACGACCCCATCGAAAAGGTGGCCCTGGCCACCGCGAGCGGTCAGCTGATGAGCTTCCGCAACACCGGCCAGGCCACCCTGGCGGGCGTGGAGGTGGAGCTGGTGCGCAACATCGGCCACCTGCTGGGACGGGACAGCAGCGTGTGGAACGCCTTCAGCATCGGGATGAACGCCACCTACCTCTACAGCCGCCTTGAGGTCGGCGAACAGAACGCAGGCACCGAGACCGGAACGGTGGTGCTCACGAACGCATCGCGTCCGCTGCAAGGCGCCAGCCCCTACCTGCTGAACGCCGACCTGAGCTGGACCCGCGCCCTGGGCCGCACGCTGACGCTGACGGCCACCGCCGCTTACAACGTGTTCGGCGCACGGGTCTTCGCCGCCGGCGCCAACGGCCTGGGCGATCAGTACGAACTGCCCGTGCACACCCTGAACCTGATCCTGCGCGGCGACATCGGCCGCCGCTGGCAGGTGAACCTCAACCTGCGCAACCTGCTCGACGCCCCGGTGCGCGTGGAGCAGGAAACGCCCAACGGCACCTCGCTCGTGAACGAGTACCGCACGGGCGTAGGCATCTCCGCCGGCATCGGCTTCCGCATCCTCTGACACGGTGCACGAGCGGAGCGCCGGATCGCAGCGATCCGGCGCTCCGCCATGTTAAGACCATGCGCCGCGAAGACCGTGCATGATTAAGGAAACGATAACGCTCGGCACACATCGGCCTCATGCCACGGCCGGAGCTTTGCGGCATCAACACAGACCATGAAGATCAACGCATCCCTCACCAGCCGTCTCCTCACCACGCTCGTCGTGGTCGGCATCGCCGCGGCACCGCTCACCTCCTGCAAGAAAAAGGAAGGGTGCACGGACCCCAGCGCCGTGAACTACGATCCGGACGCGGACAACGATGACGGCACCTGCATCTACGCCTCCACCGATCCCACCACGGTGATCAACGGCCAGACCTACCATGTCCTCAGCGGCACCATCGGCAGCAGCCGCACCCTCGGGTCCGACAAGCGCTGGCTGCTCAGCGGCGGCGTGTTCGTGGCCGGCGGTGCGGTGCTCACCATCGATGCCGGAACGATGCTCTACGCAGCCGATGACGGCACCACGCCCTTCCTGAGCGTGCAGCGCGGCGGCCGCATCAATGCGGTGGGCAGCCCCTCGGCGCCCATCGTGTTCACGACGATCAAGACCATCACCGGTGGCGCGGCCCCCGGCGCATGGGGTGGCATCGTGCTCAACGGCTACGCCCAGATCAACATCTGTGGCGGCGGCGGCTGCACGGCCGAAGGTGAAGGCGGATCCGGTACGTATGGCGGCAGCGACGACACCGACAACAGCGGCGTGATGAAGTACGTGCGGGTGGAATACGCCGGCAAGATCCTCGGCACCGACAACGAGCTCAACGGTTTCTCCTTCAACGGCGTGGGCAGTGGCACGGTGCTGGAGCATCTGCAGGCCTACAAGGGCAGCGACGACGGCTTCGAGTTCTTCGGCGGCACCGCCACCTTGAAGTGGGCCCTGAGCACCGGCAACAGCGACGACAGCTTCGACTGGAGCCACGGCTGGCGCGGCAAGGGCCAGTTCTGGGCCGTGCACCAGGACCCCGCCAGCTGCGACCGCGGCTTCGAGTGCGACAACTGGGAGACCGACTTCATGGTGCAACCCTTCTCCAACCCGATCGTCAGCAACTTCACCATCGTGGCCGCCGATGACGGCACCGCCAGCGAGGCCGTGCGCCTGCGCCACGGAACCCGCGGAAGCCTGTATAACGGTCTTGTGGCCGGCGCCGCTGCCGGCAGCGGCATTAGGGTCAGCGACAGCTCCAGCACCTGGATGGATCAGGGCCTGCTGATCTGCCGCAACACCACCGCCTATGGCTTTGCCACCAACTGGAAGGACTGCGACCCCTTCGCCAACGATGCCACCAACTCGGCCACCGACCCTGGCGTGCTCTCCGGTTACGTCGGCACCGAGAACGCCAACGCCGTGGACCCCACGACGCTGGACGGCTGGTTCAGCCCGGCCACCTACAAGGGAGCCGTGCCGGCCGTCGACGACTGGACCGCCGGTTGGACCCTGCCGCTCTGAGCTCACGGCGAACACCACGATCACCGATCCCGGGAAAGCCTCGCCGTTCGGCGGGGCTTTCCCCGTTCAGGGCCGTCGCACCCAGAGCAGGGAGGCGTCCCCGTAGCTCAGGAACCGATATCCCCCGGAGAGGGCATGGTCGTAGATCCGCCGCCAGTCCTGGCCCACACAGGCCGCCACCAACAGAAGGAGCGTGCTGCCGGGCTGGTGGAAGTTCGTGATGAGCGCGTCAGCTAGCCGCATGCGGTAGCCGGGGGCGATCAGCAGGGCCGTGCTCCCGGTGACCTGGTCCATCCCCCGGTCATCCATCCAGCGCAGCACGGCGCCCAGGGCCTCACGTACGCCCGGATGATCCGCCAGCGGGAACTCATACGGCTCCCACTGGTCCACATGCAGCTCCACCGGATCGGACCCGCGCAGGATGCGGGCACCATGCCAGTAAAGGCTCTCGATCGTCCGCAGGGAGGTGGTGCCGGTGACCACGATGGGCCGCACTCCCGCGCTGTCGTGCAGGAGCTGCACCACCTCGCGCCCCACCAGGATGCGCTCGCGGTGCATGGCATGGCCGGCCATGGTATCGGCATGAACTGGCTGGAAGGTGCCGGCGCCCACGTGCAGGGTGACCCGGGCCTGCTGGACCCCGCGGGAGCGCAGGGTCTCCAGCAGCGCCGGTGTGAAGTGCAGGCCGGCCGTTGGCGCGGCCACGGACCCTTCGCACCGGGCGAAGACCGTTTGGTAACGTTCCTGGTCCTCCACTGCGGCATCCCTGTGCATGTATGGAGGCAGAGGCACCTTGCCGGCGCGCGCGAGCACCTCAGCGAAGGTCAGGCCGCCAGGCAGCCAGTGGAAGCGCACCCGCGTTCCATGACCGTCGTCGGGCAGCCGCTCGGCGAAGAGCTGCACATCGCCTTGCGGCGACCGGAACAACTGCCCGAGCGGGCCTTGCTTCCATCGCTTCGCGTTGCCCAGGGCGCAGCGCCACTCCGCCTCGTCCACCTGCTGGAACGCCTCTTCCACCGGACCGCCATGGGCGGGCTCCAGGCAGAACACCTCGATGCGCGCCCCCGTGTCCTTGTGGAAGTGCAAGCGGGCGTTCACCACCCGGGTGTCGTTCATCACCAGCAGGGCCCCGGCGGGCAGCAGCGCGGGCAGGTCGGCGAAGATCCGGTCCTCGATCACACCATCACGGTACACGAGCAGCCGCGATGAGCCGCGGTCGGCCGGGGGGTGCTGGGCGATCCGGTCCGCCGGCAGGTCGTACAGCACGGAGCTGACGGACAGGTCCCTGGGGTGCGGCATGGCCGCGAACCTAGGACGCCGGGATGAAACGACCTCGTGCTGGACCACGTGATGCGCAATACCGATGCAGAACATGATGGTGCTGGCCTCAGGAGTATAGGTTGGTGGTGACCTCGGGCTCTCAGATGCGATCATCCAGTTGAGCGCACTCTGCGAGGTAACGAACAGCAGATCTTCGGCTACATTCGTAGGACAAAACCCAACACCATGTGCCGCCCCCCCCCTTCGCTCCATTGTTAGCTTCTATCCTTTCGGTAAAGGCACATGACCACCTGTGCCGCTGGAGCGCCCGAGCACGCCTTTTGATGTCCGTTGGGACGATCCTTTGGGGTTCGGGGCTGATAGCGCAGCCCCAGTATAGCGTGCACAACGCAAGTGCGCAGACCTGGCATAAGGTCGAATTCGTGTGCTCGGTCAACTACCAGATACCGCCTGTAACCTTTCCCTACACTCCTCCCGGCCCTGGTGTGAACACCACGTATACCCTACCTGCAGCAGTTACAACGATCAGAAAGGTTCTGGTGCATTGCACGAGCATGGATCTACTCTACGCCATTGAAGCGCCTGCCGCATGCGCGGACCAAAGCACTTGCGTGTATTCTGCCTGCAACACTGTTACGTACTGCGTGACATGGCGCGGTGGTACGGGGACCTACTGTCTGGATGGCCAGGGAATGGCGATCGAAGATTGATCGCCATGACCCCACGAAGCTGTTTACTGTGGCTCCAAATTCTGGCGTGTGAACTCCATTGGCTTGAGGGTTTCGCACAAACCCCACGCTACTGCGAGAACTTTGAGATGAACTGGGGCGTGAACCTGCGTTTCCCACCCGGGCAGCAACCTTCCACCAGCCTGAACACCCCTTTCGATGATTTTTTCCAAGTGACGATGAGCGATCCGCTTACGGGTGAGATACTGTTCGTAACCGATAGGGATGGGGTCAGAGACCGTTTTGGCGACTTGATGCCCAATGGAGGGGATTTTCTGTTCGATTTCAACCTCATCGTTGCAGCGATCCCACATCCTGGCAATGATGATCTGTTCTACGTCTTTAGTACCGAGGATACAGGGCCCGTCAACGAGCAGCCCATTGAATACAGCATCGTGGACATGAGCTTGAACAACGGGCTGGGTGATGTCACTGTGAAGCGAATTCCCTTTGCGGAACCCAGCCTGTGGCCTGTGACGGCGATCAGCCAACCGGATGGTGCGGGATACTGGTTCATCACACACCCCACCTTCGGTAACGAGTTCCATTGCTACCACATCACCTCCGGATCTGGCTTGGACACCGTCCCAGTCGTGCGAACCATCGGACCCAGCACCGGTCCCTGCTTTCCGTTCATTCCAACCATGTCGGTCTCTCCGGGGAACGATCGCTTGGCGTTCCTCTGGAGCAGTGACCCAGGTCAGGGTCAATTCGCTGGTGATCGGATCTGGGTCTTTGATATCGATCCCACCGATCTCACATTCAGCGACCCGACGGTGTTCGAGGCGGCGTACGATGGTGCTCATCGCGCCCTTGCCCTCTCCGCCAACGGGAGTGTGCTCTATGCCTCCATAATCAGTGGTGCAGCCGGGATCCCCGAAATAGTTCAGTACGATCTGTCCAGCGGTGTTCCTTCGGTGATCACAGCCACGGCCTATGGTATTCATGTGCCCACGGCCGACACGAACGTGTTCAGCTACCTCCGCTTGATGCCGGACAGCATGATCTACGGCACCGGTGCGATCCCTCCATGGCGCTCAAAGCTCGTTCGGATCCATGAGCCGGACGCCATTGGGGCGGACTGCAACCTGGATCCTGTCGGATTGGAGACCGGGGCTGTGATCCCGGGTCCCTTGGAACTTCCCTGGTCCTTCTGGCCCTACAAGAACACCGTTTCCATAGCTGACCTAGGAACAGACCACGGACAACTGGTTGCGAGCACGGCTGGAAATGACGAATGCCTGTTCTGGCTGCGGGGTATCATGCCTTACACCAACGGAAGGATCGAGCTCTTCGATGCGCGCGGCGCGAAAGCGTTATCCGCTGCATGGCCGAACGGGACGACGAACTTGAAGCTGGGGATCCGGCACTTGTCCGCTGGCGTTTACCTCGCGGAGTTGCGCTTCGGTACAGATCGGCTCGTTACCAGAGTGAGCCTTCCTTGACCGTTCAGCACCAATGAGAATGGGCCGATCTGTGTGATCGGCCCTTTTCGTCGCGAATGATGGGATGCGGCCTACGCCACCTTCAGCGCGTTCTCCACCTTCTCCTTCAGCAGGGCCTGCCGTGACCTCGATCATCCCGGTGACGTAGGTGAAGCGCATGCCCTTGGTGTAGCGCGCGTCGATGTCCTCGATGTCCTTGCGGTTGTCGGTGCTGAGGAGGACCTCCTTGATGCTGACCTGCGGCAGCATGCGCCACTGCAGGAAGTCCACGCCCAGATCGGTCCACACTTCATGTCGCCGGTCCGCGACGCTCATGTTGACCCCATGTTCACATCATTGACACGGAAGTAACATTCCGTTAATTCATTCGCGCGGTGGATCCAACATGAGAGTGATCCTTCGCAGTCTTCTCTGCCTGCTTTGCGCAGTGCCCATCCTAACCACCTCAGGTCAGACCGGGGTGCAGGTCCCCAAGGACACCGCACGGTCGAACACCTCGGCGAAGAAACCCTGGTACACCACGTTCACCATCCGCGGTCATGGCCATGTGCGCTACAACCGCCTGCTGGAGACGAATGAGAAATCCAAGTGCGAGCAGTGCGACAAGAGCATCGGCGAAGGGGGAGGGTTCTTCATTCGCCGGGCACGCATCATCTTCCAAGGCTACGTCCACCGCCAGGTCTTCATCCATCTACAGCCGGACTTCGCCAGTTCGGATGGCGGCGCTCAGATGCCCAGCTCCACCTGGAGCCACCCCCCCCAGCGCGCGCCCGGTGTGTCCACCGCGGCCTGCCCTTCCGTCCAGGCGTAGCTCACCGCCCCCTGCATCTTCACCCGGTGGTGGTTGATGTAGCGGGTATAGCCCAGCCAGCCTTCCTCCCGTTGGGACGTGCTGCCCATCAGCCGGGCCGAGGGAACCACCAGCGAATAGCGCCCCACCACCTCGTTCTTCGGGCCGAGCAACTTGCTCAGCTGCGCATTCCAGCCCCAGCCTTCCAAGGCGAGCACGGACCCGCCATCGGCCGCCATCACCACGGGCTGGCCCACCACCTCCCGGTGACAGAACTCGGTGGTCACCGCAAGGCCGCGGAACTTCAGGAGCGCATCGGCAATGAAGGTGTTCAGCGTACGCGCCTGCCCGTCGGGGAAGAACTCGCCCAACTGGCCACCCGCTCGTCGCGCATGGATGTTCGCCGAATAACCCGCAGCCACGGCGAGCTTCACCGAGCGCTCCTGCGCCAGGTCCCCTTCGAAGTAGTCCCCCTCGTCGGTGAACCCACCGAAGGGCAGCCACTCCAGGCGACCGGTGTAACACAGGCCGTCATCCCCGGGCGAAGCGTTGCGGCCCTCACCACTGGTGAGCGCCGCCTTCACGGCCAGCTCGTGGGTCCTGATGCGCCCCTGCCAGCCGGCGAACACCCCATAGTCACGGTCCAGGGTGAAGGCCGCGTTCACGATCGACCGGTCGGGTAACTGAAGAGCCCCGGAGGACACCACGCGCTGACGGTTGCCGGGGAGCTTGGTCTGCCCGATGGTGAAACTCCAATGCGCGTCCGGCGCGTAGATCCCAACGGCATCGCGGATGGGTTGCGCCACCGTGCCGTCCACCAGGTCCATGTCGGCCTTGCTGAACCCCAACTGCACCTTGTACTGGATCTTCGGGCTGAGCACGAAGCCGTCGAATCGAAGGCGCATGCGACGGATCCGGATGTCGCTGCTGCCGATGGTGAGGTCGTCGCCCGATGTGCTCAGCAGGGCGAACCGGTTCTGCATGCGGAACCGGACCGTCATCTTGAACAGGCTGTCGCGCTCCAGGACCAGCCCCTTGGCACGGTCGAAACGCGCCGTGAGGCCCTCCCCGATGCGCTGGGCCGATGTGGTTCCGGACAGGGCCAGGAGAACGACGAGGAGGAAGGGAAGTCGCATGGCGGGGTTATCGGAAGGCTGCGAAAAAATTAAGTCAATGTTAATCCGATGTTACCCGGGTTAACACTGACTTAACGCAGGCCGCGCCCCGCCCTCATCCACATGCGGGGCCGGGCCGTGGACCGCACCGCTCCTACGCCACCTTCAGCGCGTTCTCCACCTTCTCCTTGAGCAGGGCGTGCTTCACCACCTCGATCATCTCGGTGACATAGGTGAAGCGCATGCCCTTGGTGTAGCGCGCATCGATGTCCTCGATGTCCTTGCGGTTGTCCGCGCTGAGCAGGATCTCCTTGATGCCCGCACGCTTGGCGGCGAGGATCTTCTCCTTGATGCCGCCCACGGGCAGCACCCGTCCGCGCAGGGTGATCTCGCCGGTCATGGCCGTGAACTTGCGCACCTTCTGCTGGGTGAAGGCGCTGGCGATGCTGGTGAGCATGGCGATGCCGGCGCTGGGGCCGTCCTTGGGCGTGGCGCCCTCGGGCACGTGCACGTGCACGTTCCAGCGCTTGAACACGTCGGCGTCGATCCCGATGATCTCGCTGTGGGCCTTGAGGTACTCCAGCGCGATGATGGCGCTCTCCTTCATCACGTCGCCCAGGTTGCCGGTGAGGGTGAGCTTGCCCTCGCCCTTGGTGATGCTGGTCTCGATGAAGAGGATGTCGCCACCAGTGGGCGTCCAGGCCAGGCCGGTGACCACGCCTGCCACATCGTTGCCCTGGTACTTGTCGCGGGCATGGCTCGGGCCGTAGATCCTCACCAGGTCGTCCACCGTGATGGTGACGCTGTGCTTCTGCTTGAGGGCGATCTGCTTGGCGCGGTGGCGCACCAGCTTGGCGATCCGCTTCTCGAGGGTGCGCACGCCGCTCTCGTCCGTGTACTGCTCGATGATGGCCTCGATGAGGCCCGGGGCCAGCTTGAGCTGCTTGGGTTTGATCCCGTTCTCGATGAACTGCTTGGGCAGCAGGTGGCGCAGCGCGATCTCCACCTTCTCCTCCTCGGTGTAGCCGTTCACCTCGATGATCTCCATGCGGTCGCGCAGCGCCGGATGGATGGTGCTGAGGCTGTTGGCCGTGGCGATGAACATCACGCGGCTGAGGTCGTACTCGATCTCCACGAAATTGTCGTGGAACGCGTTGTTCTGCTCGGGGTCCAGCACTTCCAGCAGGGCGCTGGCGGGGTCGCCCTGGTTGCTGCGGCCCACCTTGTCGATCTCGTCGAGGACGAAGAGCGGGTTGCTGGTGCCGGCCTTCTTCATGCTCTGGATCAGGCGGCCGGGCATGGCCCCGATGTAGGTCTTGCGGTGACCGCGGATCTCGGCCTCATCGTGCAGCCCCCCCAGGCTCATGCGCACGTACTTGCGGCCCAGGGCCTCGGCCATGCTCTTGCCCAGGCTCGTCTTGCCCACGCCCGGCGGGCCGTAGAGGCAGATGATCGGGGCCTTCATGTCGCCCTTCAGCTTCAGCACGGCCAGGTGCTCGATGATGCGCTCCTTCACCTTCTCCAGACCGAAGTGGTCGCGGTCCAGGATCTTCTGCGCGTTGCGCAGGTCGAACTTGTCCACACTGTATTCGCCCCAGGGCAGCTCTAGGAGCAGCTGCACATAGTTGTACTGCACGCTGAACTCTGCGCCGGCGGGGTTCATGCGCTGCAGCTTGACGAGCTCCTTCTCGAAGGTCTCCCCCACTTTGCTGCTCCATTTCTTCTTCGCCGCCTTCGCCCTCATCTCCTCCACCTCCTGCTCGATGGGGTTGCCGCCCAGCTCGTCCTGGATGGTCTTCATCTGCTGATGCAGGAAGTACTCGCGCTGCTGGCGGTCCACCTCGGTGCGCACCTTGCTCTGGATCTCGTTCTTCATCTGCAGCATCTGCAGCTCCTTGGTGAGGTGCGCCAGCAGCAGCTTGGCCCGCTCGCGCAGGTCGGCCACCTCCAGCATGCGCTGCTTCTCGGCCACCTCGGCGTTCATGTTGCTGCTGATGAAGTTCACCAGGAACGAGGGCGAATCGATGTTGCGCAGGGCGAACTGGGCCTCGGTGGGGATGTGCGGGCTCTGCTTGATGATCTCCAGCGCCAGGTCCTTCAGGCTGCTCACCAGCGCATGGAACTCCTTGTCATCCTTCGCAGGGCGCACCTCGGCGAACTCCTTGATGCGCGCGGTGAAGTAGGGGTCCATGCGGACCATCTCGAGCACCTCGAAGCGCTTCTTGCCCTGGATGATGGCCGTGGTGCTGCCGTCCGGCATCCGCAGCATGCGGATGATCTGCGCCAGCGTGCCCACCCGGTTGAGGTCGTCGGCGTTGGGCTCCTCGATCTGGCTGTCCTTCTGGCTCACCACGCCCAGGGTGCGGTTGCCGCGGTACACGTCCTGGATCAGTCGGATGCTGCGATCGCGCCCCACCGTGATGGGGATGACGACGCCGGGGAAGAGCACCGTATTGCGCAGCGGCAGGATCGGCAGCTCCGGTGGCGTGGTCTCCGCGTTCATCTGCTCCTCGTCCTCGGCCGTGATCAGGGGGATGAGCTCGGTCTCGTTCTCGAGGGCCTCGGAACTGAAGAGGGCGGGGTCGCTGTGCAAGAGGTCGTTCATCAACGTAGGTGCCAGGATGACAGGGCCAAAGGTATCCCCCTTGCGGGTCCGCACCAGCAGCGCGTTTTCCACAGAAGGCGGAACGTCCTCTCCAAGGGCCGTGCCCGGATCCACCGCCTGCCCTTCCGTCAGGTCACGACCGATCCATCGCCGTGGCCGCATGGACATGGGCCAGCACCGCGCGGTCGGCCGCGTCCAAGGCCAGCGAACGCCGCTCCATCACGCGCTGGGCCGTGTGCAGGGCCTTGTCCAAGGCATGCTCGGTGAGTCCCTCGGCGCCGCCCCACGTGAAGCTGGGGATGTGTTTCGGGGGAAAGCCCCCGCCGAACACGTTCGCAGCCACACCCACCACCGTGCCGGTGTTGAACATGGTGTTGATGCCGCTCTTGCCGTGATCGCCCATGATCAGCCCGCAGAACTGCAGCCCCGTATCCGCCATGGCACGGTCCGCGTAGCTCCACACTTTCACCTGCCCGTAGGTGTTCTTGAGGTTGCTGGTGTTGGTGTCGGCGCCCAGGTTGCACCATTCGCCGAGCACACTGTTGCCCAGGAACCCGTCGTGGCCCTTGTTGCTGTAGCCGAGGATGACGCTGTTGTTGACCTCGCCGCCCACCCGGCATTCCGGCCCGAAGCTGCTGGGCCCATAGATCTTGGCGCCCATCTTCAGCTGGGCATGCGCCCCCAGGGCGAAGGGGCCACGGATCATCGTCCCCTCCATCACCTCGGCGCCCTTGCCGATGTGGATGGGCCCGCCACGTGTGTTGAGGATCGCGGCCTCCACCACGGCGCCTTCCTCCAGGAACACGAGGGAGGGGTCGCCCACCACGGTGTTGAGGCCGCTCAGGGGTTGTGAGCGGCGGCCCTCGGTGAGCAGGGCGAAATCGTTGATGATCGCGCGGCCACAATGCTGGAAGAGGTGCCAGGGCCGGGTGATCTCCACCACCTCCCCGGCGAACGGCACGGGCACCAGATAGGTGGGCGGTGCGTTCCAGTCCGCCTCCGCCGGGGGTTGGGCACCCGTGCGGCAGATGGCCAGCACGCGGCCGTCCTTCACCAGCATGCGGCCGGGCTCCAGGTCCAGCACCGCGCTCACCAGCTCCGGCAGGGGCAGCAGTCCGGCGCGGACATCCCGCACCACCTCTCCGCCGACCTCGGGCCAGCGCTCGCGCAGGTAGGCCTCGGTGCGGTGGCCCACCGGAAGCTCGGTCATGCGCCACCACGCCTCGGCGATGGTGAGGATGCCGGGCCGAAGCGCCCCAACAGGGCGGGTGAAGGTGAGCGGCAGCAGGTGGCGATGGGCGCCGGCGTCGTGCAGCAGGATGGCCATGCGCCGAAGGTAGCCCGGAGGCAGGGATCCCACGGACGGGCGCGGCTCAGAGCCCGAACAGGGTGCAGACCCAGTAGGCCAGACCGGCCAGCAGCGCGCTCACCGGAATGGTGAGGATCCAGGCCCAGAGCAGTTGGATGGTGACGCCCCAGCGGACCGCGCTCAGGCGTTTGGTGGCGCCCACCCCGATGATGGACCCCGTGATGGTGTGGGTCGTGCTCACCGGGATGCCCATCTGTTCAGTGAGGTAGAGCGTCATGGCCCCGGAGGTCTCGGCACAGACGCCCTCAAGGGGCGTCACCTTGGTGATCCGGGTGCCCATGGTCTTCACGATCTTCCATCCGCCGCTCAGGGTGCCGAGACCGATGGCCGTGTAGCAGGCCAGCGGCACCCAGGACGGCATCTCCTTGATGTCGGTGATGGCGCCGTGCGCGATGAGGGCCGCGGTGATGATGCCCATCACTTTCTGTGCGTCGTTGCCGCCATGGCCGATACTGAACGCCGCCGAACTGAAGAGCTGAAGCCGCTTGAACATGTTGGCCACGGATTGCGCCGTCGGCGTGCGCACCTTTTCGGTGTAGATGTACACGGCGATGAAGAGCAGCACGGTGAACATCAGGCCCACGCGGATGATCGAATTGTCCGACTTATCGAGCCCTTTGCCCAGCTTGGCCACGTCCACCTCCGGATCCGTGGTGATGCGGATGGCCTCCGCGATACCCTCCCCTCCGCGTGTGCCGAAGCCGGTGAGGTGCGGAAGCGCCGCCTCGTAGCGTGCGCGCGCGGCCTCCAGGTCCACGGTCCGGGCGGGGTCATCGGCCGCGGCCTTCTTCAGCACGTCCACCTTGTAGTACTTGGCCAGGTTCTCCTCCAGCTTGCCCTGCTGAAGGTGCATGAACAGGAACCAGGTGGCCACTGCGGCCACCACGATGAAGGCGATCCGCGCCCACACGTTGCGCACGATGGTCACCAGCGTGATGAACATGGAGATCACCATGCCCACGAGCGGCGCCAGGAAGATGAACAAGACGGTCTTGGTCACCTTGTCGCTCTCGATGACATCGGTGAGCGCGAACCCATCGGCCGTGGCCAGGGCATGGGCCAGGGCCGCGCCGGCAAAGCCACCGATGAGCGTGTGCGAGCTGCTGGACGGAATGCCGTACCACCAGGTGAGCAGGTTCCAGATGATGGCGGCGATGAGGCCGGCCAGGATCACCGGCAGGGTGATGAACTCCTGATGGACCGTTTTGCTGATGGTATTGGCCACCGCATGGTCCTGAAAGATCCAGAACGCGGCGAAGTTGAAGAAGGCCGCCCACACCACCGCCTGAAGCGGGGTCAGCACCTTGGTGCTCACCACGGTGGCGATGGAGTTCGCCGCGTCGTGGAAGCCGTTGATGTAGTCGAACACCAGGGCCAGGACGATGATGACGACCAGGAGCGTCATTTCCTCAGGCGTACTTCAGCATGATGGACTCCAGCACGTTGGCCACGTCCTCGCACTTGTCGGTGGCCAGTTTGAGCGTGCCGTACAGGTCGCGCTGCTTGATGAGGGTGATGGGGTCCTTCTCCTGGGCGAAGAGGCGTTGCAGGCCACGGTCGTGCACCTCATCGGCCTCGTTCTCCACGGCGTTGATGCGCACCACCAGTTCGGCGTGCTGATTGTCCATGTGCATCTGGCGCAGGCCCTGCACGGCCAGCTGAATGATCTTGCAGCCCTCGTTCACCAGCCGCGCCAGCTCGTTGGCCGTGTCGTCGGGCTTGCCGATGCCGAAGAGCTCCAGGTTCTTCGCCGCCGCCAGGATGAAGTCCGCCACGTCGTCCAGGCTGCTCGCCAGGTAGTGGATGTCCTCCCGGTCAAGCGGGGTGATGAAGTTGCGTGCCAGCTCGGTGAAGATGGTGTGGGTGAGGTCGTCGTTGGCGCGCTCGGTGATCTCCAGCCGCTCCAGGATGGCGGTGCGCTGCGCCCCCGGTTCGGTGGCCATGATCGCCAGCAGGTCCTCGCTCATCCGCAGCACGTTCGCCGCAGAGGCCTCGAAGTGGAAGAAGAAGATCCGGTCCTTCGGACGGAAGATCTGGAAGAGCGAGCCGAGGGACATGGGGGGGCGGATTGGGCGCGGCAAAAGTAACCGGGGCTTCCGGCCGGGATGGTGCCCCCTGAAGGCTTAACACTGGCTTAACATGGACCGATGCCCCGGCCCGACCTAAGTTTCGCCCGCCGCGGCCCATCGAACGGCTCCCGCGGTCCGCTCATGCTCTACGAGTTCAACGGGTATCGCCCCGTGGTGCATCCATCCGCCTTCGTGCATCCGCAGGCGGCCGTCACAGGCAACGTGGTCATCGGGGCCGATGTGTATATCGGTCCTGGCGCGGCCCTGCGCGGCGATTGGGGCGAGATCGTGGTGAAGGACGGCTGCAACGTGCAGGAGAACTGCACCATCCACATGTTCCCCGGCGTGAAGGTGGTGCTGCACCCCGGCGCGCACATCGGCCACGGCGCGATCATCCATGGGGCCACCATCGGCGCCAACTGCCTGGTGGGCATGAACGCGGTGCTGATGGACAACGTGGTGCTGGGTGAAGGCTGCATCGTGGGCGCGCTCAGCTTCCTGCCGGCGGAAAGCGTGTGGGCGGCGCGCCAGGTGATCGTGGGCAATCCGGCGCGTGCGGTGAAGGACGTGAGCGATGAGATGCTCGCCTGGAAGACCGAAGGCACCCGCCTGTACCAGCAGCTGCCGGCGCAGCTGCTGGCCACGCTCAAGCCCTGCGAGCCGCTGCGCGAGGTGGACCGCAGCCGACCGCCCATCACCGCGCAGTACGCGACCTGGAGCGCAACGCGCCGATCGGAGTGATCAGCCCGGGTCCTCCTCATCGAGGTGGAGCGCATGCAGCATGCGATGCACGACCGGCGCCAGGAGGACGGCAACGGTGGTGAGCAGGGCGACCCCGCTGTACAACGCATAGCCCGCCGCGAACAGCTTGGCCGCATCGGTGCGCATGGGGTCCACAGGGCCCATGCCGGAGAGGATCATGGCCGCGTTCAGCAGGGCATCGACAAGGCCCAGGCCGCCCAGCACGGCATAGCCCCAGGTGCCCGCCGCGAGGCTGAGACCGACGAACAGGGTGGCCCCGGCCAGGTACCGGAGCTGGCGGCGCAGGAACCGGCCCCGGCTGGCCAGCGGTTGTGAGCGGTGCTCGAACATCCCCGGCAAGGTAAGGCCCATCAACACCCCACCTTGGGCAACTGCCGCCGGCGGTCCGTCCGGGCTGCTGGCGGACACACCACCTTCGCGGCCGAACCGAAGCGGCATGCGCGGCCTCTGGACCATCCTTCTGCTGATCGCCAGCAACACCTTCATGACCCTGGCGTGGTACGGGCACCTGAAGTTCCAGGAATGGCATTGGGCCAAGCGACTGGGGCTCTTCAGCATCATCCTCATCAGCTGGGGCATCGCCTTCTTCGAGTACGTGCTGCAGGTGCCGGCGAACCGCCTCGGTCATGCCGGCCATGGCGGTCCGTTCACCCTGGTGCAGCTGAAGGTGGTGCAGGAGGTGATCACCCTGGTGGTGTTCGCGGTCTTCACCCTCGTCGCCTTCCGGTCCGAACCGCTCCGCTGGAACCACGCCCTGGCCGCGGTGCTGCTGGTGGCCGCCGTCTGGCTCGTCTTCAAGGACCGCTGACCGATGCAGATCCCCCTGCTCCAGGAGATCGTCATCATCCTCGGCCTGTCCGTGGGGATGATCCTGCTGTTCAAGCGCTTCAAGCTGCCCGTGCTGTTGGGCTTCCTGGCCACCGGCGCCCTCTGCGGCCCGCACGGGTTCGGGCTCGTGGGCGCCACGCACGAAGTGGAGCTGCTGGCCGAGGTCGGCGTCATCTTCCTGCTGTTCGTCATCGGCATCGAGTTCAGCCTGTCGAGCCTGGCCTCGGTGGCGCGAACGGTGCTGTTGGGCGGCACACTGCAGGTGGCGGGCACCGTGGCCCTCACCGCCGCCGTGGCCCACGCGTTGGGCCTGGCCTGGCCGCCGAGCATCTTCCTGGGCTTCCTCTTCGCCCTCAGCAGCACGGCCATCGTGTTGAAGCTGCTCCAGGAGCAAGGCGCCGTGGGCGCGCCGCACGGCCGTGTGGCCTCGGCCATGCTCATCTACCAGGACATCATCGTGGTGCCCATGATCCTGATGACGCCCATGCTCGCCGGTCGCAGTGCAGACCCCTTCGGCGACCTCTTCGCCATGCTCGGCAAGATGCTGGTGCTGCTGGCCCTCATCTACGTGCTGGCGCGCTATGCCGTACCCCGTCTGCTGGACGCCGTGGTGCGCACCCACAGCCGCGAGCTCTTCATCACCACGATCGTGGTCCTCTGCTTCGCCACCGCCTGGCTCACCAGCGCCATCGGCCTCAGCCTCGCCCTCGGCGCCTTCTTCGCGGGCCTGGTGATCAGTGAGAGCGAGCACCGCTTCCAGGCCACCGGCAACATCCTCCCCTTCCACGAGGTCTTCATCAGCTTCTTCTTCGTCAGCATCGGCATGCTGCTGGACGTCGGCTATCTGGTGAAGCACATCGGCGTGGTGCTCCTCTTCACGCTGCTGACCCTTGTGGGCAAGACGCTCATCGCCACGGTGGCCGCCATGGTGCTGCGGTATCCGCTGCGCACGGCCCTGCTCACGGGCCTCGCCCTCTGCCAGGTCGGCGAGTTCGCCTTCATCCTCAGCGCAACGGGCCTGGAGCAGAAGCTGCTCGCACGGGACCACTACCAGCTCTTCCTCTCGGTCTCCATCACCACCATGGGCCTGGCACCCGTGATCATCGGCGGTTCCGGCCGATGGACCGCGGTGCTGCTGCGCCTGCTGGTGCCGGCGCGCCTGCGCCAACGGCTCGATGCCCTCGTGCAGGCCCGCACCGAGGCCCGCACCGCCCACCGGCTGAGCGACCACCTGGTCATCGTCGGCTACGGCCTCAACGGCCGCAACGTGGCCCAGACCGCGCGGATGGCCGGCATCGCCCATGTGGTGGTGGAGATGGACCCCGACCTGGCCGAACAGGCCCGTAGCCTGGGCGCCGACGTCATCATCGGCGATGCGAGCAACGAGCATGTCCTGGAGGAGGTGCATGTGGCCAGGGCCCGTGTGGTGGTGGTGGCCATCAGCGACCCGGCCGCCACCCGCCGCGTGGTGAACCGTGTGCGACGGATGAGCGATGCCCCGCACCTCATCGTACGCACCCGTTACCTCAACGACATCGAGGAGCTGCGCAGGCTGGGCGCCAACGAAGTGGTGCCCGAGGAGTTCGAGACCTCGATCGAGATCTTCGCCCGCACCCTGCGCCGTTACCTCGTGCCGGAGAACGAGGTGGAGGAGCTGGTGACGCGCGTGCGCGGATCACAGTACCGTGCCCTGCGCTCCATGGACCGGGGCGGCCCGCCCGAATCGCTGGCCGTGAACCCTTCCGAACAGGAGCTCGCCGCCCTGCCCGTCCGGTTCGGCAAGGGCCGCGTGGTGGGCCAACGCCTGATGGACGTGGACGTCAAGGGACGGTTCGGTGTCAGCGTGCTGGCCATCAAACGCGGGGGCCGTGTGCTCACCGGCGTGGACGGCACCAGCCGCGTGCAGCCTGACGATGTGCTCTATGTGCTGGGACCTCCCGACGGGGTGGCCATGCTCGACCGCATGCTGCGCGACTGAGCACGGAACCCTGGGCCCTCCGATCGCGTAGCAAGGGCCCATGCCCGCCGTGGACCCCATCGAGCACATCCTCCTGATCGACGACGAGGAGGACTGCAACTTCGTCACCCGCATGGTGCTGAAGCGCAGCGGCTTCACCGGGCGCATCACCTGCTTCACCAACGCCACCGCGGCATTGGAGCACCTGCGCTCTGAGCGCGACCGCCCCGACCTGATGTTCGTGGACATCAACATGCCAGGCATGACCGGCTTCGACCTGGTCGGTGCATGCGAGGCCGACGGCATCCTGCCGAACGACCACACGTCGGTGGTGATGTTCAGCTCAAGCAACCGCCCCTGCGACGTGGACCAGGCCCGGCGTTACCGGTCCGTGGTGGGCTATGTCGAAAAGGCGCTCACCGTGGAATCCTTCGAACGTGTCTTGGCCGGCCATCAGGCCCGCAAAGCCCCAAAAACACCCCCACCCCATGAAAAAGGTCCTGATCATCGAGGATGAGGCGATCATCTCCTTCGGCTACCGCCTGCAGATCGAACGCATGGGCTTCGAGGTGATCGGCGTGGCCCGCAGCAGCGAGGAGGCCGAGGAACTGATCGAGCAGGATCGTCCCGATGTGATCATCATGGACGTGTACCTCAAGGGCCCGCGCACCGGCCTGGAGCTGGCCCAGCAGATCCACGCCACCGATCCCATCCCCATCCTGTTCCTGACGGCGAGCACCAAGCCCGAGATCGTGGACGCCATCCGCGCCCTGAAAGGCGCGCGTTACCTGGCCAAGCCCATCAGCTCCGACGGCCTCACGGACATGCTGGAGCAACTGCTCCGCGCCGATGTCGCACACTGAGCCCACCCGTACCGGTGACCGCCGTGCGATGAACGAGCGGCTGCACCGGCTCTCCCACGACCTGAAGAACCGCATCGGCGCCACCCTGGAGGCGCTGCGTGGCCTGCGCGAGCCGTTGCCCGGCCTCGATGCCGATGAGCTTCACCGCTTCGCCGAGCGCATCCTCTTCCTGGCCATGCACACCCTGGAACATGCGCTCGACGACCTCGGCGTCGAACGCGGTCCGGGTGCCCTGGACCTCCGCCCCACCGATCTCGCGGCCATCGCGCAGCTCGCTGCGGAGCGCAGTTCGACGCGCTTCGCCCGCAAGCGGCAGACCTTGGAACAGGACATCGCCGGCCCGCTGCCCATCCGTGGCGACCAGGACCAGCTCATCGAGCTGGTGCACGCTCTGCTCAGCAACGCGTCGAAGTTCGCCCCCGAAGGCTCCACTGTTCGTCTGCAGGCCTCGCGCCATGATCAGGACGCCGTCGTGCGCGTGATCGACCGGGGTGTGGGACTTAGCGTGGAGGACCTCGCCCAGGTGTTCGACCGCTACGCCTGGCTGGGCTCGCGGCCCACCGCCGGTGAAGGCCAATCCAGAAGCACGCTGGCACGCGCCCGGCAGTGGGCGCAGGCGCACGGAGGCCGGCTCGTCGCCCACAGCGACGGCCCGGGCAGCGGCTGCACCTTCACCCTCGCCGTGCCCCTCAGCTCGGTCGGGTGATCCGCTTGGCCACCCGCTGACCTTTGGCGTTGATCGCCACATTGAACTCCAGTTCGTCGCCCACCGCCAGCTCGGCGAACGGCACATCGACCAGGTCGTCGCGCAGGAAGAACAGGTTGTTATCCGGGTAGCGGATGAACCCATAGCCATTGTGGAGGCTCATCACCGTGCTGCGGTGCCGTTCATCGTCCACCGGCAGCGCAGCGGGCATGGGCGCCCCCTCCTCGCCCTCGCGCACCGTGCTGTCGCGCAGCACGAACAGCTCGCGCACCACCGCGTCATTGTCGCGCAGGCCCTCGTCGATCAGGTCGTGCATCGGCATCGGGTAGCTCACCTCGTTCCACAGGTCGGTGCTCGTCTTGGTCACCTGCAGCTCGCCGCTCTCCTGATCGGTGAACTCGAAATCCCAGCCCAGGAGCATCGTCTTGCACCCCAGGGCGTGCAGTTTCCGAACCAGGGGGACGTGGTCGCCATCGCTGGCGATCAGCACCACGATGTCATACCGCTTCAGCATGCACAGCTCATAGGTCTCCAGCGCCATGAGCACGTCGATGCCCTTCTCCCGCTTGCGGCCCATGAGGTCCTTCACCGGCAGGTAGTGCGTCTGCACCGCGTTGTACATCAGCACCTCATCGAACACGCGGTCGTAGTAAAGCTGGTTCGGCTTCTCGTTGGCCTCGCGCGCCGTGAATCGCCCGCGGAAGAAGTGCGCGTCGATGATGTGACAGAGGTTCGGGTGCGTGCCCTCCCGCTCGCCCACCATGTGCCGGATGTAGTCGTGCAGGCCGCCGATGTGGATGCGACGCCTGTGCGGATGCACATAATTGTAGTAGTTGCTGACGTGGGTGAAATAGCTGCCGTCGTAAAAGACGCCCACCTTGAGGGCCGTTGCACCTGCCATGGATGTGAAGTTGATGGTCGTAGAGGGGGCCAAAAGTAGCCGCTTCCATCGCCCCCGTACCTTCGCGGCACCATGCGCGGCCTGCTGCTGTTGTGCTCCGTGCCGGTGATGTGCGGGCTCCATGCGCAGACCGACAGCACACTGGCCCTCGTGATCTCCGCCGCCTACAGTGTGCCCCTGAGCCAGGCGCAGGTGATGGAGCGTGCACAACTCGCCTGGGCCCAGACCTTCGGCCGTGAGCCCGGGTCCACGTTGGGCCCTGCAGATGACCGGACCGGCCAGTTGGAAGGCAGCGCCCATTTCAACTTCCGATCCAAGGACATCACGGGCCGGGAGGAGACGATGGGCCGGGTGAGCTACCGGGTGCGGATCAGCGCCACCAACGGCGGCTGCGAGGTGACCATCGGCCCCTTCCGCCACACGGGCAACCGCAGCGCGATGCGCGGTGGCACGGACCTGGGCGTGATCACCACCGGTGGGCCCGCTGTCAGACGCCCCGCCGGGCTGTCCGGTCGCACGGCCACCGGTCTGCTGGCCGAGATCCGCCTCCTTGCCCGGCAGAAGGGCGATACGCTGCTGCGAAACTTCGGTGCCCTGCTGCGGACCGGACCCTGATCGGTGGCAACCTGCGGGCCTTGGCCTCCGTTGAACCGGACGCTAACGCCCCCGCTTGGACCACCGCTCCCATCGTTTCTGGCCGATCGTCGCCACCGTGCTGGCGGTCCTTTTCATCTCGTTCGACCTGCATCTGGTCTCGCGGGCCCGCAACGTGCAGCAGCGCATGGGTGCCGAGGTGGAGCTTCTCGACGCGCTCGGTCGGATGAGCCGTGCCGTGAACGAACTGCCCACCATGCACCGGGTGGACCTGCACACCGGCCGCGGCCACTGGGAGACCCGCATGACCGAGCTGCGGTCCGACCTGGACCGCATCAGCGCCCGCTTCATCCAGGAGCCCGGCATGACCGAACTGCCTTCCAAGCTCCTGCTCGCCTTCGACCAGGCCGATTCGCTGCACCATCTCGCCGAGGTCCAGGCCGCCGATCTCCGTGAGGAACGCACCGTGCAGGCCATCCTTCAGCTCGTGGCCCAACGCGCCTCCAAGGCCATCGAACGCACGGCCCGGACCGTGCATGAACAGGGCCTCAGCGTCCATTCCGCCCAGCTCAGCCGCCGCTGGGACGAGGCCCAGGTGCTCATGTTCCTGTCCTGCCTGATGGCCGTGGTCTTCGCGCTGCTCGTGGGCATGAACCGCCGGCTCCTCGTGGACAGCCGCCTGCGTGGCGATCAGCTCGCCGAGGCCAAGCAGCGGCTCGAACAGACCAACCGGGAGCTTCGTGAAACGATGCTGAGCAAGGAGGAGAAAGAGGTGATGCTGAAGGAGATCCACCATCGGGTGAAGAACAACCTGCAGATCGTCCGCAGCCTCATCCGGTTCCAGATGGACCAGGTGGACGACCCGCGCGTCAACGAACTCTTCAATGAGTGCATCACGCGCGTGAGCGCCATGGCCCTCGTGCACGAGCAGACCTACCTCAGCAAGGACCTGGCGAACATCGATGTGCGGTCCTATCTGGAAAGCCTGGTGCGCGACCTGATCCACGCCTATGCCGTGGGCATCCGCCTGAAGCAGGACATCGACATCCAGGTGAAGACCCTGGGTGTGGACACCTTGGTGCCGCTGGGGCTCCTGATCAACGAGATCATCAGCAACAGCTTCAAATACGCCTTCAAGGGCCGGATGGAGGGCACGCTCACCGTGCACCTCAGTGGCAGCGAGGAGGGCGGGCTGCTGCTCCGTATCGGTGATGACGGACCGGGTATGCCGAGCCGCGACAAGTGGGACCGCCCCAACAGCCTCGGCATGGAGCTGATCCACACCCTGGCCGGCCAATTGGACGCCGACATCGACCTGCTGCCCGTGCCCGGCACGCACTACGAGATGCGCGACCACAAGCTCGGTCGACGCAAGGTGGCCTGAGGCCAACCGCTGGTCACGGCAAGCCTCCACATGGTCAACGCAGACCCGGCTATTTTCGCGGTCCCAAACCCGGTCATGAAACACGCCACCCTGTCCGCAGTCGTTCTGCTGGCCGCCTGCGGCACGCCCGACGTCAATTCCGTGGAGAAGATCACCTACCCCGAGACCCGCAAGGACAGCACCGCCGGCGACAGCCTGCATGGCAACTGGGTCGCCGACCCCTACCGCTGGCTGGAGAACGACACCAGCGCCGAGACCGCCGAATGGGTGAAGGCCCAGAACGCCGTCACCAACGGCTTCCTGGCCAAGATCCCCTTCCGCGACAGCCTCGCCAAGCGCTACGAGGAGCTGTACAACTTCCCCAAGGTGGGCGGCCCCATGCGCGTGGGTGAGCTCTACTTCGTGTGGAAGAACAGCGGCCTGCAGAACCAGAGCGTCATCTACGTGCGCAAGGGCCTCGATGGTGAGGACCAGGTGTTCATCGACCCCAATGCGCTGGACCCCGCCGGCACCACCACCTACAGCCCCATCGGCACCAGCCACGACGACCGTTACATGGCCGTGAGCGTGCAGAAGGCCGGCAGCGACTGGCAGGAGATCATGGTGTACGACCTCACCACCCTGCAGACCACCACCGACCTGCTGAAGTGGAGCAAGTTCAGCGGAGCATCCTTCTACAAGGACGGCTTCTTCTACAGCCGCTATCCCACGCCCGCCAAGGGCACCGAGCTGAGCGCTGCCAGCAAGTTCCAGAAGGTCTACTACCACAAGCTGGGCGACCCCCAGGAGAAGGACGTGCTGGTGTGGGAGAACAAGGTGAACGGCGATCTCTACGTGGGCGCCGGCGTCACCGAGGGTGAGGAGTTCGCCACGCTGTACGTGAGCACCGGCACCGACGGCTTCGAGATGTACTTCCACGACCTGCGCACCGGCGGCATCCCCACCCCGGCCACCACGTGGGTGCCGCTGCAGACCGGCTTCGACCACAAGACCAGCATTGTCGACTTCGTGCCCGCCACCGGCAAGTTCCTGGTGTTGACCGAGGTGGATGCGCCCAACTACCGCCTGGTGGAGGTGGACCCGAAGAGCCCCGCCAAGGAGAACTGGAAGGACATCATCCCCCAGGCCACCGAACTGCTGCAGGGCGTGAGCACCGGCGGCGGACTGCTCTTCGCCGAGTACCTGAAGGACGCCACCAGCCGCTTCTACCGCATGAAGCTGGACGGCACCGACAAGCAGGAGATCGCCCTGCCCGACATCGGCAGCGCGGGCGGCTTCGGCGGCAAGCGTGGCGACACCTTCAGCTTCTACAGCTTCACCAGCTTCACCGACCCCGGCAGCATCTATAAGTACGACTACGCCACCGGCAAGAGCGAGGTGTGGTTCCGCCCCGAACTGAAGTTCGACCCGAGCGACTTCGTCACCGAACAGGTGTTCTACACCAGCAAGGACGGCACGAAGGTGCCCATGTTCATCGTGCACAAGAAGGGCGTGGAGAGGAACGGCAAGAACCCCACGCTGCTTTACGCCTACGGCGGCTTCAACATCAGCCTCACGCCCAGCTTCAGCACCAGCCGCATGCTGCTGCTGGAACAGGGCGGCGTGTTCGCGCTGGCCAACCTGCGCGGCGGCGGTGAGTATGGCGAGGACTGGCACAAGGCCGGGATGAAAGAGAAGAAGCAGAACGTGTTCGACGACTTCATCGCAGCCGCCGAGTACCTCATCAAGGAGAAGTGGACCGACACGCCGCACCTGGGCATCAACGGCGGCAGCAACGGCGGCCTGCTCGTGGGCGCGGTGATGACCCAGCGCCCCGACCTCTTCGGCGTGTGCTTCCCCGAGGTGGGTGTGCTGGACATGCTGCGCTTCCAGAAGTTCACCGCCGGCTTCGGCTGGGTGCCCGAGTACGGCAACGCCGAGAACAGCCCGGAGGAGTTCGCCTACCTGAAGGCCTACAGCCCGCTGCACAACGTGAAGCCCGCGAAGTACCCGGCCACCATGGTGATGACCGCCGACCACGACGACCGCGTGGTGCCCGCGCACAGCTTCAAGTTCATCAGCACACTGCAGCCCGCCCAGCAGGGTGATGCCCCGGTGATGATCCGCGTGGAGACCCAGGCCGGCCACGGCGCAGGCAAGCCCACCAGCAAGATCATCGCCGAGCAGGCGGACAAGTACGCGTTCTTCTTCCACAACGTGGGGGTGACGCCGAAATTCTGAGTCGCGTGGGAGTGGCGAGTAGCGAGTGGCGAGTGAATGCACTGCCTCATCGGGGCACGTGCATTTACTCGCCACTCGGAGGCCGCAGGCCGAACTCGCCACTCGCCCCCATCCCCCCTCCATGCTCTTCACCCTACGCCCCTTCCGCCACGAAGACCTGATCGCGCTGGTGAAGCACGCCAACGATGCCACCGTGGCGGCACACCTCACGGACGCCTTCCCCCATCCCTACACCGAAGCGCATGGCCGCGCCTTCCTCGAGCAGGCCCTGCAAAGCCCTCCGCTGCGGCGATGCATCGAACTCAACGGCGGATGCGTGGGCGCGATCGGGCTGCACCCGAAGACCGACCTGTGGCGGCGCAACCTGGAACTGGGCTACTGGCTGGCGAAGGAGCACCGCGGCCAAGGCATCATGCCCGAGGCGATCCGGCAGATGGTGCGGCTGGGCTTCGAGGCCTTCCCTGAGGTGACGCGCATCTATGCAACGCCTTTCGGCAGGAACATCGCCTCGCAGAAGGCTTTGGAGAAGGCCGGCTTCACCTTGGAAGCGAAGCTCATCGGCACGCTGGTGAAGAACGGCCGGGTGGAGGATGAATGGATCTACGCCGTGCGGCGCGGTTGACCGCAGGTTCCGACGCCTTCGCTCCCAGCGACCCTGATGGGGATCCTTGGCCGAATGAGCCGGATCGCCGACCTTTCTTGCTCCCGCCATGGACCCCTTCCTTGACCCAGGCACCGGTCCGCATCCGCTTCTTGTGCGTGTGCTGATCACGCTCGGCATCGGCCTGCTCATCGGTCTTGAGCGCGAGTACGCCAAACGCGTGGTGGACAAGGAGGAGCAGTTCGCCGGTGTGCGCACCTACCCGTTGATCGCGCTGCTCGGCTTCCTCTGCGCCCTGCTGGGTGAGCAGTTCGGACCGGCCTTCCTGGTGGTCGGCCTCGCAGGCCTCTTTGCCATGGTGGTGGCCTCCTACGTGATGATGGCCCGATCGGAAAGCTTCGGCATCACCACCGAACTGGCCGGCATCATCGCCTTCCTGCTCGGTGTGCTCGTCTTCGCGGACCACATCCTACTGGCCACCACCATCACCGTGCTGGTCGTCAGCCTGCTCACCCTGAAGGTGCGCCTGCACACGTTCATCGCCTCCCTCTCCCCCGCGGACATCCGCGCCTTCATCCAGTTCACCATCATCTCGGCGCTCGTACTGCCCTTCCTGCCCCGTGGCGCGATCGGCCCGGGCGGTGTCTGGGACCTCCACGAGGTCTGGACGATGGTGATCCTCGTGACCGGCATCAGTCTGGCCGGCTACCTGCTGGTGAAGGTGTTCGGGCACGGCAAGGGCATCCTGTTCGAAGGGCTGATCGGCGGCCTTGTCAGCAGCACCGCGGTAACGCTCAGCCTTTCGCGCCGCGCCCGTTCAGGGACGCTCACCGCCAGCCAGCTCGCTGCGGTGGGCATCGTGGCCTCCACGTCCGTGATGTATCCGCGGATCCTGCTGGAGACCTGGGTGGTGGACCGGCACCTGGCCCTGCACCTGCTGCCTTCCATCCTCGCCATCACGGCAACAGCCACGCTGGCCGCCATCCTTCTCTGGCGTCGCACCGACCAACGACCCGGAACAGCTTCGGACCTGGAGGTGACCAACCCGCTCAACTTCGGTGTGGCCCTTCAGTTCGGTGCGGTGTACATGCTCGTCCAATGGCTCATGATGCTCGCCACCACGCACTACCCCGCACAGGGCCTCTACGCCGGCAGCCTGCTTTTCGGCGCCACCGACATGGATGCCATCACCCTGTCCATCGCCCGTCGGGGCGAGCTGAACGCTGCTCCGCGCGCCACGGCCATCCTGCTCGCCACGATCTCCAACACGGTGATGAAGCTCGCCCTGGTCCTGATCTTCGGCCACCGCGGCCTCCGCACCCGGGTCGGCATCGGCTTCGGCGCCATCCTCGTCGCGACCGTGATCGCCGTCCTGCTGGGATGACGACCCACCCACGCATCCGCGCGTGCGGTGCCATTCCCCGCCGACGGTCGGTCCGCAGGGGGGCCCATGTCCGCTCACGAACGGAATGACCCCGGTCCGTGGGAGGGGATCTCCGGAAGCGCTTCGAGCCGGACGTTCAACACCTTGTTCATCTGCCGTTGGTTCACGGACGGTGGCATCAGTCGGAACAAGGTGTCGCGCAGCATGGTCAGGACCGGGTTCTTCCATTCCGCCACAACACCGATCCGCCGCGAGGTGCGCGTGATCCACCGCGTGCGCTCCATCCGGGCGCGTTCGAAAGCGACGAAGGCCTGTTGGGGATCGGAATGAGCCTGCACCATGTGGGCGAGCACCACGGCATCCTCGATCGCCTGGCAGGCCCCCTGTCCGAGGTTGGGCGTGGTGCCGTGCGCCGCGTCGCCGATCAGCAGCACACGACCGAACGCGTAGTGCGGGAGGGGGTCCAGGTCGTGGATGTCGCCATGGATCAAACCGGCATCCGTTGCGCGGGACAGCACGGATCGCACCGGGTCGTGGTAGTTGCCGAAATGAGCCTGCAGGTCCTTCACGGTATAGGATGCGAGGTGTGCATCCTTCGGTGGACCGGTGATCGTCGCGAACCAGTAGATCCGGTCATGCGTGAGCGGAACGACGCCGATCCGCCCGCGCGTTCCCCAGATCTCGACGGCTTCATGCAGTGGCAGGTCCGGTGCATCCACCACCCCGCGCCAGCACGTGTAGCCCGCGTAGCGAGGCTCGGACCCGGGCACCAAGGACCGCCGTATCATCGAACCGATGCCATCGGCCGCGATCACATGTCCGGTTGGTCGCTCGGTGCCATCGCTGAAGTGAACGACGACATGGTCATCCTTGGTGGTGATCCGTTCCGCCCGCTTGCCCAGCTGGAGCGTGCCGGGAGCGAGATGTGACAACAACAGGTCCTGCAGTTCGGCCCGATGGATGGCGTAAGTGTCGTTCCCGGTCGAGGATGCGCTTTGCGTACGGGATATGACCTTGCCCCGAGCATCCAGGATGGACAGCGCATTCAGCGCACGGCCCCGGGCGACCAGTTCATCGCGAAGACCCAAGGCCTTGAAGGCCTGGATGGCATTCGCACCCAACCCCAGACCGGCGCCCACCGGCCGTATCTCCGGCGCGGCCTCGAACACCGTGGAAGCAATACCGATACGTCGCAGTGCGATCGCTGTGGTGAGGCCTGCGATGCCCCCGCCGAGGATGGTGATGGACTTCATGGATCTTCCGGAGTACGTGGAGGGATCGTCTTGTTCCGTGCGTGTGACGCGCGAGCGCTTCGTTTTGTAACAGGTCCGGCATGAATGGTCGTCCGGAGGGACGAGCGACCTGGAGCCTTGACCTCCTGATGATCAGCCGGTGGCCGCCATGGTCGCATCCACCAGGTCGCTGTTCCTGTTCGTGAGCGGAGGTGCAGCGCACGGACCGAGGTACGGCTGCAGCGGACCGGTGACGAAGCGGTCGTTCCGCCATTGGCCATGGTGCCGGCGGGAACCTGTTGCCTGGAGCTGTTCGACGGCACCGGTCGCGCTCCCCCGCACTCGGACCCTGGACGGCCGCCTGCCGCTCGCCCTCAACGAGCTACCGCCCGACGGTCCTGTGATCCGGGTCCGCGGAACCCATCGAACTATCTTCGGATGCATGAGAGCCATCCCGTTCCTCGCGTTGCTGCTCGCCCCGGCCGTCACGCAAGCCACCACATGGACCGTGGGACCCGGGCAGAACCATACCCTGCCGAGCCAGGTGAGCACGCTGGTCTCCGATGGCGATACGGTGGACATCGAGGCCGGTGTGTACCCCGGCGATGTGGCGCGCTGGCAGGCCCACGACCTGCTGCTGCGCGGCGTGGGCGGCTTCGCGCATCTGGAGAGCAACGGCATGAGCTGGGGCGACAAGGCCATCTGGGTGATCCAGGGCGACCGGTGTACCGTCGAATGGATTGCGTTCAGCGAATGTGCCGTGCCCGACCAGAACGGCGCGGGCATCCGTCAGGAAGGGCATGACCTCACCGTTCGCCATTGCTGGTTCCACGACAATGAGAACGGCATCCTCGCCGGCACCGTGAACCCCAGCACCATCCGCATCGAACACAGCGAGTTCGGCCACAACGGCCACGGCGACGGGCAGAGCCACAACCTCTACATCAACAATGTGGACACCCTCATCTTCCGCACCAACTACTGCCACCACGCCCATGTGGGACATGAACTGAAGAGCCGCGCCCGGGTGAACATCATCGAGTACAACCGCTTCAGCAACGAGGCCGATGGCGATGCGAGCCGGGAGATCGACCTGCCCGATGGTGGCCGCGCCTTCCTCATCGGCAACATCATCCAGCAGGGCCCGCTGGGGCAGAACAGCAACCTTGTCGGCTTCGCGCTCGAGGGCTTCACCAACCCCGGACCGCACATCCTGTACGCCATCAACAACACGCTGCTGAACGAGAAGCCGGGGGGCAGCTTCTTCGCCATGCCCACCAGTGTGCTCTTCAAGGGCTACAACAACATCCTCGCCGGTGGCGGCACTTTCATGAACATCTGGCCCTTCGCGCCCGATACCCTGGCGAACCGCACCGGCCCCATCGCCGCCTTCCACTTCACCGATCCGCTCACCTTCGACCTGCACCTCGACGCGTCCTCCCCGGTGCTGGGCATCGGCCAACCCGCAGGCATCGGCAGCGGCTACCCGCTGGTGGCCATGGAGGAATACGTGCACCCCATGGGAAGCACCCCGCGATGCCAACAGGCCACGCTGGACGCCGGCGCCTATGAGCTCTGCCCCACTGGCATCGCCGATGGCCCTGTCCAAGACCCACTGCTCTTTCCCCAGCCGGCGAACGACCAGGTGGAGCTGCTCCTGCCCGGAACAGGCGGTCACTTCATCGTGGAGCTGTTCGACGGCACCGGCCGCCTGCTGCTGCGCACACGGGAGCAAGGGCCGCGCGCCACGCTGGACCTCGGCGCCGTAAGCCCCGGTCGCCATGTCCTGCATGTTCAGGGGGTCGATCAGCGCTATTCGCTTCCGCTGATGGTGATGCGCTGACCGGGCAACCACGACCGATCGGTCCGTCTTGGAGACATGCACACCTCCGTCCCGTTCCGGTCGGCGCTCGCCTTCGTCCTATTGGCCATCGCACCGGCCCGCGCCCAGTGGATGCCGGTGCGCACCACCACCTGGCGGCCCAACGGTCCTGTGTTCGCCGTGGCGATCGACAGCGTGCACCACATCGCCTACCTGGGGGGTGACTTCACGCAGCTCGCCGATCCGGTGCCGCCTTACAACACCGTGGCCCGCCAGCGGTTGGCGGCCATCGACCTCAGCACCGGCGACCCCACCGCCTGGAACCCCGGTGCGGACGGCCAGGTGCTGGCCCTGGCGGTGCATGGCGATGACGTGTTCGTCGGCGGGCAGCAGGTGCAATGCGGTGGCGCTTCGCGTCCGAACCTCAGCGTCATCGGCCGAACCACCGGGCTGGCCACAACGTGGAACCCGCAGGTGCAGGGCGGCTATGTGCGGGCTTTCGCCATCGGCAACGGCACGCTGTTCTTCTCCGGCACCTTCACCGCAGCGGCAGGCCAATCGCGCTCCGGCGCCGGCGCCTTCACCCTCGCCACGCAGGGCCTCACGGACTGGGCCCCGGTGCCAGACGACCTCATCCGCGCCCTGGTGGTGCACAACAGCACGGTGTACCTCGGCGGCGCTTTCAACACGATGAACGGCACGCCCTGTGAGCGGGTCGCCGCCGTGGACACCCAGTTCGGACAGGGTTTCGGCTGGTCGCACAGTGTCAGCGGGGGCATCGGCGTCTTCGCCATGGCCCGCGTCGGTTCCACGCTCTACCTCGGTGGTCAGTTCGACAGCGTCGATGGCATCCCCCGCACCAACGCGGCGGCCATCAACAGCGGCGGAAGCGTCACCGCCTGGGACCCCGGCATCTTTTCGGCGGTGTACGGCATGTGCCCGCTCGGCAGCAGTGTCGCGCTCTCCGGACCGATCGGAAGCTACGGCAGCCTCAACGTGGTGGACGCCACCACCGGCGCCCTGCTCGCCTGGTCCGGTGTACAGGACCAGGTGTTCGCGCTGGCAGCATCGTCCACTGCGGTGGTGGCCGGCGGTTCGTTCAACGCCGTGTACAACTACCCGGTGACCCACTTCGCCGTGCTCGCCCCTCCCGTGCCGAGCGTGGTGATCTCGGGCTCCGTGTATTTGCACGGCGCGTTCGATACCGGCAGCGGTCTGATGCGCGACAACCTGCGGAGCGCGGGCATCCTACCCTACACCGAGCCCTACACCGCGCTGGGCTTCGCCTTCACCGCCGGCGGTGGCGAGGGCGTGATCCCCTCCTTGGTGATGAACACCACCGGCTCCTCGGCCATCGTGGACTGGGTGGTGGTGGAACTGCGCAGCGGGACCAACAGCGCGCAAGTGCTGTGCAGCCGGCGGGCGCTGTTGCGGCGCAGCGGGGCCCTGGTGGACCTCAACGGGCAACAAGTTCTGCGCCTGCCCGCTCCTCCCGGGAGCTATTTCGTCGCCATCCGCCACCGCAACCACCTCGGTGCCATGAGCGCGAGCCCCATCGCCCTCTCCTCCACACAGGTCACCAGCATACCGTTCACCTTCAGCAGCTTCCTCACGTACGGCACCGAAGCCCGCAAGCAGGTGGGCAACACCATGTTCCTGTGGCCGGGCGATGTCACCTTCGACCATCAGGTGCGCTACACCGGTGGCAACAACGACCGCGACCCCATCCTCACCGCCATCGGCGGCATCAACCCCACGGCCACCCTGGTGGGGCAGTACCGCGGCGAGGATGTGAACCTCGATGGCACGGTGAAATATGCGGGGGCGAGCAACGACAGGGACATCGTCCTCCAGACCATCGGCGGTTCGTCGCCCACTTCGGTGCGTAACGAGCAGGTGCCCTGAACGGATGGCACATCCCCAGATCGGCCGTTCGGCGGACACAACCCGGACCACATATGTTCGTCTTCCGACCGCTGACACACCGGATGCGCGCCGCAGGGCTCGTGGCACGGTGCCCACCAACGTGCGGCATGCACAAGCAGGACTTTGAACCCATGGCAAAGCGAGCAACCCTCTTCCTCCTCATCGCATGGCTCCCGGTCACGGTGTCGGCACAGTTCGCCGATCCCGGTTTTGAGCAGGGTGGCATGGGCTGGACGATGCACTGCCCCGAGCTTGCGTGGCTATCCACTTCCACGGCACCGCACGGTGGTTCGTTAGCGATGGCCGTACAGGCCTCCTCGGCTGACTTCCCCCTCTGTCCCAGCGAAGACCCGGAAGGAGGTTGGATCCCTTCTCCTCGCTTTTATCAAACATTGCCCGGTGTGATCAGCGGCGATGTAGTGCGGTTCAAGTTCCTGGCTCGGCTGGAGGTGGGTTCGCCACTTCCATCGGGTGCCATCATCACGCCATACGCGGTAACCTTGGATGGTGATGGGAACATGTACTTCCCCACGACCGATATCAGCCTCGGCGGCGGGAACCCCATCGCCAGCTGGGAGCAGTTCCCCGGCTCCGTGACCGTGCCGGTGCTGCCTGCCGGGCATGTCTTCGCACTTGGTTTCGGTGCGCACATCTTCGGTGGTGGCAATGGTGTGGTGCATTTCGACAATATGGCCGCGCTGGTGGAAGGCAGTGGCGCGCGGTTGAATGCGCAAGCCTGGCTGGATGGCGCCTTCGTGCCCAGTGACAACCTGATGCGCGATGACCTGCGCGTGGCCGGTCTGATCCCCGCCGCACAACCCACGATCCCTTTTGGCGCGGCCACCATGCCTGTGGGTGGTGAGACCATGGCTGCGGGTGTGCTGAACATTACTGGCGCGAATGCCATTGTGGATTGGATCACGTTGGAGTTGCGTTTTGGAAAACCTGACGTGACCAACACACCCGGCCAAGGGTTCCAGACCCACGAGACCTTTGCCGTGCGCAACGCCTTGATCCAACGCGATGGCGACATCGTGGATGTGGACGGAACATCCCCGGTGCTTCTACCGATGAAGGCAGGGAATTGCTGGGTGATCATTCGGCACCGCAACCACTTGGGGGTGATGAGCGCCACGCCCCTCGCCCTTTCCGCAACGGCAACGGTACTCGATACACGGGCATCAGGCACGGTGCTCTTCGCCAACGGGGGTGCCGAGGCCGGTCCTGCGCGGAAGACCGCAGGCACCACGCGTACGTTGTGGGCCGGCAACGCGTGGAGTTCCGGAGACAACTGGCGCGATGTGCAATACACCGGCAACGGCAACGACCGCGACAAAGTGCTGATGGACATCGGTGGAACCGTGCCTACCAACACGGTGAACGGGTACTACCGGTCGGATGTGAACATGGATGGCCTGGTGAAATACACCGGCACCAACAACGATCGCGATGTGATCCTGCAGACCATCGGGGGAACCGTGCCGACGACGGTTCGGTATGAGCAGGTGCCCTAGCGCAGCGCGAGCAGGTGGGGCACCTATACTTGCGGAACAGACCATCCGCATGCACCACCGTATCCTGCTCTCCACCGGCCTGTTGGCGGCGCTGCTTCCCCTGTCGGCCCAGAACACCTTCGAGATCACCATCCCCGTGCCCGGCCTCACCAACGTGGCCGGCGGCCATGCACTGCCCGATGGCGGCTTCGTCTTCGGCGGCGAGCTCTCCGACGGCCTGGTGGTGGTGCGCACCGACAGCACCGGTCAGGTGTTGTGGACCAAGGCGCTGGCGGAGGCCGCCAACGATGAAGGCCTCTATGACCGCAGCATCGCCGTGGCGGACGGCCATATCCTGATGGGTGGCTACGCCATGGGGAACAGCACGGCTGTGCGGGATGGCATTCTGCATGTGCTCGACCTGAACGGCAACGTCCTCGATCAGCGCCTGATCGACGTGGCCTTCAACTCCAACGCCATCCACAGCGTGAACGCGGCGGACCACGGCGCCCTGATCGCCGGCCGCGCCAGCGGTGAAGGCTCCTACGACATGCTGCTGCAGCGGGTGGATACCGACGGGGTGGTGCTGGGCTCGTGGAGCTACGGCACCACCGGCTGGGACTGGGGCTACGAGGCCATTCCCTGCGCGGACGGAGGCATGGCGCTGGTGGGCTACGGCGACGACGTGGGCGGCCCGGCACCGAGCGCCTACCTGGTGCGCACCGATGCCCAGGGGCAGGAGCTGTGGGCCCGCGGCGTCGACGGCGCCAGCGCGGACGAAGGCTACACCGTGTTCGAGGATACCGCCAACGGCGACCTCTACATCGGCGGCCGCACGCTGGGCATGGGCAGCCCCGGCACGCGCGGCTTCATCACCAAGTTCGATGCGACGGGTACGCACCAGTGGACGCGCGTGGTGGACAACGCCTTCGACGTCATCGGCATCACCGCCCTCAGCGACGGCCGCTTCGCCGCCCTGCTCCGCGCACAGAACATCCCCGGCGGTCCGGGCAACTACGATGCGCTGCTGGTCACCTTCAACGACCAAGGCACCCTGCTCGGCAACCGCCTCTTCGGAACTACCGCCAGCGAATACCCGGTCAACCTCAGTCGCACCGGCGATGGCGGCCTGCTGATCACCTGCTTCCGCAACACGCCGGACGGCGTCTACGTCGTGCTGGTGGACAGCGACGGCAACGGGGCCTGCACCGGCAGCAGCGTGGCCGTGACCTGGAACACCTACGCCCCCACCATCTACGACCACACGTCCATCCTGCAGAACGG
>Ga0073899_10000511_pt1 | contig 35886 bp, 33 predicted proteins | sample KloWWTmetaKNB5Ph_FD_88975 | JGI IMG/M metagenome (GOLD analysis project Ga0073899, IMG submission 88975) | Active sludge microbial communities from Klosterneuburg, Austria, studying microevolution and ecology of nitrifiers - Klosterneuburg... | ecosystem: Engineered > WWTP > Aerobic digester >... | reverse complement strand
TCGGCGACGAAGCCGAAGTCGGCGGGGGTCAGAGCGCTCTTGCTCGCCGGCCGCGTGAACACGGCCATCAGGTCGCTCGGCCCCTGGTACTCGCGCATCAACACCGGCGGCAGCTGCTCGCTGACCTTCATCAGGTCGGCCAGGTCGGTGATGTTGTGCTCGGAGATCAGGTTCTCGACCATGCCGATGCGCTCGAGCCGCGAGCCGGCGCGCAGTGCCTCCGCGACCTCCTGCTCGTTGACGCCGGCCACCGCGGCGATCGCGGCATAGGCCTCCTGCGCGTTGGCGACCTTGAACTCGACGAGCAGGCCGCGCAGCTCCCGCTGGTAGCGCGCCAGCGTGCCGTAGAGCAGCAATGCGCGTTCTGCGGGGTTGAGCTGCAGCAGGCCGGCCAGCGCGTCGATGTTCTTCTCGACCAGCGTGTGCTCCTTCTTCACGCGCCGCGCGAGCCAGTCGCGCGTCGCGCCGAGCACGGCGAGCAGGTCCTTCGGCGCGTCCTTGATGTACTCGTCGATGTAGAAGAACAGCGTGCCCTCTTCGTACGGGCCCTTCCACGCGCCGTGGCGCTGCATGAAGGCGTCGTCGGCCAGCGCATCGTGGCCGCGCCACAGCGCGTTGCCGGCGCAGCGCGTGCGCAGGAAGGCGCGCAACCGCGCCAGCACCACGGCCGGCCACACCAGGTGGCGGCCGGTCAGCGCGAGCAGGCTGCTCCAGTCGCGGCGCAGGTTGAAGCGGCCCGCGCTGTTGAGCGTCAGCGTCAGCACGAACTGCGAGCAGAGGCGGTCCAGCACGGGAGCCTCGGCCAGGTCGGGCGACAGGACGAACCGGGCATCGGCAGTCTTCAAGCGGCGCTCCAGGATGACGCGTCACGGGTCATCTTGGCGCAGCCGCCGTCCGGGGGCAAGCCCGGACGCGCCCGCCCCTGCGAGGCGCCGGGCGATGCGTGATCAGTGCGCCGTCAGCGGTTGCTGCATCAGGGCCGCGTAGCGGCCGAGCCAGGCGTCGAATTCCTCTTCCGACGAGGCCTTGTCGATCAGCGCCGCCACGCCTTCCTTGAAGCTGGCGGCCAGCGCGCCGTCGATGTAGATCTCCTTGCGCGCGAACTTGTCGACGATCTCGAACCCGCCGCGCGCCGCGCGCGGCGCGGCCGATGCACCCGCGGCGGCGGGCACGTCGAACTGGACGACGGCGAAGTTCTCGGAGTTGTAGACCATCTGCATGGTGGTTGCCCTTGCTGAGCGTATGCCGGGCACATGGGTCCACGGGACTCGATTTCAAGCCCGGAGCTCAGCGGGCCGGCACCACATCGTCGTCGAGCAGCCATTCCAGCACCGGCGCGTCGCCGGTCGGCGTCGTGCGCAGCCGCAGAGGCAGGTGCCCGCGCAGCGCATCGAGCCAGACTTCGACGCGCACGTCGTAGCGGCGCCGCGGCTCGCGCAGCAGGCGCACGGCGCGGCGCTGCGTGCCGCCGGGAAACGCCACGTCGTCGAGGCCGGCCACCACGAAGTCCCAGCGGTCGGCGTCGCCGCGCGCGCCGCTGACGTACAGCGAGACCGCTTCGCCGCTCGTCCACGGCTCGGCGCGGGCGCGCGCGATCGCGGCGAGCTGCACGATCCAGCTCAGCCGGTCCTGCGCCCCCGGCGGCAGCGGGTGCTCGACCGGCGGGCCCGAGTAACCGATGCGCGGCGAGCCGCCATCGTCGCCGCGCCGGAAGTTGGCGGCCTGGGTGCCGCGGCGGACCCGACGATCGGTGAAGCGCAGCGGCGCGAGGCCGGCGGCGTCGTGACTGCCGCGGCTTTCCCAGGTCCAGGAGTGCGCGCCGAGTTCGACGTCGAAACGGGCGACGTAGCCGTCGCTCGACGGCTGCCAGTGCAGCACGCCGTGGCCGCTCGCTGCGCCGCGCAGCACGACGTAACGCGCACTGAACGCGGGCGGCGGATCGGTGGCATAGGTCGGCCAGGGCTCGGCGGCGGCGCGATCGGGAGCATGCGACACAGGTTCGACGGGCGACGCGCGCTGCGACACGCGACGAGACGAGGCCGTCGCCCGCTCCGGCCGGGTCGGCGCCGCCACGACGGCGACCGGCGCCCGCGCCGGCGCGACGACGAGAATGCCGCGCGCCGGCACATCGACCAGCGCACGCCGCGGTGCGGCCTGCGGCGTGCGCGCGACGCCGAAACCCGCGAGCGCCAGCCAGTGCGCCGCGCCGACCGCCAGCAGCAGCGCGCCGAGGGCGACGGCATCGGGCCGGCGCGGCCCGCTCGGTGACAGCGCAGACATCGACACAGGCAGCGGGAGTCTCGCGTGCACGGGGCGCATGCACTCGCCAAGCCGGGTGCCGGCGATTATGAGCGACACGGCCTTCCGTGATGCAGGCGGCAGACAAATGTCACGTTCCGGCGGCGGCGGCACCGCAAGCGCGCAACGAGGCACACTCGGCCCGCACGAGCAACCCCTCGAAGGGGGTGGGAGATGGCCATGTCGAAACCTCGAGTGCAGTATTCCCCGATCGCGGGCAACACGGGCGCGACCCGGCGCAGTGCGCTGCGCTGCCTGGCGGGGGCGGTCGCCGGCACGCTCGGCTGGCAGGCCGGCGTGTTCGCGCAGGGCAAGACGCTTCGCATCGGCGCGACCTTCGCCAACAGCGGCCCCGAGAAGGTCAACGGTGCCGGCATGTTCGAGGGCTCGACCGCCTACTTCAACGCCGTCAACCGCGCCGGCGGGATCCACGGCGCGAAGGTCGAGCTCGTGATGGCCGACGACAAGTTCAATCCCGACGTCGCCAAGCAGAACGCGCAGGCGTTCCAGGCCGACGCGAGCATGCTCGCCATCATCCATCCGCTCGGGACGCGCCAGGTCGCCGCCGTGATGGAGGCGGCGCCCGACATGGCCGTCGTCGGCCCGAATACCGGCACGGTGGCGCTGCGCAAGAAGCAGGCGCCCAACACGTTCTGGGTGCGCGCGAACTACGACCAGGAGGTCGACAAGCTGATCTCGACGGCCGCCATGCTGGGCACGACGAAAATCGGCCTGGTGCACCCGAAGGACCCGCTCGGCGCGGGCCTGCTCGCCGCGTTCAACGTCGCCTGCGACAAGTACAAGATCAAGCCCGCCGTCATCGCGACGACGCCCAGCACGATCAGCCCGGAAGTCGACCCTGCCGCGGCCGAGATCGCCAAGGCAGCGCCGCAGCTCGTCATCATGGGCCTGGGCGCCGGCACGGCGCCGCTGTTCCTGCGCGCGCTTCGCAAGGCCGGCAGCGCCAGCACCGTCTACGGCCTGTCGATCGCGATGAGCGCGCAGAACATCCGCGACCTCGGCGACCTGTCGCGCGGCGTCGGCTTCTCGATCGTCGTGCCGTCGCCGTTCGCGACCAAGTACGAGATCGTGCGCCGCTACCAGGCCGACATGGCGGCCAGCGGCTCGAAGGACTACTCGCTGCCGAGCCTGGAGGGCTACATCGACGCGCGCGTGCTCGCCGAGGGCCTGCGCCGCGCCGGCGCGGCGCCGACGCGTGCTTCGATCATCGCGGCGCTCGAGCAGATCGAGTCGCTCGACATCGGCGGCCTGCGCATCGGCTACGGCAAGGGCATGCGCGAGGGCAGCCGCTTCGTCGACGTCGCCGTCATCGGCGCGGCCGGCCGCTTCATCAGCTGAGCCTCCGTCGCCGCACGCGGCAGTCCTGCCGGACGCCTCGACCGGCCTGCGGAGTCGACGGCCGGCGTGCCCGGCCGGATCAGGGAATCAGCTTCCACGCGCCATTCTCGATGCGCACCATCACCTGGCTGCGCTGGTCCACGCCGTTGTGGTCGTTGGGCGTCATGTTGTAGACCGCCTCCGACGCGACGAAGTCGCTCGTCGCTTCGAGCGCATCGCGCAGCGCGTTGCGAAACTCGGGCGTACCCGGCTGCGCCTTCTTCAGGCTCACCGTCGCCGCCTGCTGCAGCAGCAGCAGCGCGTCCCAGGCGGTGCCCGCGAACAGCGAGCGCGTGCCGGGGCCGTACTTGCCTTCGAATCGCTTGACGAAGTCCAGGCCCGACTTGCGGGTCGGGCTGCTTTCGGGCAACTGTTCGGCGACCAGCACCGGCGCCACCGTCATGTAGCCGCCCTCGAGATCCTTGCCGCCCACGCGCAGGAAGTCGTTGTTGGCGACACCCTGGGTCTGGTAGATCAGGCCCTTGTAGCCGCGCTTGACCAGCTCGGCGTGCGGCAGCGCGCCCGGCGTGCCGGCGCTGAAGATGTAGACCGCATCGGGGTTGGTGGCGAGGATCTTGAGCACCTGCGCCGTGACGCTCTGGTCGGTCTGGTTGTAGCGCTCGGTGGTCAGCATCCTGATGTTCTTCGCCGCGGCGATCCCCTCCGTGGCCTTGAGGAATCCTTCGCCGTAGCTCGTCGCGAGGCCGATCGTCGCCATCGTCTTCGCGCCCCGCGACTGCATGTGCTGCATCACCATCGTCACGCTGATGGCCTCGGTGGGGCTCAGCTTGAAGGCCCACTTGCGCGGCCCGTCCTGCGGATTGACGATGGCGCCGCCGCCGGCCAGCGAGATGACCGGCACCTTGGCCGCGCCGGCCATTTCCACGACGGCCAGCGACGTCGGCGTCAGCGAGGCGCCGAGGATGGCGTCGACCTTGTCTTCGGTGATCAGCCGCTGCACGTTCTTCGTCGCCGTCGTGGTGTCGGTGGCGTCGTTGAGCACGGTGAACTTCACCTTCTGCCCGGCCAGCGTGTCGGGCCACAGCTTGAGCGCCTGCTCCTCCGGAATGCCCAGCGACGCGCCGGGCCCGGTGAGCGAGAGGATCACGCCGATGTGGATGTCGGCTCGAGCGGCCTGACTCGCCAGGCCCAGCAGGGCGGCGGCAGCCAGTGTCGAAAGGCGGACCAGGGCGGTGCGGCGCTGTGGCATGTAACTCCTCTTGATGTGTTGACGAGCTTGGCACGGGGTTGATCGGGCAGACGGCTACGGCAGGAAGGCTACTGCCGGCCTCGCGCCGCGTCTGTCACCTGCGCCGGTGACACGCCGGTCGGCCGGAGCGCATTCGGCTTCCGGCGCAGCACCGCGTTCGCGGTTCGCGGGCGTCGCGTCCATCATCAGCGCGAAGAGTTCGCTGCGATGGTGGATGCCCAGGCGGTCGAACGCGCGATCCCGGTAGGTCTTGACCGTGTTGGGCGACAGGCCGAGATCGGCCGCGATGCCGTCGTAGGTGAGGCCGCGCAGCATGCGGTCGCAGACCTCGCGCTCGCGACGAGGCAGGTCCGTCAACGGGGACGCCGGCGATGCGCCCGGAAACCGCAGCTGGCTCTCGACCGTACGCAGGACGAGATCGCCGATGCACGCGATGTCGTCCAGTTCGTCGGCCCGGAAGCTCGGCATCTCCCCACCTCGATACAGGTTCACGCAAAGCACGCTGCCGTCGCGCTGTCGACGAACGAGGGCCGCGCGTTCGGTCAGGCCGAAAGCGGTGTAGATCTGCTCGCGGATCGAACCGTCCAGCTCGGTCGCGTGCATGTAGGTCAGCACGGCGTCGTTCCCGGAAACCGCCTCGCGCACGCGGCTGAACGTTCGATCGTCGCGCCAGAGACCACTTCGATAGCGGGCCCACGCCCGTGCCGTCACCTGGCTCGACACCACGCTGCCCCCGAAGTGCCAGTCGGGGCGGGCGCCGTCGTGCAGGCGGTAGACCGACCACCAGCCGACGAGGGCCAGGCGATTCAGCTGCTCGATGCCGAGGTCTCCGAATCGTCGGTCCCCGACGGCGGACACGAGGCCCAGCGCCGCATCCAGGGCCTGGCTGCTGCGCAGTCGAAGGGGGCCGTCGCTCGTGACATGGCGCATGAACATGGTTCGGACTTCGCGGTCGATTGAGTGAGAGAGAGCCGGTCCCCAACGGAGGGGACCGACGGCAGGTCGTCGGCGCAATACAGTGATCCATCGTGATCACGCCGCCTGCCGCCGCAATGCGCCAGATCAAGGTCCGTTCCGGGGATCGCAGGGCTTCACGGGTTAACCACTATCGCGAACCAAGTCCGACCGGTTCGCGGATCGAGGAGCGAGCGCGATGAGCGACATGCGCAGTGATGGGAAGCAGCGGGTCGACCGGCTCGTCGACATGAACGAGAGCGGCGCGCTCGTCACGGAGGTGACGCGATGAACCCGCCGATGACCGACGCGGCACGGACCGCCTACGACGCGCGCTGGCAGCGCATCCTGGACTGCGTCGCGCTGCGCAGGCCCGACAGGATGCCCGTCGCGCTGTACGCGACGTTCTGGCTCGCCAGGTACGGCGGCCTCTCGAACAAGGAGCTGATGTTCAACTACGACCGGGTCGACGCGATCGTCGAGCGCGCCGTGCTCGAGTTCGAGCCCGACGCCGTGTCGACGCTGTTCGCCGGCTCCGCGTTGGGGCGGATCCTCGAGGCGCTCGACTACAAGCAGCTGCAATGGCCCGGACACGGCGTGGGCGACGACCAGCCGTACCAGTACCTGGACCGCGAGTACGTCAAGGCCGAGGAACTGAGCGAGTTCGTTCGCGACCCGACGGGCTTCTACCTGCGCACCTACCTGCCGCGGATCTTCGGCGCGTTCGAGGGCTTCGAGCAGTTCCCGCACTTCGCCGGCTCGTTCTACTTTCGCGCGATCACGGCGCTGCGCCCGCTCGCGAAACCGCCGCTGCGCGCGGCACTGCAGCGCGTGATGGACGCGGCCGAGGTCGTCGACGAATTCGCGACGCGCGCCGGCCGCTCGAACCAGCGCCTGGCCGAGCTCGGCTTCCCGCTGATCCACGGCAGCGCCTCGGGAGCACCGTACGACGTGCTGGCCGACTACTTCCGCGGCGCCACCGGGATGATGAAGGATCTGTTCCGCCACAAGGAACTGCTGCACCGGGCGATCGACGTGATGCGCGAGAACCTCGTGCGCATCACGGTCGCCAACGCGAAGGCGTCGGGCAATCCGATCGTCTTCCTGCCGATCCATTGGGCGCCCGACGCCTTCATGTCGGAGAAGCAGTTCCGCGAGTTCTGGTGGCCGTCGTTCAGGCAGATGATGATCGAGCTGATCGACGCCGGACTGATTCCGATGCCGTTGTGGGAGTCCGACTGCACGAAGCGGCTCGAGATCATCAAGGACATCCCGGCCGGAAAGTGCATCTACTGGTTCGAGCGTACCGACATTGTCCAGGCCTACGAAGTCCTCGGCGACGTCGTCGCGCTGCGCGGCAACCTGTCTCCTTCGATGATGGCCACCGGCACGCCGCAGGAAGTCGACGCCGCGGTCAAGCACCTCGTCGACAAGGTGTGGAACCGCGGCGGCAGCCTGATCCTCGACACCGCGTTCGGCATCCCCGACGAGACGCCGGTCGAGAACGTCCGCGCGATGTTCGCCGCAGCACGGAGGTATGCCGGCTGACGGCACTGGCTTGGGCAAAGGCCTGTTGACGCTACGCAGACCCTAGGCAGCGCTGCAGGCGCGCGGCAGAATGGGTCGCACTGCAGTGCCCGAGGAGACCCCCATGGCCGAGTCCGCCAGTTTCACCAAGCTCGTGCCGGGCTTCGATTTTCTGCAGGGCCTCGTGAAGAACGCCGGCGCGGCGCTGCCGAGCATCGGCCAGTGGGTCGCGCCGACGCTCGACCCCGAGGAACTCGAGAAGCGCATCGAGGAGCTGCGCACCGTGCAGTTCTGGCTCGAGCAGAACGCGCGCATGCTCGCCGCGACGATCCAGGCGCTCGAAGTGCAGCGCATGACGCTGTCGACGCTCAAGACGATGAACGTGCAGGTCGGCGACCTGCGCGAGTCGCTGAAGATCCGCACGCCCGAGGCGGCGCCGGCAGCACCGCCCGCCGCGGCGGCGAAGACGACGCGCAAGCGGGCACCGGTCGCCGCAGCCGCGATCAACGCGATGCCCGGCGCCGCCGGCGTCGTCGACCCGATGCAGTGGTGGGGCGCGCTGACCAAGCAGTTCACGCAGCTCGCGACGACGGCGATGAAGGACTCGGCGACCGACGCCGCCAAGAACCTTGCCGGCGCGATGGTCAAGCAGTCGTTCGACGCCGCCGGCCAGACGCTGCGCGCCGCAGCCGCGGCGCCGGGCAAGGTCGCGCGTGCGGTCAAACCCAAGCCGCCGACGCGCAAGCGCCCCTGAGTCCGCCGCGATGAAGCCGTTCGCGCACGGCCACGCCACGCACGCCGATTGGCGGGTCGCGCTGGCGCGCGCCGCGCAGCAGGTCGACAGCGCCCGCGGCAACGAGCGCAACGGCGTTCCGACGCTCGGCTGGCTCTACTTCAGCGACCATTACGCGGGCGAAGCCGAAGCGCTCTACGCCGAAGTGCGCCGCCGCTGGCCCGGCGTCGCCTGGGTCGGCGCCGGCGGCATCGGAGTCTCAGCCAGCGGCGTCGAACACTTCGACGAGCCGGGTCTGGCGCTGATGCTCGCGGCGCTGCCGCGCAGCGAGTTCCGCGTCTTCTCGGGAGCGCAGCCGCTCGGCGGGTTCGCCGCGCACACGGCGCAGGTGCACGCCGACCCGGCGACGCCCGACCTCGCCGAACTGATCGACGAGCTGAGCGCGCGCACCGCCAGCGGCTACCTGTTCGGCGGCCTGGCCTCGGGTCGCGGCCGCGCGCCGCAGATCGCCGACGGCGTGCACGACGGCGGCGTCTCGGGCGTCGCGTTCAGCGAGCGCATCACCTTGGTCTCGCGCGTCACGCAGGGCTGCCAGCCGGTCGGACCGGTGCGCACGATCACCGGCGCCGAGCGCAACGTGATCGCGACGCTCGACGACCGGCCGGCGCTGGCCTGCCTGCTCGACGACCTGGGCATCGACGTCGCCACGCCGGCGCGCGCCCTGCCCGCCGTGCGCCAGACGCTGGCCGGGCTGAGCGCAGCCCACACCGACCTGCTGGCGCGCGCCGGCCAGTTCGGCACCGACACGCTGGTGCGCCACCTGATCGGCATCGACCCGCAGCGCGGCGCGATCGCGATCGGCGACGCCGTGCGGCGCGGCATGCGGCTCGCGTTCTGCCAGCGCGACATCGAGGCCGCGCGGCGCGACCTGGTGCGCATTTGCGCCGAGGTGCGCGAAGAACTCGAGCCCGACGAACTCGCGCTGCGCGCTGCGCAGCCGGCGGCGCGCGGCGGCTCCGCCGAACCGTCGCCCGCCGCGCCCGGACCGCGCATCGCCGGCGCGATCTACGTCAGCTGCTCGGGCCGCGGCGGCCCGCACTTCGGCGCACCGTCGGCCGAACTCGCCATCGTGCGGCGCGCGCTCGGCGACGTGCCGCTGGTCGGCTTCTTCGCCGCCGGCGAGATCGCGCGCAACCACCTCTACGGCTACACCGGCGTGCTGACGGCGTTCGCTGCCGACTGAACAGCCGGAACCATCCGCGCCGACAGGGCATCGAATCGGCATGGCGGCATCGAGGTTCCTCACGCAGCGCACGCTGTCGGCCATCTTCGCGATGGCGGTGACGGCCAGCGCCGGCGCGCAGAGCACGGCGCAGGTCTACCAGCAGCGCACGGCCGACGGGCGTATCGTGTTCAGCGACCGGCCCGACGCCGCCGCGATAACGCAACGCACCTGGCAGTTCACGCCCGAGGATCCGCAGGCCGCACAACAACGCCGCGACGAAGCCAGCCGCGAGGCGCAGGCCGTGACCGAGCGCATCCAGCGCCGGCTCGACGAGCAGCAGCAGCGCGACGAGCAGCGCGAGATCGAGCGGCTGAGGCTGGCCGAGGCGCAGGCGCGGCTCGACGCCGAACGCGCGCGCGCCGAGGCCGCGCGCCAACCGACGATCGTGCATGTGCCCGTCGTCGCACACCGTCCGCCGCGGCCGCATGCGGTACAAGTGCCGCCGCCGCGCCAGCCCAAGCCGCCGCGTCCACCGCGGCCCGGCCCACCGAAGCCGTCGACAGGGCCCGGCGAGCGTCGCTGAACCGCCCCGCGCCGATGTCCGGCCCGATCGCGCGTAAGCTACGCGCCTGAGTGCCGCCGCTGCGCGGCCCGGCCAGGAGACCCATCCCGATGAACGCTCCCGAGCGCCGCGAGCCGAGCGCCGCCGCCGCGCCGCAACGCGCGCAGCGCCAGGCCGCCGTGGTCGCCGCGCTGTCGGCGGTGCTGCCGGCGCGCGCGCTGCTGTGGCACGGCGAGGACGTCGCGCCCTACGAGTGCGACGGGCTGACGGCGTACCGCGAGCATCCGCTTGCCGTGGCGCTGCCCGAGACAGAAGAACAGGTCGCCGCCGTCCTGCGCGCCTGCCACCAGCTGCAGGTGCCGGTGGTCGCACGCGGCGCCGGCACCGGCCTGTCGGGCGGCGCGCTGCCGCACGCGCTGGGCGTCACGCTGAGCCTGGCCAAGTTCAACCGCATCGTGCGCATCGACCCCGCGGCCCGCACGGCCGTCGTGCAGTGCGGCGTGCGCAACGCGGCGATCAGCGAAGCCGCGGCGATCTACGGCCTGTACTACGCGCCGGATCCGAGCAGCCAGATCGCCTGCACCATCGGCGGAAACGTCGCCGAGAACTCGGGCGGCGTGCATTGCCTGAAGTACGGCCTGACGGTGCACAACGTGCTGCGCGTGCGCGGCTACACCGTCGAGGGCGAGGCGGTCGAGTTCGGCTCCGAGGCGCTCGACGTGCCGGGGCTCGACCTGCTGGCCGCCGTGATCGGCAGCGAAGGCATGCTCGCCGTGACGACGGAAGTGACGGTGCGGCTGATCCCGAAGCCGCAGCTCGCGCGCTGCATCATGGCCAGCTTTGACGACATCCGCAAAGCGGGCGACGCCGTCGCCGCCATCATCGCAGCCGGCATCATCCCGGCCGGCCTCGAGATGATGGACCGGCCGATGACGGCTGCCGTCGAGGACTTCGTGCACGCCGGCTACGACCTCGACGCCGCGGCGATCCTGCTGTGCGAGAGCGACGGCACGCCCGAAGAGGTCGACGAGGAGATCGGCCGCATGCTTGTCGTGCTCGAACGCAGCGGCGCGACGCGCACCGAGGTCAGCGCCGACGAGGCGCAGCGACTGCGCTTCTGGAGCGGGCGCAAGAACGCCTTCCCGGCGAGCGGGCGCATCAGCCCCGACTACATGTGCATGGACTCGACGATCCCGCGCAAGCGCCTCGCCGACATCCTGCAGGCCATCGCCGAGATGGAGAAGAAGTATGGCCTGCGCTGCGTCAACGTGTTCCACGCCGGCGACGGCAACCTGCACCCGCTGATCCTCTACGACGCCAACGATCCCGACCAGCTGCACCGCTGCGAACTGTTCGGCGCCGAGATCCTCGAGGCCAGCGTGCGCCTGGGCGGCACGATCACCGGCGAGCACGGCGTCGGCGTCGAGAAGCTCGGTTCGATGTGCGTGCAGTTCGCGCCCGAAGAGCTGGAGCAGATGCGCCAGTTGAAGCGGGCCTTCGACGCGCGCGAGCTGCTCAACCCCGGCAAGGTCGTGCCGACGCTGCACCGTTGCGCCGAGGGCGGCAAGATGCACGTGCGACGCGGCCTGCTGCCGTTTGCCGATATCGAGCGTTTCTGAGGTCAGCCATCCCTGCACGATGACGGTCACCGATCCCGCCCTGCAACCGCTGATCGACCGCGTGCGCGCCGCGCACGCCGCCGGCGCCCAGCTCGACATCCGCGGCGGCGGCACCAAGCAGTTCTACGGCGAGACGCCGCGCGGCGAGCCGTTCGATGTGACGGGGCTGGCCGGCATCTCGAGCTACGAGCCCAGCGAGCTCGTCGTCACGGCGCGCTGCGGCACGCGGCTCGCCGAGCTGGAGGCTGCGCTCGCCGAGCGCGGCCAGTGCCTCGCGTTCGAGCCGCCGCACTTCGGCCCGGCGGCCACCGTCGGCGGCATGGTCGCCGCGGGGCTGGCCGGGCCGGCGCGCGCAGCCGTCGGCTCGGTGCGCGACTACGTGCTCGGCGCGACGCTGCTCAACGGCCGCGGCGAAGTGCTGAGCTTCGGCGGCCAGGTGATGAAGAACGTCGCCGGCTACGACGTATCGCGCCTGCTCGCCGGGTCGATGGGCGTGCTCGGCGTGATCCTGGAGGTGTCGCTCAAGGTCTTGCCCGTCGCGCCGGCCACGGCGACGCTGCGCTTCCAGCTCGGCCAGGCTGCCGCGCTCGAACAGATCAACGCCTGGGCCGGCATGGCGCTGCCGCTCAACGCGAGCGCGTGGTGGGAAGACACGCTGATCGTGCGCCTGCGCGGCGCTCTCGCCGCGGTCGAAGCGGCGATCGCGCGCCTGGGCGGCGACCTGATCGAAGGCGCGCACGCCGTGCCGTTCTGGGACGGCCTGCGCGAGCACACCGACGAATACTTCATCGGCGCGCGCCAGGCCGTGGAAGCCGGCAGCGCGGTGCGGCTGTGGCGCCTGTCGTTGCCGCCGACGGCGCCGCCGCTCGCGCTGTCGGGCGAGCAGCTCGTCGAATGGGGCGGCGCACAGCGCTGGGTCTGCACCGCCGCGCCGGCGGCGCAGGTGCGCGACGCGGCGACGCACGCCGGCGGCCATGCGACGTTGTTCAATGCGCGCGACAAGTCGCCCGGCGTGTTCGCGCCGCTGAAATCGCCGCTCGACCGCATCCATCGCGAGCTGAAGAAGGCGTTCGACCCGTCGGCCATCTTCAACCCGGACCGCCTCTACCCCGGACTCTGACCGTTCATGCAAACCGACCTGGCGCCCGGGTTCAAGGGCACGCCGCTGGGCGAGGCGGCCGAAGCGATCCTGCGCAAGTGCGTGCACTGCGGGTTCTGCACCGCGACCTGCCCGACCTACCAACTACTAGGCGACGAACTCGACGGCCCGCGCGGCCGCATCTATCTGATCAAGGAAGTGCTCGAAGGCAAGCCGCCGACGCGCGCGACGCAACTGCACCTCGACCGCTGCCTGACCTGCCGCAACTGCGAGACGACCTGCCCGTCGGGCGTGCAGTACGGCCAGCTCGTCGACATCGGCCGGCGCGTCGTCGAAGACAAGGTGGTTCGCCCGCCGCGCGAACGCGCGACGCGCTGGTTGCTGAAGGAAGGCCTGACGTCGCCTCTGTTCACGCCGGCGATGAAGCTCGGCCAGGCGCTGCGCGGCGTGCTGCCGCCCGCGCTGCGCGACAAGGTGCCGGCGCGCGCCGCGCCGCACGCGCACCAGTGGCCGACGCGCAGCCACGGACGCAAGGTGCTGATGCTCACCGGCTGCGTGCAGCCGGCGATGATGCCCAACGTCAACAGCGCCACCGCGCGCGTGCTCGACGCGGCTGGCATCCAGACCCTCGTCGCCGACGGCGCCGGCTGTTGCGGCGCGATCCGCGCACACCTCAACGACCACGAAGGCGGCCTGGCCGACATGCGCCGCAACGTCGACGCGTGGTGGCCGCTGGTCGAAGGCATCGGCGACCATCCGGAGGTCGAGGCGATCGTCATGAACGCGTCAGGCTGCGGCGTCACGGTCAAGGACTACGGCCGCGCCCTCGCGCACGACCCCGACTACGCCGAGCGCGCCGCGCGCATCGCGGCGCTGACGCGCGATCTCTGCGAGCTGCTGCCCGGCATCGCGCCGCGCCTGGCGCGCCGCGTGCGCGAAGCGCGCAAGCCCAAGCTCGTGTTCCACCCACCGTGCACGCTGCAGCACGGTCAGCAGCTGCGCGGCCTGGTCGAGGAGGGGCTGCGCTCGCTCGGCTTCGACGTGCAAACGACGCCGCTCGAGAGCCACTTGTGCTGCGGCTCGGCAGGCACCTATTCCGTGCTGCAGCCCGAGCTGGCGCACGCACTGCGCGAACGCAAACTCGCCGGCCTCGCGCCGGCGAATGCAGAAGTGATCGTGTCGGCCAACATCGGCTGCATCCAGCACCTGCAGAGCGGCACGGCGACGCCGGTACGGCACTGGATCGAAGTGCTCGACGACGCACTGGCGACCTAAAGGACCGACAGCCCTCGTCCGACGGATACGTCGGCCGATCCTCCGAGGCGATCGCGGGCCGGCTTGGGGCGGCCCGGCGCTCGGCCCGCCGAATCAGCCGGCGTGGCCCTCCGCCGCCAGCGGCTCGGGCCGCACGCGCAGCGCCCACACGACGCCGGCGACGAGCAGCGCGATGCCGGCGAACGTCAGCGGAGGCGGCCACTGGCCGCGCAGCAGGTAGGCGTAGGCCAGCGCCGCCAGCGTCTCGAACACGATCAGCTGGCCGACCAGCGTCGTCGGCAGCCGGTGGCTGGCCTCGTTCCAGCACAGCGTGCCGAGCCACGACGCGAACAGGCCGATCGCGAACATCAGGCCGACGAAGAGCGCCGGCGTCGGGCCGAGCGGCATCTCGAAAGACGCATCGCTCATCGCCGACCAGGCCCAGAACGCGAGATAACCGGCGAGCGCCAGCGGCAGCGTCGCCAGCCCCTGCGCCGTGGCCCAGCTGCGCGCCCAGCCGCCCGGGTGCGCGCGCAACCAGTCGGCGTTGCGCATCGGATACCAGGTCCAGCATGCGACGGCGCCGATCGCCAGCAGCGCGCCGCTGGCATAGCGCGCGGCATCGGCGTTCGCGTCGGCGCGCAGCTGCGCCAGCTCGGATTGGTTCACGCACACGATGCCGGCGCCGATCACGGCGAGCGACGGCGCCAGCCGCGCCCACGGCAGCCGGCCGTCGCGCCGCGCATCGCGCAGGTTCGACGCGATCGCGATGACGACAGGCAACGTGCCGATGATCATCGTCGGCAGCGGCCCGCCAGCGCGCTGGATCGCGGCCGCGAGGCACAGGTAGTACAGCAGGTTGCCGACGATCGACAGCTTCAGCGCCTCGCGCCAGTCGGCGCGCGTCAGCCGCGCGAGGCGGTCGCGGTCGAACGCGGCGAGCGCCAGCGCGATCAGGCCGAAGGCGAGATAGCGCGCGAACGACAGCAGCAGCGGCGGGTAGGCTGCGAGCAGCGTCGGGGCGACGAAGACCAGCCCCCACAGCAGGCCCGCGGCGAGGGCGAACAAGGCTCCGATCCACATGGGCGAGACGGCGGCGACACGGAGCGCGCCGTGCGCGCCGCGGGTCGCCAGTGTCGCCGAAGCGCGACGCGGCTTCTTCGTCGCGACCTTCGCCGCGCTACTCGTCGAGCGACGTCGTCGCAGCGGGGTCGGCCTTCGTGGCCTGCTTCGCCGTCTGCAGCGGCGGCGCCTTGCGCGCCGCGAGCGCCGTGGCGGAACGCTCGCGCCACGCGCCGGTGCGGATGTCGTCGTGCGTCAGGCGTTCGACCTCGACCAGCGCCGTGCCGCCGATGCCGAGCTTGCGCGCGGCGGCGCGGCTCAGGTCGATGATGCGCCCGCCGTAGAACGGGCCGCGGTCGTTGACGCGCACGATGACCTCGCGGCCGTTCTCGAGGTTGCGCACCCGCGCATAGCTGGGCAGCGGCATCGTCGGGTGGGCGGCAGTCATCTTGTTCATGTCGTAGCGCTCGCCGGTCGCCGCCGGGCGGCCGTGGAACGGCCGGCCGTACCACGACGCGATGCCGACTTCGAGCATCGGCACGTCACCAGCCTCGGGCTCGTAGGTCTCGCCGCGAATCACGTACGGCCGGTTCGGTGGCCCGGCCGGGATGCGATCGATGCGCGGCACGGCGTCGGCCGCGTCGACCGCCTTGCGCGGCGGCGCGGCCGGCTTTGGTGCCGCAGCGGTCACGGCGGGCGGCGCCGCCGAGGGTGCGGTCGCCGCGGTCGGCGGCGGAGCGGTCTTCGGCGCATTCGCGTCGACCACCGGCGCCGGCGTCGATGCGCGCGACACCAGGCTGCCGACGCTGCCGCAGGCGCTGACGAGCAGTGCGGCGGCGAGCAGCGCGGCGGCGCGCGCGGCACGGTGGAGTCGGTTCGTTTCCATGACTCCCACGGTATCGGCCGCGGTCGCGCTGCCGCTGTTTCAAACGGTGAGCGCTGGTAGGGGACGTGACTTCCGTGGGCCGCCCGGCCCGAGCGAGTGCACATTCACCGTCGCACGCGTAACCGGATGCGGCGCAGCGACAAGCAAACGTATCGAGGTTCAGGCTTCGGTGACGTGGTGGCGCCAGTGCGCGGCGCACCATCGTGCGACCGCGGCGCGCGCCGCGGCATCGAAGTGCAGGCCGAGCTTGGTGCGGCGCCACAGCACGTCGGCAGCGCTGCGTGCCCACTCTTCGTCGTGCAGATAACCCAGCTCGGCTTCGTAGAGGCCGGGCGCCACTTCGCGGCCGAGTGCACCACGCGCCAGCACGCGCGCCGCACGCGTGCCATAGCAGCGCGCATAGCGGCGCAGCAGCTTGGGCTGCAGGTTGGCATGGCGCTCGACGAGCGCGTGCGCGAAGCGCTCGAACTCGGCGACGACGTCGCGGCGCCCCGGCGCGCGCCCGAGGTCGCCGCCGGGCAGCACGGCATCGGCCGTCCACGCGCCGCGCGCGCGGTCGCACAGCGGCGTGCCGCGGCACAGCAGGTCGGCGGCCTCCTCGGCGAGCTTGCGGAACGTCGTGATCTTGCCGCCCCACACCGACAGCAGCGGCGCGCCGCCGTCACGGTCGAGCTCGAGCTCGTAGTCGCGCGTCACGGCCGACGCGTCGCCCGACTCGTCGTCGAGCAGCGGGCGCACGCCGGCATAGCTCCACACGACGTCGGCGGGCCGCACCGGCCGCGCGAAATAGCGGCTCGCCTGTTCGCACAGATAGGCGACCTCGGCGTCGTCGATACGCGCGGCGCCGATCGGCCCGGTGTGCTCGACGTCGGTGGTGCCGATCAGCGTGAACTCACCTTCGTAGGGAATCGCGAACACGATGCGCCGGTCCGGGCTCTGGAAGATATAGGCGTGGTCGTGCTCGAAGATGCGGCGCACGACGATGTGGCTGCCCTTGACGAGGCGCAGCGCCTTGCGCTCTGCGGCATGCGCGTGCTCGGCGAGGAACTGCGCCGCCCATGGCCCGGTGGCGTTGACGAGGGCGCGTGCCGCCACGTGGCGCACGCCGCCGTCGGCGCCGCGCAACGCGGCGCGCCAGTGCGTCGCGCTGCGCCGCGCGTCGATGCAGGCGGTGCGCGTGAGGATCGTCGCGCCGCGCGCCGCGGCGTCGAGCGCGGCGAGCACAACGAGTCGCGCGTCGTCGACCCAGCCGTCGGAATAGACGAAGCCCTTCGTGTAGCCCGGCTTCAACGGCGCCCCGGCCGGGTGGCCGCGCAGGTCGACGGTGCGCGAGCCGGGCAGCAGCTCGCGCCGCGCCAGGTGGTCGTAGAGGAAGAGGCCGGCGCGGATCATCCAGACCGGCCGCATGCCAGGGTCGTGCGGCATCACGAAGCGCAGCGGCCGCATGATGTGCGGCGCGCTCGCAAGCAGGCGTTCGCGCTCGGCGAGCGCCTTGCGTACCAGCGCGAACTCGTAGTACTCGAGGTAGCGCAGGCCGCCGTGGATCAGCTTGGTCGACGCCGACGAGGTGTGCGCGGCCAGGTCGTCCTGCTCGGCGAGCACGACGAACAGGCCGCGGCCGGCGAGGTCGCGCGCGATGCCGGCGCCGTTGATGCCGCCGCCGACGACGAGCACGTCGCAGTCGGCAGGTATCGGGGCGTCGGCGGGCTTCACACGAATCGGAACACGAGTGCGGCGACGACGAGCGCGAGCGCGCTCGCACCCCACAGCGGCGTGCCGAATACGGCCAGCCACAGCAGATGTATGTAGCCCGCCGCCAGCAGCGAGATGAAGAGCCGGTCGCCGCGCGTCGTCGTCAGCCGCAGCACGCCGCGCCGCGGCCCGCCGCCCGGCGAGCGCCATTCCCAGACCGCCATCGCGACGAGCAGCGCGCCGATCACGGCGAAGAACAGCGCCGTCTGCCACGTCCACGCCATCCAGCCCAGTGCGCTCGCTGCCTGCATGGCCGGCTCCGTCAGACGCGCCCGAGGGCGAAGCCCTTGGCGATGTAGTTGCGCACGAACCAGATCACGACGGCGCCGGGGATGATCGTCAGCGCGCCCGCCGCCGCGAGCAGCCCCAGCTCGTAGCCCGAGGTGCTGGCGGTGCGCGTCATCGTCGCGGCGATCGGTTTCGCGACCACGGAAGTCAGCGTCTTGGCCAGCAGCAGCTCGACCCAGCTGAACATGAAGCAGAAGAACGCGGCGACGCCGATGCCCGCGGCGATCGTCGGCATGAAGATGCGCACGAAGAAGCGCCAGAACGGATAGCCGTCGACGAACGCCGTCTCGTCGAGCTCCTTGGGCACGCCCGACATGAAGCCTTCGAGGATCCACACCGCCAGCGGGATGTTGAACAGGCAGTGCGCCAGCGCCACCGCGATGTGCGTGTCGAACAGGCCGATCGCCGAGTAGAGCTGGAAGAAGGGCAGCGCGAACACCGCCGGCGGCGCCATGCGGTTGGTGAGCAGCCAGAAGAACAGGTGCTTGTCGCCGAGGAAGCGGTAGCGCGAGAAGGCATAGGCCGCCGGCAGCGCGACGGCGACCGACAGCACGGTGTTGATCGCGACGTAGGTCAGCGAGTTGATGTAGCCGCCGTACCAGGTCGGGTCCGTGAAGATCTTGCGGTAGTTCTCGAGCGTGAAGTTGTGCGGCCACAGCGTGAACGAGCCGAGGATCTCGTTCGTGTTCTTGAACGACATGTTCAGCAGCCAGTAGATGGGCAGCAGGATGAAGACGATGTAGATCGTCGGCACGAGCCAGCGCAGGCGGTTCATCTCACGCGTCCTCGTCCTTCGTCATCACCGTGTAGTAGAGCCACGACAGCAGCAGGATGATCAGGAAGTAGATCAGCGACATCGCCGCCGCCGGGCCGAGGTCGAACTGGCCGAGCGCGATCTTCACCAGGTCGATCGACAGCAGCGTCGTCGCGTTGCCGGGGCCGCCGCCGGTGAGCACGACGGCCTCGGTGTAGATCATGAAGCTGTCCATGAAGCGCAGCAGCACGGCGATCGTCAGCACGCGCTTCATCTTGGGCAGCTGGATGTGGCGCAGGATCGCCCAGCGCGACGCACCGTCGATGCGCGCCGCCTGGTAGTAGGCGTCGGGGATCGAACTCAACCCCGCATAGGCCAGCAATACGACGAGCGAGGTCCAGTGCCACACGTCCATCGCGACCAGCGTCGCCCACGCGGCGAGCGGCTGGCGCGTGTAGTTGTAGTCGAGGCCGAGCGCGTTGAGCGAGCGGCCGAGCAGGCCGATGTCGGGCAGCGCGAAGATGTTCCAGATCGCGCCGACGACGTTCCACGGGATCAGCAGCGGCATCGCCATCAGCACCAGGCAGACCGACACGCCGATCCCCTTGCGCGGCATCGCCAGCGCGATCGCCACGCCCAGGGGCAGCTCGATCGCAAGGATGATCGCCGTGAACAGCAGCTGCCGGACCAGCGCATCCCGGAAGCGCGACGAGTTCAGCACCTCCTCGAACCACTTGACGCCTTCGAAGAAGAACTCGTTGTTGCCGAAGGTCTCCTGCACCGAATAGTTCACCACCGCCATCAGCGGCAGCACGGCGTTGAAGGCGACGAGCACGACCACGGGGGCGACAAGCCACCACGCCTTCTGGTTCTCGGTCTTCGTGGTCATGGTCAGGTCACGATCCAGCCGTCGGCGTAGACCTGCGTGTGCGCGGGGTCGAAGTCGATGAAACCCGACTCGGCCGGGACCGCCTGGCCTTCGGCGACGACGAGCTTGACGAGGTGCTCGCCGCAGCGCGCGTCGACGATGCGCAGGCGCCCCACGTCGGCGACGCGCTCGATGCGCGCCGGCAGCCCGGCGTCGGCGAAGCGCACGTACTCGGGCCGCACGCCGATCTGCAGCTGCCGCGCGTCGGCACCGGGCCGCGGCGGCGCGGCCGTCGCGACGGCACGGCCGGAGAAGCGCGCGACGCCGCCGGCGTCGATCTCGCACGGCAGCAGGTTCATGCCGGGCGAGCCGATGAAGTGGCCGACGAAGGTGTGCTGCGGCCGCTCGAACAGCTCGACCGGCGTGCCGGCCTGCACGACGACGCCGTTGTCCATCACGACGACCTGGTCGGCGAAGGTCAGCGCCTCGGTCTGGTCATGCGTGACGTAGATCATCGTCAGGCCGACGCGGCGATGCAGTTCCTTCAGCTTGCTGCGCAGGCGCCACTTCAGGTGCGGATCGATCACCGTCAGCGGTTCGTCGAACAGGATCGCCGCGACGTCGGAGCGCACCAGGCCGCGACCCATCGAGATCTTCTGCTTGCCGTCGGCGCCGAGCCCGGCGGCGCGCTGTGCGAGCTGCGGCGTCAGGTCGAGCAGCGCCGCGATCTCGTCGATGCGCGCGCGCACCGCGTTCTCGGCGATCCCGCGGTTGCGCAGCGGAAATGCGAGGTTGTCGAACACCGTCATCGTGTCGTAGACGACGGGGAACTGGAACACCTGCGCGATGTTGCGCGCGCCGGGGTCGAGCGCCGTCACGTCGCGCTCGCCGAACAGGATGCGGCCCTCGGTGGGCGTCAACAGCCCCGAGATCAGGTTGAGCAACGTCGTCTTGCCGCAGCCCGAAGGCCCGAGCAGCGCATAGGCGCCGCCGTCGCGCCACTCGAGGTCGATGTGGCGCAGCGCCCAGTCGGCGTCGTTGTCGGCGCGCGGCGCGGCACGGTAACTGTGACGCAGGTGGTCGAGGACGATGCGCGCCATGTGCCGCTTCTCTCAGGCCGCCGTGAGCCGCGCGCCGTCGGCCGTGAAGTACATCGCGTGCGCGACGTCGAACGCGAACTCGACCTCGGCGCCCACGTCGTGGCTGCGCACGCCGTGCGACAGCGAGACCCAGGTGCGGCCACCGAGGTCGAAGTGCACGACGCTCTCCGAGCCGCTGATCTCGGAGATCAGCACGCGACCGCGCACGGGCGGCCCGTCGCCACGGTGCGGTCGCACGTGGTGCGGACGCAGGCCGACGCTGAGCGGGCCGTCGGGCAGGCCCGGCGGCGCCGGCCACGACACGGCATCGCCGAGTGCGATGCGGCCGGCACGCTTCTCGGCCGGCGCGACGTTGATCGGCGGATCGGAACAGACCTGCGCCGTGCGCAGGTCGGCCGGGGCGCGGTACACCGCCGCCGCCGGGCCGAACTGCGTGACGCGGCCTTCGTACAGCGTCGCGACGTGGCCGCCGAGCAGCAGTGCCTCGGCCGGCTCGGTGGTGGCGTAGACGACGACGCAGCCGCGGTCGGCGAACAATCGCGGCAGCTCGTCGCGCAGCGACTCGCGCAGCTTGTAGTCGAGGTTGGCGAGCGGCTCGTCGAGCAGCACCAGCTCGCTGTCCTTGGCGAGGGCGCGTGCCAGCGCAGTGCGCTGCTGCTGTCCGCCCGAGAGCTCGGCGGGGCGGCGGTCGAGCAGGCCTTCGAGGCGCAGCAACTCGGCGACGGCGCCGACGCGCCTGCGCACCTCATCCGTCGCGAGACGCGCGACGCGCAGCGGCGACGCGATGTTCTCGTATACCGTGAGGTTCGGATAGTTGATGAACTGCTGATAGACCATCGAGACACGGCGCCGGCGCACCGGCACGCGCGTCACGTCACGGCCGCCGAACCGCACCTCGCCGTCGCTCGGGCGCACGAGGCCCGCCATCAGGCGCAGCAGCGAAGTCTTGCCGGCCCGCGTCTCGCCGAGCAGCGTGTTGAAGCCGCGCTCGGCCAGCCGCAGCGTCGTCGGGTGGATGTGCGTGTCGGCGCCGACGCGCAGCGACACGCCCTGGAGTTCGAGCGTCACGTGAGGATCTCCCGGCCGCGCCGTAGCGCGGCGGCAGCGGGCCGCCGGCCCGCGCCGCTCGTGCCGCGGGCGCAGCGGGGACTAGGTTACTTCTGCGCCGAGGTCCAGCGCTTGACCAGTTCGTCGTAATCCATCGTCTGGCCCTTGGGCTTCTCGTTGGCGAGCTTGGCCTTCGGACCGTCGGCGCGGCCGAGCCACTCCTTCGGGTCCTTCTTTGCGTTCATGCGCGGGCCGCAGCCGCCGTAGGTCTTGGCCTTCTCGTCGGCCGACTGCATGCGCGCCATCACCTGGTCCATCTCGTCGGCGAGGCGGTCCATCGCCTGCTGCGGCGTGAAGGCGCCCGAGTTGACGTCGCCGATGTTCTGCCACCAGAGCTGCGCGAGCTTCGGATAGTCGGGCACGTTGACGCCGGTCGGAGTCCACATCACGCGGTCGGGCGAGCGGTAGAACTCGACGAGCCCGCCGAGGTTGGGCGCACGGTCGCTGAACGACTTGTGGCGCACCGTGCTGTCGCGCACGAAGGTCAGGCCGACGTGGCTCTTCTTCGCGTCGACCGTCTTGCTGACGACGAACTGCGCGTACAGCCAGGCGGCCTTGCGGCGCTCGAGCGGCGTGCTCTTGAACAGCGTCCACGAGCCGGCGTCCTGATAGCCGAGCTTCATGCCGTCCTGCCAGTACGGCCCCTTGGGCGACGGCGCCATGCGCCACAGCGGCTTGCCGGCGTCGTTGACGGTGTTGTTGCCGTCCTTCTTGGGCGCGACCATCGACGCGGTGAACGCCGTGTACCAGAAGATCTGCTGCGCCACGTTGCCCTGCGCGAGCGCCGGCAGCGACTGGTAGAAGTCGTAGTCGGCGGCCCCGGGCGGCGCGTACTTGCGCAGCCACTCGTCCCACTTGGCGATCGCATAGACCGACGCCGGGCCGTTGGTCTCGCCGCCGCGCGCGACCGATGCGCCCGACGGGTTGCAGGTGCCGGGCTCCATGCGGATGCCCCATTCGTCGATCGGCCGGCCGTTGGGCAGACCCTTGCTGCTCGCGCCGGCCATCGACAGCCAGGCGTCCGTCATGCGCCAGCCGAGGTCGGGCGCGCGCTTGCCGTAGTCCATGTGGCCGTAGATGCGCTTGCCGTCGATCTCCTTGACCTGCACGCTGAAGAACTCGGCGATGTCTTCGTAGGCGCTCCAGTTGATCGGCACGCCGAGGTCGTAGCCGTACTTCTCCTTGAACTTCTGCTTCAGGTCGGGCCGCTGGAACCAGTCATAGCGGAACCAGTACAGGTTCGCGAACTGCTGGTCGGGCAGCTGCCACAGCTTGCCGTCGGGCCCCGTCGTGAAGCTGCGGCCGATGAAGTCGTTGACGTCGAGCATCGGGTTGGTGACCGCCTTGCCCTCGCCCGCCATCCAGTCGCTCAGGTTGACGGCCGACTGCAGCCGCGAGTGCGTGCCGATCAGGTCGGAGTCGTTGATGTAGGCGTCGTAGAGGTTGCGGTTGGTCTGCATCTGCGTCTGCACCGCCTGCACGACCTCGCCCTCGCCGAGCAGCTGGTGGTTGACCTTGATGCCGGTGATCTCCTGGAACGCCTTGGTCAGCACCTTGGCCTCGTATTCGTGCGTCGGGATCGTTTCCGACAGCACGTTGATCTCCATGCCCTTGAACGGCTTGGCCGCGTCGATGAACCACTGCATCTCCTTCTGCTGCTCGGCCTTGCCGAGCACCGAAGGCTGGAACTCCTTGTCGATCCATCGTTTCGCCGCATTGATGTCGGCCTGCGCCGCAGCGCCCGACAGCGCCAGCACGGCGCTCGCCACTGCTGCAGGCAGCGGCCTCGTCTTGAACGTCATGGGTTGTCTCCTGTTCTGGGGCTGCGACCCCGAGTTCGGAGTCGTTCGCGGACTCTACATTCGCGCACAAACGAATGTCAATCGCGCCGATACGAAAGGCTTTCTGCGGTAAAAGGAAAACACCTATGGAAAATCGCGCAAGCCGATGCGAGCCTCGTCACGATCCCTGCGCGGGCCGCAGTTCCCAGCTTTGCGATGACGACCCTGACTCCCAACCCGCGGCAGGCCGAGCTGCTCGAAGCCGTGCGCGAACGCGGCACACTGTCGGTCGAGGCGCTGGCCGAGCGCTTCGGCGTGACGCTGCAGACGGTACGACGCGACGTGCGCCAGCTCGCCCACGCCGGCCTCGTCGCGCGCTTCCACGGCGGCGTGCGCGTGCCCAGCTCGACCACCGAGAACATCGCCTACCGCAAGCGCACCCAGCTCAACGCGCCGGCCAAGCAGCGCATCGCGCGCGCCGTCGCCAAGGCCGTGCCCGACAACTGCTCGCTGATCATCAACATCGGCACCACGGCCGAAGCCGTCGCGCGCGAGCTGCTGCGGCACAAGGGCCTGCGCGTGATCACGAACAACCTGAACGTGGCGGCGATCCTGTCGGACAACCCCGACTGCGAAGTCATCGTCGCCGGCGGCGTGGTGCGTTCGCGCGACCGCGGCATCGTCGGCGAGGCGACGGTCGACTTCATCCAGCAGTTCAAGGTCGACATCGGCCTGATCGGCATCTCGGCGATCGAGGCCGACGGCACGCTGCGCGACTTCGACTACCGCGAAGTGAAGGTCGCGCGCGCCATCATCGGCCATTCGCGCGAGGTCTGGCTCGTCGCCGACCACAGCAAGTTCAACCGCCCGGCCATGGTCGAACTGGCGCGCCTCGACCAGATCGACGCGCTCTACACCGACGCGCCGCCGCCGCCGCCGTTCCCCGCGCTGCTCGCCGAGGCGGGCGTCGCCTGCGTCGTCACCGAATCATGAGCAAAGAGTTCCTGCTGGCCCTCGACCAGGGCACCTCCAGTTCGCGCAGCATCGTGTTCGATGCGCAAGGGCGCATCGTCGCGATGGCGCAGCGCGAGTTCCGCCAGATCTATCCGCAGCCCGGCTGGGTCGAGCACGACCCGCGCGAGATCTGGGACACGCAACTCGCGACGGCGCGCCAGGCGCTCACCGACGCGAAGCTGAAGGCGAGCGACATCGCCGCGATCGGCATCACCAACCAGCGCGAGACGACGCTGGTGTGGAACCGCACGACCGGCGAGCCGATCCACAACGCCATCGTGTGGCAGGACCGGCGCACCGAGCCGATCTGCGCCGCGCTGCGCGCGCGCGGCGCCGAGCCGACGATCCGCGCGAAGACGGGGCTCGTGATCGATCCCTATTTCTCGGGCACCAAACTGCAGTGGATCCTCGACCATGTGCCCGGCGCGCGCGCCGCGGCGGGGCGCGGCGAACTCGCCTTCGGCACCGTCGACAGCTGGCTGCTGTGGCAGCTCACCGGCGGCGCAGTGCACGCCACCGACGTGACGAACGCGTCGCGCACGCTGCTGTTCGACGTGCGCGCCCACCGCTGGGACGACGAGCTGCTCGCGCTGCTCGACGTGCCGCGCGAGCTGTTGCCCGAGGTGCGGCCGTCGAGCCATCGCTACGGCGAGACGCTGCCCGAACTGCTCGGCGCGGCGCTGCCGATCGGCGGCATCGCCGGCGACCAGCAGGCCGCGCTGTTCGGCCAGGCCTGCTTCGAGGCGGGGCTGGCGAAGAACACCTACGGCACCGGCTGCTTCATGCTGATGCACACCGGCGAGCGCTTCCTCGCGTCGACGCACGGGCTCGTCACGACCTCGGCGGCACAGCTCGGCGCCGCCGCCGCGCCGGCCTATGCGCTCGAAGGCAGCGTGTTCATCGCCGGCGCCGTCGTGCAGTGGCTGCGCGACGGCCTGCACGCGATCCGCGCCAGCGGCGAAGTACAGGCGCTGGCCGCCAGCGTGCCCGACGCCGGCGGCGTGATGTTCGTGCCGGCCTTCACCGGACTCGGCGCGCCGTACTGGAAGCCCGATGCGCGCGGCGCCATCGTGGGCCTGAGTCGCGGCACAACGGTCGCGCACATCGCGCGCGCGGCGTTGGAGAGCATCGCTTTCCAGAGCGCGGCGCTGCTGCAGTCGATGAACGCCGACGCTGCTGCCGCCGGCGCGCCGCCGCTGTCGCAGTTGCGCGTCGACGGCGGCGCCTGCGTCAACGACCTGCTGATGCAGTTCCAGGCCGACCTGCTCGGCATCCCCGTCGTGCGCCCGGCCGTGATCGAGACGACGGCGCTCGGCGCCGCCTACCTCGCCGGCCTGGCGACGGGCGTTTACGACAGCGTGCAGATGCTGGCCGCGCAATGGCGCGCCGAGCGAACCTTCACGCCGACCCTGCCGCGCGAGCGCGCCGCCGAGGCGATGCAGCGCTGGGAGCACGCCGTCGCGCAGGCGGCGCTGGCTTGATCGGTCAGGCGGCGCTGACCACCGGCTTGCGCCTGCGCACGGGCGCCGGCTTCGTCGGTTTCGCCGCCGGTGCCGGCTTGTTCTTCGGCGCGCGGAAGTGCCACCACGCGAGCGCGCGCGTCATCGCCAACACCTCGCCGGAGCGCGACGGCGCATACCCCGGCAGCACGGCGACGTCGCGCTGCCAGCCCTCGCCCGCCAGCACTTCGCGCAGGCGCTGCACCGCGGGGTGGTCGAGCGACTCCTTCATGCAGACGAGGAAGTAGTCCTCGCCGAGCAGCGGCACGAAGTCGAGCCCGAACTGGCGCGCCGCGGCCTCGATGCCGGGGCCCACGTCGGCCAGCCCGCTGGCGATCGACGCGGCGACGGCGACGTGCGAGTCCTCGAGATGGTCGAGATAGCCACCGACCTGCGCCGGATCGATGCGCTGCTGGTCGAGCAGGTGGTCCATCAGCAGCCGCGTGCCCGAGCCGGGCTGGCGGTTGACGAAGCGCAGCGGCCGGCGCGTCAGGTCGGCCGGCGTCGCGATCGCGTGCGGGTTGCCCTTGGCGACCATCAGACCCTGCGTGCGCCGCGTGCAGCCGATCAGCTTGTGAACGCCGGGCTGCAGCAGGCTCTTCATCGCGCGCGCGAAGACGGGCGAGCGATCCGGCAGCGTCGGCACGTGGAACCCCGCGACCAGGCAGCGGCCCGCGCGCAGCGCGCGCAATGCGTCGATGCTGCCGGCGAAGCGCAGATCGATGTGCAGGTCGTGCTGCGCGCTGGCGCGCTCGCGCAGCAGCGGCAGCGCGAGGTCGTGGCTGGCGAACAGCGTCAGCACCTGCTGCGAGCCGTCGAGCGCCTCGGCGACGACGCGTTCCAGCTCGGCGCGCAGCGTCTCGATGTGCGGCGTGAGCCGCGTGCGCGCGCGCCGCTCGGCCCACACCAGGCGCTCGGCGAACGGCGTCAGCCGCGCGCGCTGGCCCTTGACCCAGCTGACCAGCGGCTCGCCGAGCACGTCTTCCCAGGCCTTGAGCTGGCCCCAGACGTGGCGGTACGAGGCGCCCGTGCCCTGCGCGGCCCCGCTGATCGAGCCGTACTGCAGCACCGCCTGCAGCAGGTCGAACAACGGGTTCTGCAGCTCGGCGCCGCGCTGGCCCCGGGCGTCGAAGCTGTACTGGAGGTGGATGCCGCGCTTGCGCATGGTGTTCAAGCCGCACGATACCGCAGCAGCGGCATACGGCGGCACACGCTTGCTTGCCTTCCGTTACGCGAAGACCGCACCCGCGACACCAGAATCGGCCGCGTCTTCAACGACGCCGGCGATCGACGATGAACGCAACCCTGCCTTCCGGCCTTTCGCGACGCGCCTTCGCGCTGACCTTGGCCATCGCCGCGCTATCGGCAGCGGCACTGCTGGCGACGGCGGCGCAGGCGCAGACGACGGGCGACCCCGCCGCCGGCAAGCTGCTCTTCGACGACACGGTGAACCAGACCGGCAACCAGATGCTGACCGGCAACTGCACCACCTGCCACAGCGTGCTGAGCCGGCGCAACCGGCTCAGCAACGGCGGCGGCGAGTTCGCCGCCGTCGACCCGACGGCCGCCCAGACGCGCATCGCGGCTGCGATCGCCAACATCCCGGCGATGAGCCAGTTCGGCTTCCTCGGCGACGCCGAGATCCGCCACATCGCGGCCTACATCGCCGACACGCCCAAGACGAGCTATGCGCAACTCGACTTCGCGACCAGCGGCGTCGGCGTGGCGCAGAGCCTGCCGCTGGACCTGACGAACGCGGTCACCAACTCGACGAACACGGCGACCGGCGCGCGCATCACGGTGCAGGGCGTCGCGATCAGCGGCGCCGACGCGTCGGACTTCAGCATCACCGGCGACACCTGCACCGCTCAGACGCTGGAGACGGTCGGCGCGATGAACGGGAACTCGACCTGCCGCGTGACGGTGCGCTTCACCTCGGCGATGACCGCAGGCAAGACGGCCACGCTGCGCTTCACGCTCGACCCGGCATCGTCGACGACCAACTTCACGCGCGACGTCGCGCTGAGCGGTGTCGCCGCCGGCGCCGGACCGTCGCCCGCTCCCGTCGGCGACGACGGCGGCGGCGCGCTCGGCTTCGGCTGGCTCGCGGCACTTGCCGCGGCCGTCGCGGCGCTGCGGCTCGCGCCGCGCCGCAGCGCCTGATTCAGGGCTCGGGCCAGGCCGGCAGCGGGTCGCGCAGCCGCTCCCAGGCGCGCGCAGCGCGCAGCACGCCGAGATCGTCGAAGCGGCGGCCGGCGATCTGCAGGCCGATCGGCAGGCCCTCGGACGACATCGCGCACGGCACCGACAGCGCCGGCTGTTCGCCGAAGTTGTACGGCAGCGTGAACGCGATGTGCTCCAGCGCGTGCTCGGGGTCGTTGGTCGGCGAGGCCCACTCGGCCGGGAAGCCGACGACGGGACTGACCGGCGCGAGCACCAGGCCGTAGGGTTCGCTGGCTGCGACGGCGGCTTCGCGGATCGATTGCATCTGCGCCTGTGCGCGGAAGATGTCGGCGCCGCTGGCGCCGGCGGCGGCGCGCGCCCAGGCAACGATATAGGGCAGCACCTTGGCCCGCCGTTCGGGGGGCAGCGCCTCGATGTCGAGCCACGAGCGCATGCGCCAGAACAGGAACATGCCGTCGGCCATCGCGCGCGTGGTGAACGGCGCGAGCGGTTCGACGATCGCACCGGCCTGCTCGAAGCGCCGCGCCGCCGCTTCGACCGCCGCGCGCACTTCGGCGTCGACGGCGAGGCCCCAGCCGGCGTCGAGCAACAGGCCGACGCGCAGGCCGCGCAGGTCGACGTCGAGTTCGTGCCACGCGATCGATTGCGGCGGCAGGCTCGTCGCGTCGCGCGCGTCGGGCCGCGCCAGCACGCTCATCGCCAGCGCCGCGTCGCCCACGTCGCGCGTGATCGGCCCGGCGACGCGGCCGGCGTACGCCGGATGGATCGGCACGCGGCCCAGGCTCGGCTTGAGACCGACGACGCCGCACCAGCACGCCGGCAGGCGAATCGAGCCGCCGATGTCGGTGCCCAGGTGCAGCGGACCGTAGCCGGCGGCGGCCGCCGCCGCGGCGCCGGCGCTCGAACCGCCGGGGTTGCGCCGCAGGTCCCAGGGGTTGCGCGTCAGGGCGTGGAAGCTCGACAGCCCCGACGACAACATCCCGTAGTCGGGCATCGTCGTCTTGGCGATCAGCACGGCGCCGGCCTCGCGCAGCCGCGCGGCGGGCGGCGCGTCGGCGGCTGCCGGCACGAGTTCGGTCGCTGCCGTGCCGAGCGGCATCGCGATGCCGCGCGTCGCGATGTTCTCCTTGATCGTCACCGGCACGCCGTCGAGCGCCAGCGGCACGCCGCGGCGCCAGCGCTGCTCGCTTTCCGTGGCCGTGGCGAGCGCGCTCTCGGCATCGAGCGCCCAGGTGGCGTGCAGCCTGGGCTCGCAGCGCTCGATGCGTGCGAGCACGGCGCGCACGGCGTCGACCGGCGACGCCTCGCGGTTCGCGTACAGCGCGAGCAGTTCGACGGCGCTGCAGTCGTGAAGCTGCGCCATGCCCGCTCTCAGCGCCGCAACACGTCGAGCCACTCGCGCTGCTCGGGAGTCAGCGCGTCGTCGCGCGTCAGCATCGCGTCGCGCAGCGCGGCGCGGATCTCGGGTTCGGCCTCGGGCGCATCGGTGGCGAGCAGCGCGTCGAGCAGGCGGCGCACGGTGGCGAGGCTGGCAGCATAACGCTCGAGGATCGCCGCGACGCTGGCGTCGTGGCCGGGGTCGTCGCGCCAGCAGTCGTAGTCGGTCACGATGCCGATCGACGCATAGGCCATCTGCGCCTCGCGCGCGAGGAAGACTTCGGGCACGTTCGTCATGCCGACGACGTGGCAGCCGGCGTGCTGCAGGAAGAAGCTCTCGGCGCGCGTGCCCAGGCGCGGGCCTTCGACGCAGGCGTAGGTCACGTCGTAGTGCAGCGTGATGCGCTCGGCCGCCGCGCCCTGGCGCACCCATTCGGCCAGACGCGCGCTGACCGGCCGCGCGGTCGAAACGTGGGCTGCGACGCCGTCGCCGAAGAAGCTGGCGCGGCGCGCGCCGCGCGTCCAGTCGAAATACTGGCCCGGCAGCGCGAGATCTCCGGGTTCGATCGTCTCGGCGAGACTGCCGACGGCCGACACGGTGACGAGCATCGTGGCACCGGCGCGCTTGAGCGCGTAGACGTTGGCGCGGTAGTTCACCTCGTGCGGCAGCAACCGATGGCCGGCGCCATGGCGCGCAAGGAACAGCAGTTCGCGCCCGCCGACGCGGCCGCGCGCGACGGCGCCCGAGGCGGCGCCGAACGGCGTCGGCGCGTCGATGCGCTCGTCGATGACCATGCCCGGCAATTCGTACAGGCCGGTGCCGCCGATCAAGGCCAGCATGTGCAGCTCCCGCGTCGTCGTCGTGATGCGGGCGATCGTAGTCGATGCGCCCGCCGCTCGCGGCGAGCGGCGTGCCGTCAGTACTCGAGCATCAGGTGCAGCACGTGCGACTCGATGCGCTTCTCGACGCGCGGGATGTAGGCGATGCGCGCGCTGACTTCGCCGATCGTCGCGACGATCAGCGACGGCACCAGGATCGGCTGCACGGCGCGGTCGTAGCCGGTCGCGGCGCCGGCCGTCAGTCCGAGCGGGCCGCGCTGCCATGTGTAGCCGCCGTAGACGCTCACGCGCTCGAGCGAGTTGTAGTAGGCACCGGCGGTCCAGCCAGCGTCGCTGCGGACGTAGACGCCGGGGTTGAAGTTGTTGAAGTCGCGCTGCGGCAGGTGCACGCTCGCGAGGTGCAGGCCCAGCGTCGCGGCCGGCGCGGCCGGTGCGGCGAACGTGGTGGCGAAGGCCGCGGCGAGCGGGGCGACGAGCCGGTACAGCGTGGGCATGGTGGGACTGCGGGGGGACTGCGATGCCGTTGATTTCGGCGCCCGCCGGCCCCGGCACCAGCGCTGTTACCTGCCGCTGTTACGCCTGCGGCGCGCGAGGCGTGCGCTGGCGCACGCCTCGGCCTGTTGTCAGACGAGCACCGCCGCCATCGCCACCGCCGTCGCCTCGACGTTCTTCGTGTTCAGCCCGGCAACGCACATGCGCCCCGAGCGCACCAGGTAGACGGCGTAGCGCTCGCGCAGCGTGTCGACCTGTCCTGCCGTCAGGCCGGTATAGCTGAACATGCCGCGCTGGGTGAGGAAGTAGCCGAAGTCGCGCCCCGGCAGCTTGGCGGCGAGCACGTCGTGGAGGCGGCGCCGCATCGCGGCGATGCGCTCGCGCATCGCCGTCACGTCGGCCTCCCACGAGGCGCGCAGATCGGCTTCGCCGAGCACGCGCGCGACGAGCTGGCCGCCGAAGATCGGCGGGCTCGAGTAGTTGCGCCGCACTGTCGCCTTCAGCTGACCGAGCACACGCTCGGCCTGCTCCGCGTCGGGGCAGACGACGGAGAGCGCGCCGCAACGCTCTCCGTAGAGGCTCATGCTCTTGCTGAACGAGTTGGCAATGAAGAACGTGACGCCCGCGTCGGCGAGGGCGCGCGGCGCGTAGGCATCTTCGTCCAGCCCGTCGCCGTAGCCCTGGTAGGCGAGGTCGAGGTAGGGCAACAGTTCGCGCTCGGCCAGCACCGGGATCAGCTGTTGCCATTGCGCGCGCGTCAGGTCGACGCCGGTCGGGTTGTGGCAGCAGGCGTGCAGCAGCACGACGCTGCGCGCCGGCAGCGCGCCGATCGCGTCGAGCATCGCATCGAAACTCAGGCCGCCGGTCGCCGCGTCGTAATAGGGGTAGGTGTGGACGGCGAGGCCCGCGCCTTCGAACATGGCGCGGTGGTTGTCCCAGGTCGGGTCGCTGACCCAGACTGCGCTGCCCGGGAACCAGCGGCGGATGAAGTCGGCGCCGACGCGCAGACTGCCCGACGAGCCGATCGACTGGATCGTGGCGACGCGGTTCGCGCGCAGCGCTGCATGGTCTGCGCCGAACAGCAGCTTCTGCACTTCGGCGCGGAAGTTGGTCGCCCCTTCCATCGGCAGGTAGGGCTTGGGCCCGCCGGCGGCGACGATGCGGTGCTCGGCCTGGCGCACGGCGTCGAGCACAGGGATGCGGCCGTCGTCGTCGAAATAGATGCCGATCGACAGGTTGATCTTGCCCAGCCGCGGATCGCTCTGGAACGCTTCGTTGAGGCCGAGGATCGGATCGCCCGCGTAGGGCTCGACGTGCTGGAACATGGTGCCTTTCGCGAAAGCGGGTATCAGCCGGCGGCGAGCGCGGCTTCGATGTCGCGGCGCAGGGACTCGGGCGCGTCGGTCGGCGCATAGCGCTTGATCACATTGCCGTCGCGGCCGACGAGGAACTTGCCGAAGTTCCACTTGATCGCCTTGCTGCCGAGCAGGCCCGGCGCCTCGTCGGTGAGCCATTTCCACAGCGGGTGCGCCTCGGGGCCGTTCACGTCGACCTTGGCCATCATCGGGAAGCTGACGCCGTAGTTGAGCTGGCAGAAGCTCGCGATCTCGTCGTTGCTGCCCGAGTCCTGCTCGCCGAACTGGTTGCACGGAAAACCGACGACGACAAGGCCGCGGTCGCGGTACTCCTTCCACAGCTCCTCCAGCCCGGCGAACTGCGGCGTCAAGCCGCAGGCGCTGGCCGTGTTGACGACGAGCACGACCTTGCCGCGCAGCGCCGCCATGTCGGCGCGCTGGCCGTCGATCGACAGGGCCGAAAAATCGTAGAAGCTGGCGCGGCTCATCGTCGTGCTCCGATCCGTGTGGGGGCGGTAGCATGATAGGCGCTCCCATCATCGGGTCGCCATCGGAGGGAACCGCCCATGCCCGAGCGCTACCGCGTGGTATTGCAGGGATTCAGCGCAGCAGAGCAGCAGCAGCTGGCGCCGTGCTTCGATCTCCCGCCGCAGCGCGAACCGGCCTATGTGCAGGTGAGCGAGCTGTGGGAGAGCGACTACATCGTCGCCGACGCGGCAGATTCCGCCATCGTCACGCTGATCATGCAGGCCGGCCGGCTCGGCGACACCGTGTTCGTCGGCCCGCAGCCGGTGCCCGGCGCGCTCGGCCACGTGGCGCGGCCCTACGACGCCGTCGCCGTCGTGCGCGCGCTCGACGCGCTGGCGGCGCTGCGCGGCACCGGCGCGGTCGCCGACGAGCCGGCCGGTCCCGCGCCGGCGCCGCAGCCCTTCCCGGCCGGCGTCGTCGCGGCGGACGAGGCGGCGCCGAGCCCGCCGGCGCGGGTCAGCCCGGTCGCGCCGGTCAGGCCGGCCAGGCCCGCCAAGTCGATCAAGCCGACCGGGCCACCGCTCGACCCTAAGGCAGCCAAGGCGCGCGCCCGCGCCGCGGCGCAGCGCAGGCGCAATGCCGCGAGCCCGACGACCACCGACCCGACGCCGCTCGAAGCGCTGGTGCTCGACGACAGCCCGGTGGCGACGGACTACCTGCGCCACCACCTCGAAGGCCTCGGCCTGCACGTGCACACGGCAGCGACGAGCGCCGAGGCACTCGAGATGCTGACGCACCAGCCGATCGCCGTCGCCTTCCTCGATATCGCGCTCGGCGACGACGACGAGTTCGACGGCCTCGACATCTGCCAGCGCCTCAAGCACGAGCCGATCGCGCTGGCCGGCGGCGCGCCGATCGTCGTGCTGGTCTCGGGCCAGGGCAAGGCGTCGGACCGGGTGCGCGCGACGCTGGCCGGCGCCGACGCCTACCTCACCAAGCCGTTCTCGCAGCACGACGTGGTGCGCGCGCTCGAGTCCTGCGGCCTCATGCCGGTGCCGGTGCTGTCGGCACCGCTGCCCGACACGCCGCCGGGCTGAAGCCGCCTGCCGGACGCGGCCGGCGCCGCACGGAAAAGCCGTTCGGACCGAGCTTGTCGAAGCCCTGCGCGAGAACCAGTATCAGTGCTCCGCCGCGCCCGCGAGCAGCGACGCGATCAGGATCAGCGCGCCGCCGGCCAGCAACTGTGGCGTGAACTCGCCGCCGCCGAGCAGAGCTGCCGACACCGCAGCGAACAGCAGCTCGGTCAGCATGATCACCGACGTGACGTTGGCCGGCAGGTGCGCGGCGCCGTACTGCAGCGCGAAGTTGCTGGCGAGGAAGGCACAGCCCAGCGCAGCGGCGGCGGCGAGCCACGGCAGCGCCGGCGCCGGTGGCGCGTCGATGCGCGCCTGTGCCGTCAGCGCCGCCGCGATCACGGCGGCGACGACGACGCAGCCGAAGAACATGGCCAGCGCACGGGCCTCCGGCGGGCGCCGCGCTTCGCGGCGCAGCATCACGTTGTTGAGCGCGAAGGCGAAGCCGCCGGCGACGCCGAGCCAATCCGCCAGACTCGCCGGCAGCGGCAGCCCGCCGCCTGGCGGCCACAGCACGATCGCAGCGCCCGACAGAGCGAGCCCGATGCGCACGCCGGCGGCGCGCGTGATCGGCTCGTGCAGCACGAGACGCGCGAGCAGCACCGCCCAAAGCGGCATCAGATAGAACAGCAGCACGACGCGCATCACGTCGCCGATCACGACACCCCAGTTGAACGCCGCGTTCGTCGTGCCCGACGCGAGCATCAGCACCCACAGCGCCGGCGTGCGCGCGAGCTGTGCCACGGCGCGCGGCCGCACCGCGACGACGAGCGCCGTGGCGAGCGCGAACATCAGCACCGTCGCCCACAGCGGATGCAGACCCATCCCTTCGAGCCGGCGCAGCGGCCACCACGACACGCCCCACACGAAGGCGTTGACGACGAGCGCCAGCGCGGGCGCGAGGCGGTCGCGGAGCGTCATGCGAAGGACGAGGGACGCGCCGTCAGTGATGCTTGTCGCTGCGCGCCAGCGCGAGCAAGTGCTCGAGCTCCGCGCGATGGCGCACGCAGTTGCGCGCGTGCCAGCGCTTGATCAGCCACATCGTGCCGGCGACGGTGACGCCGAAGATCGTGATTGCGCCAAACGCCGAGAGGCCGAGCCGCGTCATGCCGGTGTAGAACGCGCCGAGGCCGAGGATGCAGGCCTGCTCGTTGAAGTTCTGCACCGCGATCGAACGGCCGGCGCCCATCAGGTTGTGGCCGCGGTGCTGCAGCAGCGCGTTCATCGGCACGACGAGGTAGCCGCCGATGCCGCCGAGCAGAACGAGGAACGGCGCCGCGATCCACACGTCGTCGATGAAGTTCATCAGCACGACGAGCACGCCCATCGCAATGCCCAGCGGCATCACCGACGTGGCCTGGTCGAGCCGCATGCGCACCGACGCGACGATGGCGCCGACCGCCGTGCCGACCGCGACGACGCCGACCAGCGACGACGCCTGCGTCGTGCCGTAGCCCAGCGCCGCAGCGGCCCAGGCCAGCACGATGTAGCGCAGGTTGCCCGAGACGCCCCAGAACAGTGTCGTCGTCGCCAGCGAGATCTGGCCCAGCTTGTCGCTCCACAGCCGCGCGTTGCACAGCGAGAAGTCGCGCACCAGCTCGACGAGGCTGCCGACCATCGGCTGCAGCGGCGCCTCGGTGCGCGGGATGCGCAGATTGAACAGCGCAGCCGCGATGTAGAGCACGATGATCGACGAGATCGCTGCCTCGGTCGGGGTATCGATTCCGGTGTCGAGCAGCGGCAGGTCGAGCGCGAGCAAGTGCGAGGCGAGCGCCTGCCCGACGAGCTGACCGCCGAGCAGCACGCCCAGGATGATCGAGCCGATCGTCAGCCCTTCGATCCAGCCGTTGGCCTTGACGAGCTGCGACGCCGGCAGCAGCTCGGTCAGGATGCCGTACTTGGCCGGCGAATAAGCCGCCGCGCCGAGGCCGACGATGGCATAGGCGGCCAGCGGGTGCGCGCCGAACAGCATCATCAGGCAGCCGACGACCTTGATCGCGTTCGAGACGAACATGACCTTGCCCTTGGGCACGGCGTCGGCGAAGGC
>Ga0073899_10000510_pt1 | contig 35889 bp, 24 predicted proteins | sample KloWWTmetaKNB5Ph_FD_88975 | JGI IMG/M metagenome (GOLD analysis project Ga0073899, IMG submission 88975) | Active sludge microbial communities from Klosterneuburg, Austria, studying microevolution and ecology of nitrifiers - Klosterneuburg... | ecosystem: Engineered > WWTP > Aerobic digester >... | reverse complement strand
CTACGCGCCGGGCTCGGAGCCGAGCGCGATCGACGGCAACCTCGCCACCCACACGACGATGGGCAACAACGTCGACGAGCCCGACAAGCGCCTGCGGGTGACGCTCGGCTTCATGTCCTCGCTCATGCCCGGCTGATCGTCCGTCTCCTGCCCGGCGGCCCGCTATGTCCCGATCATTCCGTGGGCGAAGGCATAGCGGGTCAGGTCGGCGCAGCTGTGCGCGCCCAGCGAACGCATGAGGCTGGCCTTGTGATACTCGACGGTCTTGCGGGAGATGTGCAGCACCTCCGCGGCCTGCTGGGCGGTCCGACCCTCGGCGACCAGCTGCAGGACCTCGCGCTGGCGGATCGTGAGGCCGTCCGAGAGCTTTCCAGGGGCGGGCCGGGGCTCGGCGAGGATCTCCGCGAGCTCGGGCATGCTCGCCTTGCATAGATAACGGCGTCCCGCGACGACCTCACGCACGGCGACGAGCAGCTCCGCGAAGACGGCGCTCTTGACCAGATAGCCGGCCGCGCCGGCGCGAAACGCCTCACGCACATAAGTCGGCTCGGCGTGCTCCGTCACGAAGATCGCCCGACCCAGCGGGCACAGGCGACCGAGCTGGCGCACGGCGTCCAGGCCGTTGAGCCCGGGTAGCGCGATGCCGAGCAGCACCAGATCCGGCTGCAAGCGCGTCGCGGACGCGAGCAGCGCGTGCCCGTCCGCCACCGCGTCGACCACCTGCATATGTTCGGAGAGCAGGCCGCGCAGGCCCTCACGCACCAGCGTGTGGCGCTCCGCCAGCAGTACGCGAGGCACGGCCGCGGGGGCCGCTATCGGCTCGTGGTCCGTGGTCCGCTCATCAACCCCAACTCCATCCCCGGTCGTGAAGGTCATACAGGACTCTTCATCTCCATTGGCAGAGCTCGCCACTGAAGTTTGCGAGTTTCTCGCGCTATTGTCCGGAGACTTGCATTTGCTTCGCCGGGAATGGCCGATTGCGCATGCGGCGCCGCGGCCTCGAGGCCGAGCTCGGCGGGCGCACGAGCGTCGGGGCTCGGTCACGACCTTTGCGTCAGGGACGCGCCCGCCTCAGGCCCCGGTTGCGGCCCGCAGCTCGGTTCGCGCGCGCATCAGGGCCTCACCGAGCAGGTTCTGGCCGTTCCAGTTCGCCCGGTCGTGGATCCGCGGATCGTCCGCCCGCAAGCCGACGCCCCAGATGCGGTCGAGCGGGCTCGCCTCGACCAGCAGCCTGTCACCGGTCGCCAGCAGGGCCGCGAGCATCGCCGGGTTCTGCCCGAACTTCGCCAGGTTGCCGCGGACCACGATATCCAGGCGCGCTCGCTCCCAGACGGCGTGGTCGAAGCCCGTGACGCGACGACCGAGCGCCTTGTGCTCGCGCGGCGCCGAGCTGGCGACGATCTTCGCGCGGATCGCCTCGTCGCCGAAGAGCCGGGCCTTCTCGGCCATCATGAATTGTTCGGCGCAGGAATAGGTGACCCCTTCGACGACGAACACCGAGTCCGTCCATTGCCCGAACACCGCCGGCGGGTGCCAGAACAGCACCATGGTGTCGGTCTCGATCACCTGGGATCCATCGAAGTCGTCGCTCGCTCGCTTGCCCCGGCTCATGCGCCGAGAGTACCACCGGGAGCCGACCCGCTGCGGACTCGCGGGCGGTCGATCACGCGCGCGCACGGAGCCGCTGGATCCGCGTTACCCTGCCGGTCATGGCAGACAGCACCAACGACATCACCTTCGACGAGGCCCGCAAGGCCGTCCCGGTCCTGGGTCGCGACCTCGGCGTCGACAAGGCGGGCCACGACGTCGCCCGCCTGCAGTCCGAGCTGCGTCGCGCGGGCTTCGCCCCCGGATCGATCGACGGGATCTTCGGCGATCGCACGGCCGCGGCGATCCAGGAGTTCGCCGTGCGCAACGCCCTTCCTGTGCCCGGTGGGGTCGTCGACGCCGCGCTGTGGGCCGCGATCCTTCGCGCCGGCGCGAGCGCCGAGGCCGACGCCCATGAGGCCGTCGCTCGCGCTCGTGAGCAGGCGGCAGGCGCCCCGCAGGACGCCGCCCTCGCCCGGCAAAAGGCCGCGGTCGACCAGCGCGCCCAGGCCGTGCCCGCTGGCGCCGAGGAGGAGCTGGCCGCCGCGTCCTTGCTGAGCGCCGGCCTGCTGTGGCGCGCCGCCGCCGACAGCTGGTTGGCCGCCGCCGCCGCCGTCGCCCCGCACGCCGACCCCGAGGGCCGCGGCTTTCGGGCCCACGCGCGCCACCTTCGGGCCCTGGACCTCGCGCGCAGCCTGGCGGCGCGGGTCGTCAATTCACTCGCGCTCGCCGGTCGGGACTTCGACAGCGCCGGCGTCACCGACCACCATGAGCGCCTCGCGGCCGCGACGCTGACGGCGCGCATCCTCGCTGCCGGGTGATGGCGCTTGCGCGATGCCCCCGCGTCGTGGTCTATGGCGCGCATGAAGGGCGTCGAGATCGTCGCGGACCAGGCTTACTTCAGGGGCAGCACGGCGGAGCTGCAGCGCGCGCTGCTCGGCGGTGAGCTCGACCGCTGCGGTTCGCTGGTCGTCGAGGGCAAGCTGACGGCGGTGCCGGCGGAGATCGGGCGGCTGAAGCGGCTGCGCGAGTTCATCCTCGACACGGACACGCTGCAGACGATCGACGCGGCGCTGTTTCAGTGTGTCGCGCTGGTGAAGCTGGTGGTGCTGTCCAACCAGATCAAGGCGCTGCCGGCCGGTGGTTGGGGCCGACTGGTGGCGCTCGAGAAGCTGGACCTCACGACCTCGGTCGCGCTGCGCGAGCTGCCGGAGGACCTGGGCGCGGCGCCGCGGCTCGGCGGGGACGTCGACCTGACGGCGCTGACCAAGCTCGGCGCGCTGCCGCCGTCGTTCGGGCGGCTCGCCCATATGACGCTGCTGCATCTCCCGCCGGGCCTGGCCGCGCCCGAGCCGATCGCGGGGATGACCGGGCTGCGTGAGCTGCGGCTGCGCGGCGTGAGCCGGCTGCCGGACGACATCGGCGCGCTGCAGGAGCTGCGTCTGCTCGACGTCGACGGCTGTCCGATCACCGAGTTGCCGCCGTCGATCGGCGGCGCGAGCGTGCTGCGCACGCTGATCCTGGCGCGCACGCAGTTGACGACGCTGCCGGACAGCCTCACGGAGCTGTCGGCGCTGCGCGACCTCGACCTGGCCCAGACGCCGCTGCAGGCGCTCCCGGAGGCGATCGGGCGGGTGCCGCTGCAGCGGCTCCGCCTCCAGGACAGCCAGATCACGCGGCTGCCCGAGAGCCTGGCGTCGCCAGCCGGCGACCTGCGGATCCACCTGCCCCGCGAGCACCGGGCGGCGATCGAGGCGAGCTCGCGGGCGGTGCTCGCGGCGCTGGGTCACCGATTCACCTTCGAGTAGGCGGGCATGCGGTTATCATCGCGTGCCATGCCCGGACGCCGAACCTTCGCTCCTTCGTCGCAGCGCCCGATCGTGAGGCGCCCATGAAGGCCATGGCGCAGCAGAGCTGGGCCCAGGGCGAGCCGCTGCGGCTCATCGAGCTCCCGACCCCGGAGCCTCGCGCCGGCGAGCTACGCGTACGCGTGCAGGCGATCGGCGTCAATCCGGTCGACTGGAAGATGCGCGCGCGGGGCCCCCTGCGCCTCGCCGCGCGGCTCGTCGGGCCGCCGCCCCCGGTGGTGTTCGGCGTCGACTTCGCCGGCATCGTCGACGCGATCGGGGCCGGGGTGACGGCCGTCCGGGTCGGCGACGCGGTCGTCGGCGGCACCGACTTCTCGCGCAAGCAGCGGGGCAGCTACGCGGACACGGTGGTGATCCGCGAGGACCAGGTCGCGGTGCTGCCGGCGGGCTTCGACATGCTCGTCGCGGGCGCGCTGCCGGTCGCCGGGGTCACGGCCTATATGTGCGTCATCGAGGTCGGCCGCCTGCGAGCGGGCCAGCGCGCGCTGATCCTCGGGGCGTCGGGCGGCGTCGGTCAGCTCGCCGTGCAGTTCGCGCGGCACCAGGGCGGCAGCGCCGTCGGCGTGTGCTCGACGCGAAACCTCGAGCTGGTCCGCTCATTGGGGGCCGAGCACGTCCTCGACTATACGCAGGGCGACCCGCTCGCGCAGGCGCGGGCGCTCGCGCCGTTCCAGGTGGTCGTAGATTGCGTCGGGGGCCACGCGGGCTCGGCCTGTCGCGGCCTGCTGGGCCCCGGCGGGCGCCATATCATGATCGCGGCCGAGACCCTGGCGGAGACGATGAATGTCCTGGTCCCGCCCTTCAAGTCGCGGAGCGTGCTGGGGCGGCCGAACGCGGCGCGGCTGCGGGCGGTCGTCGAGGCGGTGGTGAGCGGCGCGGTCGAGGTGCGGATCGCCGAGACGATGCCGCTGCTCGACGCGGAGCGGGCCCTCGCGCTCAGCCAGGCGGGGCGCATGACCGGCAAGATCGTGCTCGTGCCCTGAGGCCTTTTTGGTAGAGGGCCCGAGGTGCCCTCCGTCGAAGATATGCCTGGCCGAGGAGGCCGATCGATTGACCCAAGTTTTACGCGGTCGGCCAGACAAAGATCCGCGATGATGCGTAACTGCGGGGATGCCTCGCACTCGATCCTCGGTGTCCCGCTCCTGGCCGATGAAGCTCGCGACCGTGTTGTTCTCGGGCAGCGTCGCGGCAGTGGCGATCGCCCGCGCAGGGCTGGCCGGCTGCGGTGCGACCGCGCCCGCGCCCGCGCCCACCCCCGCAACGGTCACCACCGCCCCGAGCGCCACCACCGCCCCGAGCGCCGCGCCCGTGCCCGCGCCTGCGCCCGCGCCTGCGCCCGCGCCTGCGCCCGCGCCGAACGCCACGCCGAACCCACCCGAGGCTGCGCCCGCCCCGCCCGCGGAGCTGCCCAGGCGGTATCTCGGGGGGAGCAAGTCCGACGTCGACGTGTGGTCGGAGCCGGTCAAGCCCGCCCGGCATGAGCCCGCGCAGAGAGGCGAGCGATGACCGCGGAGCTGTGGATCGCGGCCACCAGCCTGGTGCTGCTGGTGCTCGTATTCGTGCCGCTCGAGCGGGTGTTCCCGGCGCGACCGGGCCAGCCCGCGCGGCGACCGGAGCTGGGGATCGACCTGGCGTTTTACCTCGGTCAGTACCTCGTGTTCGCGGGCGTGGCGGTGACGGTGCTCGGCAGTGTGCACGCGACGCTCCTCCCCCTGTCCCTCGGGACATGGTCCGGGGGACTCCCGCTGTGGACGCAGGTCGCGCTGGCGCTGGTGCTCGGCGACCTGCTGACCTACTGGTTCCACCGCGCCTGTCACCGCTTCGCCGCGCTCTGGCGCTTCCACGCGGTGCACCACAGCAGCGAGCACCTCGACTGGCTGGCCGCGCACCGCGAGCACCCGCTCGACGGCGTGATGACGCAGCTGTGCATCAATCTGCCGGGCATGCTGCTCGGTCTGCCCTTCGCGGCGCTCGGCGGGCTGATCGTGTTCCGCGGGCTGTGGGCGATCTTCATTCATAGCAACGTCCGGGTGCCGCTCGGGCCGCTGCGCTGGCTGCTCGGCGCCCCGGAGCTGCACCACTGGCACCACGCGCGGGTCCCCACGACGCGGCACAACTTCGCCAACCTCGCGCCGTATCTCGACCTGCTGTTCGGCACTTACCACAATCCGCGCGGGCCGGAGACCTACCCGCTCGGCCTCACCGAGCCCTGGCCGCGCCGGTACCTCGCGCAGCTCGCCCGCCCGTTCCGGCCCGGCCCTCGCGGCCCCGGCCCCGCGGCGTGACGTCGATCAGGGGGCCGCGAGGGACTCCGGGAGGAACACGCGGAAGCACGAGCCGCGGTCCACCTCGCTCTCGACCGAGATCTCGCCGCCGAGCAGCTGGCAGAGCCGCCGCGTCAGCGCGAGGCCGAGGCCGGTGCCGCCGTGTCGGCGCGCCAGGACCTCGTCGACCTGCACGTAGGGGGCGAACAGCCGCGCGACCTGCTCCGATGACATGCCCGCGCCGGTGTCCGTGACCTCGAAGAGCAGGCCGACGCTGCTGCCGCGGGCGGCCGTGCGCACGCGCAGCGCGACCTCGCCGTCTTGCGTGAACTTGGCCGCGTTGCTGAGCAGATTGAACAGGATCTGTCGCAGCCGGAGCGCGTCGGTCCGCAGCCGGCGAGCGTCCGGGTCGACGACCACGCGGAGCGCGTCGCCGTGGTCGCGCAGCGTCGGCCCGACCATGTCCCCGACCTCGGCGACCATGGCGACGACGTCGACCTCGGAGAACGACAGGAGCAGCTTGCCGGCCTCGATCTTCTGCAGGTCGAGCAGGTCGTTGACCAGCGCGTGCAGGTGCTTCGCCGCCTGGGCGATCCGCCCCGCGATGCCGCCGAGCTCCGGCTCGCCCCGCTCCTCGAGCTCCTCGACCAGCAATTCTCCGTAGCCGAGGATCGCGTTGAGCGGGGTCCGCAGCTCGTGGCTGACGTTGCTGAGGAACAGCGACTTCGTGCGGTTGGCGACCTGCGCGGCGTCGGCGATCCGCCGCAGCTCGGCGGTCCGGACGTCGACCTGCTCCTGCAGCGTCGCCGCCAGGCGCTGCAGCGCCTGGTTGGTCTCGTACTGCTCGCGTGTCTTCGCCTCGGCGAAGCTCTCCGCGGCCTTCCGCGCCAGGCGCTCGCGCTCGTAGCGACGGCGCAGCAGCTCGAGCTCGTCCATGGCTCAGCGGCTCAGTCCGCGGCTCGCCCCGCCCGCTGCAAGTTGAAGCGGACCTGCGTCTTCGCCCCACCCGACAGGTCCTCGACCGCGATCGTCACGGCCTCGTTGTAGTGCTCCGCGCACGCCTCGATCAGCCCGTGCGCGAGGTCCGAGAGGCCGCGGCCCGAGCGGTAGGTCATCTCCAGCGTGTCCGGCGCGAGGCGGCGGCACTCGAAGGTCGGCAGCTCGGCGTCCGGGTACAGCTTGCGCACCTCGATATGCACGTAGCCCTCGACGCGCTCGAGGAACTCGAAGGTGTCCGCCGCGCTCGTGAAGAAGCCCGGGAAGCCGACCGTGAAGCGGTGCAGCAGGTGGCGCCCGAACGCGTGCACGAGCCCCGGCACCGGCGTCCCTGTCCGCCTGGACAGGTCGACGACGAGCGCCACGAGCTCGCTGTGCTCGTAGGTGCCGATCGAGGTGTAGACGCCGCCCGAGGCCAGCGAGCACCCGGAGAGCATCTCCTCGACCATCTCGGGCGAGAAGCGCGTCTCGACCATCTTAAGAAACTCGGTAAAGACCACACCCTTCATTGAGCACCTCCGGGGAGCGGCATCGTAGCTGTTGGCGAGGGCCGGCGAAAGCCGGCGAAGGCCGGGGCGGGCGGTTTCGAGCGGGGTCGCGGCGCGGTCACGGCCTGCGTGGCCGGCCGAGGTGTGACCGCACCGCCGTGCGCGCACCCGCGGCGCACGTGCGGCGCACGCCGCGCCGCGGGCGGGCGGGGGCCCTGGCCGGCGAATCGCGGTGTGGCGAATGGCGCCGGGCTTGCAAACCCCGATCGTCGCGTGATGAGCCGGTCGCGCTCGCGCGGGATGGCGCAATGATGCGCACAAATACGCCTGCGCGAGACGAAGACCATCCATATGAATCGATGGTCGGGCCTGGAAAATTCGATCACCGATAGACAGGGTCGACGGATTGTCGACGGCCCTGACCGCCGGATTCTGCGTTGCAGCTGGAGATGGGGAACGGCGTGGACGGGCAGGCGCTGACGATCACGGGCGTGGCGGTCTCCGGGGACGTAGAGCTGCAGGTGATCGAGCGCGCGGGCTCGCCGCGGTCGCTGGGCCGGCCACGGGGCGCGCCTGTCGGCGCCGCCGCGGGCGGCCAGCTGCGCGGCGAACCAGCCGACGCCACCAGCGGCGCCGGTGATGATGACCTGCTGGCGGCAGGGTATTTCAAGGCGAGCGTCGGGGAGGGCTGAGCAGGGCTCGACCCGAGCACCCGCCCGGGGCACTGCGCCCGGCCGGCGGCCTGGAGCGTGCGTCGTGGGGAGGTCGAGGGCACCGGCGAGTGTTCTGCCGGGTTTCGACGTGGCGAGCGAATATGGTTGTAGTCATCATTATCTGCCCCGTTGAGTAGGCGATGAAAGCGATGCTGGTAATGTTCCCAGTCGGGCTCGGTCGCACCGGCTCCGATGGCGTTTTGATGCAGGGTTTGCGCGGTCCATGTCATTGACTGGCGATCGGCAGGTCGTATGTTGTTCAGGTGATCAATTCGTTAATTAGACATCGGGTATTCACGGTAATCGCAGCTGCGCCCGCACACGCGACGGACGGCGAGCGACTGGACATGGGTGGCGCGCCCGGTATGCCGCGCTACCTTGGCGGTATTGGTGTCTGTTGCTCGCGCTGCGCGAGTCCGCGTTCGTCAGTGCTCGCGGCGCAGCAGGGTGTTCTATGCACTGCCTGCGACGCGGTATGCGTCGCGGGAGTATTAGAGAGGTTGACCCGCTGCCGGCGCGCCTGGTGCGGCTTCAGGGGGAGGGCACGGCGGCGCGGTCGCTTCGTGCGCGTCCGATGAGCCGTTATGACGAGGGCCACCGCGAGGCGCGAGCTGGGCCTCGGAGGGGAGAATTGCTCCTCGGTGTCGGCGCCCAGAGCCTCTTGCTGGCCGTCGATGAGCACGTACTTGGCGACGCCCTGCGGCACAGACTGCCCGGGGATGGTCACCATGGAGCCGATGAAGGGGGTTGGCTGCACCATCTCGGGTGCGCTCGAGTCGCGCTCCGCGAGCGCGGAGCGCTGGCGATGATCCGTGGCGACCGGAGGTCGCGGATCAATGCACCTGAGCCTCGAAGTTGAGCACGGCCTTGCCGACGAGCGCTCGATCGACGAGGGCCTGCAGGGCCGGCCACGGGGCGCGCCAGGGCGCGGTGATCGAGATCTGGGGCACGAGCTCGCCCGCGGCCACCAGCGCGCCGAGGATGCCCAGATCCCGCGCGCCCGAGTTGCCGCGTCGCACCAGCTCGTCGAAGAGGAACAGGCCGTAGAGGCTGGCGCCCCCGCGGCTGTAAAGGTCGGAGACGTTGAAGGTGGTCGGCGCCCGCGAAGAGTTGCCGAAGTTGACGATGAGGCCGCCGGGCGCGAGCCGGGCGAGGGCGACGCCGAGGTCGGCGCCGCCGGTGGACTCGAGCACGAGGTCGAAGGGGCCGGGCGCGTCCGCGAGCGACGTGACGGCCGTCTGAATGGCCCCGCGTTCGAGCAGCGGGATCAAACGATCGGCGCTGCGCGCGACGCCTGTCACGTCGGCGCCGCCGCGGGCGGCCAGCTGCGCGGCGAACCAGCCGACGCCACCGGCGGCGCCGGTGATGACGACCCGCTGGCCGATCAATGAGCCCCGGCGCGCGAGCGCGGTGAGGGCCGTGAGGCCCGCGACCGGCAACGTCGAGGCGTCGGCGTACGAGACCGCGTCAGGCAGCACCGCGAGCTGATGCGTCGGCACGGCGACCCGCTCCGCCCATGCGCCCGCGCGCAGCAGTCCGACGACGCGGGCGCCCACCGGCGGGCCGCTGCCGTCGGCGGCCGCGGCGAGCACGTCACCCGCGAGGTCCCAGCCGGGGCGCCAGCCGGGCGCAGCCGTCTCGAGGTTGCGCAGCTCGCCGCGATTGAGGCTCACGGCCCGGACGGCCACGAGGGCCTCGTTCGGCAGCGGAGCGGGCTCGGGCACGTTCTGGACGGCGAGGCGGAGGGGGGAGTTGTTGGCGCAGACGAGGGCTTCCATGGCGGGTTCTCCGGTGTCGGAGCCTAACACCGGCGGCCACGTCGTGCGCCCGTGCTTCGCGGCGTCGCGGGCCGCCGAGGGGACGCGGATGCGCTGGGCGTCGCAGCCCAGCCGCACCGCCATCGGGCCCGGGAACGACAGCACCCACTGCCGATAGCCCACCGCCGGCAGCCTGCTCGCCCCCGAGGACCGCGTGCGCCATGTGCTGCCTGCCGGTCGCCGCGCGTGGATCCACGTGGCCCGCGGTGCGCTCGAGATCAACGGCGAGCGCCTCGCACCCTCGCACGCCGGCACGTTCATCCATCCGCGTCCGCGAGCCAGCGGAGCCTCCGGGTCAAGAGGTCAGCCACGACGCGAACATGTGGGCTCCTAAGCCGGCCGGTCGGCGCCACAAGCGAGACCTCCAGCGGCGGGAAGCGGAATGCGGGCAAGACGTGCACCAGTCGCCCGGTCGCCACGCTCGCCCGCACCTCGCGCAACGGCCGAATCCCGATGCCGAGGCCCGCGTACAATGCGGCCGACAAGATCTCGCTGGCGTCGCTCTCGAAGCGAGAGCGCACCGGCACCTTGCGCTCGGCGTCGGCGCCGTCCAGGAGTGTCCACGACGATTCCTTCACGCCTCGGATAGCCAGCAGACAATCGTGGCAAGCCAGGTCCTCGGGGACCACCGGCGCGCCGTGCAACGCGACGTACGAGGGCGCCGCCCCGAGGACCCATTCGAGTCTGCCGAGCTTTCGCACGGTGGAGGTCTGGGTCGGGACAGGACCGGCCCAGACGATGATATCGACGCCACCCGCGACCGGCTCGACCAGGCGGCTCCGGCCGATGAGCTCGACGCGGAGCTCGGGATTGTCCTGGAGGAGCTGTCGGAGGTCCGCGAGGAAGGTTCCATCGGCGACGTCTGGGCTGACAGCGACTCGGACCGTGCCGCGAACCTGGCCGGGGCCAGTGGCGATGTCCCGCTCCACGGCTTGCAGCTCTTCGAGGATCCGTCGCGCCCGGCGTGCGACGCGTTCTCCGGCCTCGGTGACGCGCAGGCTCCGTGTCGTGCGCTCGATCAGACGGGCGCCCGCGCGCCTCTCGATACGCTCGAGGCGGCTCCACACGGCGTTGACCGACACGTGGAGGCTGCGCGCAGCCGCAGAGAGGCTCTTTGCGTCCACGACGCGCACGAAGGTGTAGATCTCGTCCAGGTTCTCGAACATCACGGCCCCCGCAAGGAGATTACCGCACTTTCACCGCCGCGGTGAAAGTGTCTCGCCACATCGTGCAAGGTGAGGCGGTGCGCCGAGGACTATACCCGGCTCGGGGCAGGTCGCGGCGGCCGGATGACGCCGCGTGATACCAGCCCATGGTTCAGCGCTGATACGGAGATAACGAAGATGAAGATGAACGCATTGTTGCGAGGTGCCACGATCGTCGTGATGGCGACGTCCGTCGGACTCCTGGGCTGCGGCAGCGAGAGCGAGACCGAGACCGCGCCGACGACCGGCGCAACGCCGAGTTCGACCGGCATGACGGCGGACCCGACGACCGGCGAGACGACCGAGACGACCGGCGCCACGACGGCGCCGACGACCGGCGAAACGACCGAGACGACCGGCGCGAGCTGCGACGGGGCCCCCCTCGCGGCCAACAAAGAGCTGGCGTTGAGCGTGTCATTGGCGGTCTTCCTGGCGAATGCTCCTGCGGACGGGGTGCTGTCGAAGGACTTCGTCGCGCACTTCCCCTCGGGCCAGCCGGACCAGGACCTGGACGGCTTCCTCGGGTTTGCGACGCAGTTCAGGGCCGCGCTCCCGGACGCAGCGTTCGTGTTCACCCATGTGATCGCCGACGGCGACTTCGTGGCGCTCCGCTACATCGGGACGGGCACGCACAAGGGGGAGCTGTTCGGCGTGCCTGCCACCAACAAGGGGCTCAAATGGGAGGGCATGGTGGTGCGGCGAATCGCCTCCGGGCTGGTGGTCGAGGAGTGGAATGAACCCGACAATGCGGGCCTGTTCGCACAGCTCACCGGCGGGGCGCCGCCGCAGGCGCCGCACGCGGTCGACCACCAGGGCGCGGGCGACTGCGCGACCACGGTGATCGACGCCAACAAGGAGATCGCTCGGCGCATCTCGGAGGAGGTCGTGCTCGCGGGCAAGGCGCCGGACGAGCTGATGTCGCCGGATTTCATCATGCATAATCCGAACGGGATCCCGGACGCAGACCTCGCGGGGTTCCTCGGCTTCAACGCGGGCTTTCGCGCCGCCTTCCCCGACGCGGCCTTCACCTTCACGCACGAGATCGGGGAGGGTGGGCTGGTGCTGCTGCGTTACACCGCGACCGGCACGCACAGCGCCGAGTTCTTCGGAGTGCCGGCCACTGGCAAGGCGATCGCGTGGGAAGGCGCGGTCATCCGCAGCATCGACGCCGCGAAAGCCGTGGAAGAATGGAACGCGCCCGACATCGCGGGCATCATGGCCCAGATCACCGCGCCGTAAATGCGCCGAAACCCCTGGCGCCGAGGATTCTCCATGGAGTCTGCGATGATACATGGCCTCGACGTTCCGGGCCCGCGACCAGACATTTCAGCACTGATCCCGTACGGAATCAGCGACGCCGTCATCCTGGGCGCGTAGCTGGGGCCGCGGTGGTGCGGGCCGGCTAATGCGCCTCGCCCCAGCTCGCCCCGACGCCGATGCTCACCTCGAGCGGGACGTCGAGCGGATAGGGCCTTTCCATGACGGCGCGCACGAGCGCGGTGGCGGCCGCGACCTCGGCCTCCGGCACCTCGAATACCAGCTCGTCGTGGACCTGCAGCAGCATGCGCGCGTGCGGAGCCACGGCCGCCAGCCCGCGATCGATCTGCAGCATCGCCAGCTTGCATAGATCCGCCGCGGAGCCCTGGATCGGCGTGTTCGCGGCGATGCGCTCGCCCGCGGCCCGATCGCCGTCGTTGCGCAGCGAGAGCTCGGGGATGTACCGGCGCCGCCCGAGCAGAGTGGTCACATAGCCCCTCTCGTGGGCCTCGGCGATCGTGCGATCGAGCCAGCGACGCACGCCGCCGTAATATTCGAAGTACTGCTCGATGTATCGCTGCGCGTCCTTGCGGGCGACCCCGAGGATCTGCCCGAGCGCGGTTGCCCCCTGGCCGTAGATGGTCGCGAAGTTGACGGTCTTGCCGACGTCGCGCTGCTCCTTCGTCACCTCCTCAGGCGTGACGTGAAACAGCAGGCTCGCGGTGCGACGGTGCAGGTCGAGCTTGTCGCGGAACGCCTCGAGCAGCCGCGGGTCCGCGCTGAAGTGTGCCAGCACCCGCAGCTCGATCTGGCTCCAATCCGCGGAGACGATGCGCATGCCCTCCGGCGCGACGAAGGCCCGGCGGATGCGGCGGCCCTCGGGCGTGCGCACCGGCGTGCGCTGCAGATCCGGATCCGTGGAGATCAGTCGGCCCGACACGCCGGTGGTCTGCTGAAAGCTCGCGTGGATGCGCCCGGTCTCCGGCGCGATCGCCTCGCGCAGCACGTCCGTGTACGTGTTGATCAGCTTGGCGAGCTCGCGCTGCGCGAGGACCTGCTGGGCGATCTCGTGGCGCGGGGCGAGGCGCTCGAGCACCTCCGCGTCCGTCGAGTAGCCGGTCTTGTTCTTCTTCACGACCGGCAGCTTGAGCTCGTCGAAGAGCACGTCGGCCAGCTGCTTGGTCGAGGCGATGTTGAACTCGTGCCCGGCCAGGGTGTAGATGCGCCGCTCGATCTCCGCCTTGCGCGCGTGGAACTCCTCGCCCATGCGCGCGAGGTCGTCGCGGTCGACGCGAATGCCGGCGAGCTCCACCCGCGCCAGCACGTAGGCGAGCGGGCGCTCGAGGGCCTCCCAGTGCGCCACCTGGCCCTCCTCCTCCAGGCGCCGCCGCAGCACCGGCGCGAGCGCGAGGATCACGTCGGCGAGCTGGGCCGCGTAGGTCGCCGCGGCGGCGATCGCCGCCGCGCCGGGCGAGCGCGCGGACTGCCCGCCGCCGAGCAGCGACTTCGCCGCGGGGATCGACCGCTGCACATACTCCCTGGCGACCTGATCGAGCGCATGCGGGATGCACTTCGCGGGATCGACGAGGAACGACGCGATCATCGTGTCGAGGATCGGTCCGCCGAGCGTGAGCCCGTGGCGCGTGCAGAGGATCGCCAGCTGCTTCACGTCGTGCACGACCTTCGGCCGCGACTCGTCGGCGAACAGCTCGCGCAAGAGCTCGGTCGCGGGGTCGCCGAGCGGCGCACCGACGCCGCGAAACGCGAGATAGATCGGAGCCCGGCCCGCGGTCGCCACGGCGACGCCGACGAGCCGCGCGTGGTGGACCCGCCCGGGCGGCTCGAACAGCGGGACGACCGCCACCTGCTGCCCCGTCGGTAGCGCCTCGATCGCCGCGCGTGCGGCCGCCACCGTCGCGGGCACCTCGACCTCGATGTCGGGCGCGTCGCCCAGCTTCGCCGCCCCGGCGCCGCCGGTCAGCAGCGAGTAGAACTCGAGCTCGCGGTACAGCGCGTCGAGTTCCGTCGGGTCCGTCGGCGTGATGCGGAGCGAGTCGAGCGTCACGTCGATGTCGGCGCGCACGTCCACGGTCGCGAGCTCGCGGTAGAGCTTCACCGCCTCGCGGTGCTCCACGAGCGCGGCCTTCTGCTTGCCCTTGAGCTGCTCGAGGTTGGCGAGCACGCCGTCGAGCGAGCCGTACTTGTCCAGCAGGCCCGCCGCGCCCTTGTGGCCGATGCCGGGGACGCCGGGGATGTTGTCGACGTCGTCGCTCATGAGCGCGAGCAGGTCCGGGATCAGGGCCGGCGCCACGCCCCACTTCTTGCGCACCAGCTCGGCGTCGTAGGTGACATCACGCATCGTGTCCTGCATGCGGACGTGCTCGCCGACCATCTGCGCGAGGTCCTTGTCGCCGGCGACGATCACGACCTCCAGCCCCGCCTCGACGCCGCGTCGCGCCAGCGTGGCGATGATGTCGTCGGCCTCGTAGCCGGGTCGGCGGATCATCGGGAAGTGGTTCGCCGCGACCAGCCGATCGATGGTGCCGAGCTGCTGCGCGAGCTCGGCGGGCATCGGCGGGCGCTGCGCCTTGTAGGCCGGGAACCGCAGCTCGCGGTGCGTCGGCGCCGACGAGTCGAACACCACCGCCCCGCGATCCGGCATGCGCCCCGCGAAGAGCTTGCGAAACATCGTAGCGAACCCGAAGATCGCGTTCGTCAGCAGCCCGCTCCTGGTCGCCAGATTGGCCGGAATCGCGAAGAAAGCCCGGTATACGAGCCACGTTCCGTCGATCAACACGAGTCGCTCGGCCTTCGCCATGGCGGCATGATAAGCCGATATCCCAGGCCTGTCGCCGTGCTCGCCTGATAGGAGGATTGACGGGATCTCGACGTAGTTAATCCACCGAGTGAGCCGGGCGTACATTGGGCGTTGCGCCGGGCCGGCGGACGTGGCCTCCTCGGGCCCCATGCCCGCGACCTCCGCCGCTTATGGTGTCCTCGGCACGCTCGACCTCCCGCTCGCGCTCGGCCTGCTTCGTCTATCGACCGAGGGGCGCCCCGCCGAAGCCGAGGCGATCGAGGTCGTGCGCTTCGCCCTGGAGCAGGGCGTCCGGGTCCTCGACACCGCGGACTCCTACGCGACCGACGACCGCGATCTGCACTACGGCGAGCGCCTGGTCCGCAAGGCGCTCGCGGCCTGGGAGGGCCCGCGCGACCAGGTCCGCGTGATCACCAAGGCCGGGCTCGCGCGCCCGAAGGGCCGCTGGGTCCCGAACGGCCGCCGCGATCATCTGCGCCGAATGGTGGAGGGGAGCCTCACGGCCCTCGGCGTGGAGCGGCTCTTCATGCTCCTCCTGCACGCGAACGACCCGAAGACCCCGCTCGAGGAGAGCCTCGCGGCGCTCGCCGAGCTGCAGAAGGAGGGGAAGGTCGAGCACCTCGGCCTCTGCAACACCTCGATCGCGGAGGTCCGTCAGGCCGAGCGGCACTTCCCGGTGCGGGCGCTCCAGAACGAGCTGAGCGTCGTCAACCGCGGCAGCGGCGTGGAGGGCCTGGTCGCGCTGGCGCGGCAGATGGGCGTGCCCTTCCTCGCGCACCGACCGCTCGGCGGTCACGCGAAGGTGGACAACCTGCTGAAGAACCGGGCGGTGAAGCCCATCGCCGCGCGCCACGGCGTCACGCCGCACGAGGCGGCCCTGGCCGCGCTGCTCGACCTCGGCCCGCCGGTGATCGCGCTGTTCGGGGCGACGCGGCGGGCGAGCGTCGAATCCAGCCTGCGCGCGCTCCGGGTCCCCTTCGACGCGCGCGACCGTGCCGAGCTCGAGAGCCGGATCTCGTTCGCGCCGACCGCCGCGGCCCTGGCCGCTACCGCGCCGCCAGTGACGCCCGCCGGTCTCCGCGAGCTCGCGCCGGGAGAGGGTCCCGGGGACGAGCCCGAGGTGGTCGTGATGATGGGGATCCAGGGCGCCGGCAAGTCGTCCGAGGTCGCCCGCTACCTCGACCGTGGTTATGCGCGGCTCAACCGCGACCAGCTGGGCGGCGAGCTCGACGACCTGATCCCCAAGCTGGCCGAGATGCTCGCGTCGGGGCAGCGGCGGGTGGTCCTGGACAACACCTATGCGACCCGCGTCTCGCGCTATCCGGTGATCCGAACGGCGCACGCGCACGGCGTGCCGGTGCGCTGTCGCTTCCTCGCCACGCCGATCGACGAGGCCTACGCCAACGTGGTCCTGCGGATCCTCGAGCGCTACGGCAAGCTGCTCGGGCCGGACGAGTTGAAGGCGCTCGCCAAGGACGACCCGAACCTGCCGCCGCCCGCGGCGATGGCCCGCTGGGCGGCCAGCTTCGAGGCGCCCTACGCCGACGAGGGCTTCTCGGCGGTCGAGGCGATCCCCTTCGTTCGCCGCGTCGACCCCCAGGTCACCGGCAAGGGCCTGCTCCTCGACGTCGACGGCACGCTGCGCAAGACCAGGAGCGGCGAGATCTTCCCGCGCGACCCCGATGACGTCGAGCTCCTGCCGGGCCGGCGTGAGGTCCTGAAGCGCTGGGTCGACGAGGGCTACCGGCTCTTCTTCGTCTCCAACCAGAGCGGCGTCGCGTCGGGGACGGTCACCAGCGCGGCCGTCGAGGCCGCCTTCGCCCGCACGGTCGAGCTGCTCGACCTGCCGGTCGCCGAGGTCGCCTACTGCCCGCACCCCGCCTTCCCGGTCGGCTGCTTCTGCCGCAAGCCGCTGCCCGGGCTCGGCATCTCCCTGATCCAGCGCCACCAGCTCGCCCGGGAGCGCCTGATCATGGTCGGGGATATGGACAGCGACCGGGACTTCGCCCGGGCCCTCGCGGCCCGCTACGTCGACGTGAACGAGTTCTTCGCGGCCAAGGGCCAGGCCCCGTGCCCCTGAACCCGCGCTGGCGTCGATGCCCGCGACCCGGCCGCGGGCGGAAACGCGAGCCGCGAGCCAGCCGCCACGGGCAGGCCGCGCGCGTCGGTCTGCATGTGCAAGGGATCGAGGCGCGCATTCGAGCCGCCCAACTACGACCTCCGCTTCGAGCGTGATGTCCCGTACCATGGGGCCCGAGGGGCGCCGTCCCTGGTCGTTACCCGTGATGTTCCCAGGCTTTCGAGTCGCCGAGACGCTCCATGACGGCCGCAACGCGGTCGTCTACCGCGGCGAGCGCGTCTCCGACGGTCGGACCGTGATCCTGAAGCTGCTCGCCGAGGAGTACCCGACCCCCGAGCGCGTCGCGGCCTTCCGCCAGGAGTACGAGATCAACCGGCGCCTCGCCCGGGCCGCCAGCGCCTGCGCCATCGAGCGGGTCGATGGCCGCTGGCTGATGGTCCTCGACGACGCCGGCGGCGCCTCGCTCGACCGCCTGGCGCTCGCCGGCAAGCTCTCGACGCTCGAGTTCCTCCGCCTCGCGCTCCAGATCGTCGACGGCCTCGGTGAGGTCCATCGCAACCTCATCATCCACCGCGACCTCAACCCCGCCAACATCGTGATGGACGCGCAGACCGGCGCGGTGCGGCTGATCGACTTCAGCATCTCGTCGCTGCTCCACCGGCAAAACGCCAGCTTCTCGAGCCCGGCCGTGCTCGAGGGCACCCTCGCTTACATCGCGCCCGAGCAGACCGGTCGCATGAACCGGACCGTCGACTACCGCGCCGACTTCTACTCGCTCGGCGTCACCCTGTACGAGCTCGCCGTCGGCAAGCCGCCCTTCGTCACCGATGACCCGCTCGAGCTGGTCCACAGCCACATCGCCAAGCGTCCGACCGCCCCGAGCGAGCGCCGCCCTGAGCTCCCCGAGGCGGTCTCGCGGATCATCCTCAAGCTGCTCGCCAAGAACGCGGAGGACCGCTATCAGTCGACGCCAGGGCTGCGCCATGACCTCATGGCGTGCCTCGAGCAGGCCGAGCGCGGCGCGGCGATCGAGCTGCCGCGGCTCGGCGAGCGCGACGTCAACGACCGCTTCAACATCCCCGAGACGCTGTACGGACGTGAGGCCGAGATCGAGGCGCTGCTCGCCGCCTTCGAGCGGGTCAGCGACGGCCACTGCGAGGTCGCCGTCGTCGCCGGGTACCCCGGCATCGGCAAGTCCGCGCTGGTGCGCGAGCTCTACCGGCCGATCACCCGCCAGCGCGGCTACTTCATCGCCGGCAAGTTCGACCAGTTCAACCGCAACACCCCGTACTCGTCGCTGCTGCAGGCGTTCCGCTCGCTGGTCCGTCAGCTCCTCGCCGAGCCGGCGGAGCAGGTCGCCGAGTGGCGGCGGCTGCTCCTCGCGGCGCTCGGCTCGATCGGCCAGGTGCTGATCCGCGTCATCCCGGAGGTCGAGCTGATCGTCGGGCCCCAGCCGGAGGTCCCCGAGCTGCGGCCCGAGGATGCGCACAACCGCTTCAACCTGCTGGTCCAGAGCTTCATCCGGGTGTTCACCACGCCCGCGCACCCGCTGGTGCTGTTCCTCGACGACCTGCAGTGGGCCGACCACGCCAGCCTCGAGCTGCTCGAGGTGCTGTGCTCGTCGAGCCTGACCGGCAGCCTGCTCGTGATCGTCGCCCACCGCAGCAACGAGGTCGACGTCTCGCACCCGGTGCTGATGACGATGGACCGCATCCGCCGCAGCGGCGCGCGCTTCACCGACGTCCAGCTGGGGCCGCTGGGCCGCGACGACGTCGCCGCCTTGCTCGCGAGCACCGTCCACTGCACGCCCGCCGAGGCGGCCCCGCTGGCCGAGCTCGTGCGCGACAAGACCGGCGGCAACCCGTTCTTCGTCGGCGAGTTCCTGCGCCACCTCCATGACGACGGCCTGATCGAGCTCGACCGCGGCAACTGCCGCTGGCACTGGGACCTCGAGCAGATCCGCGCGCGCAACATCACCGAGAACGTCGTCGAGCTGATGGCCCAGAAGGTCCGCGAGCTCGAGGGCAGCGCTCAGGGCGTGCTCAAGCTCGCGGCGGTGCTCGGCAGTCGCTTCGACCTCCGCTCGGTGGCGCTGACCTCGGACCAGTCGACGGCCGCGGTCGCCCGCGCGCTGTGGCAGGCGCTGCAGGCCGGCTTCATCACGCCGGTCGGCGAGGGCATCGCGCTGCTCAACCTCGACGTCGAGGCCGCCGAGGCGCCGGTGTTCGAGCTCCGGTTCACGCACGACCGCATCCAGCAGGCCTTCTATGGCCTGACCCTCGAGGCCGAGCTGCCGACCGTGCACCGCCGCGTCGGCGAGCACCTGCTGTCATGCACGCCCGTCGAGGAGCTCCCGGCCAGGATCTTCGAGATCGTCGGTCACCTCAACACCGGGAGCGCGGCGCTCTCGACCTGGGAGCAGCGCGAGCACCTGGCGCGCCTGCAGCTGCTGGCCGCCAATTGCGCCCGCGACGCCTCGGCCTTCTCCGCCGCGTACACCTACTTCAAGCTCGGCGCCGAGCTGCTCGCGGACGAGGGCTGGGCCCGCGACTACGCGCTGACCCTCGCCCTGAACCTCGGCGCCGCCGAGTCGGCGTGCCTGATCCGTGACACCGCCGCGATGCAGCAGTTCGCCACCGTCGCGCTCGCCCGCGCCCGGGGCCCGCTCGACCGCGTCAAGGTCCAGCAGGTGCTGATCCTCGCCAAGACGTTGGAGTTCGAGCTCAAGGCGGCCGTCGGCCTCGCGGTCGCGGCGCTGCGCGAGCTCGGCCTGCGCCTGTCGCCCTCCCCGAGCAAGCTCGACGTCATGGCCGGGGTCCTGCGCACCAAGCTGGCGCTCGCCGGCAAGCGCGTCGAGACCTTCAGCGCCCTGCCGCTCGCCCACGACCCCCTGGTCAAGGCCCGCGCCGAGGTCATGGCCAACGTCATCTCCGCGGCCTATCGCGGGGTCCCGAACGCCTTCATCCGCATCGTCCTCGAGACCGTCAGGCTCTCGGTCCAGCACGGCAACACCCCCGCCTCCGGCTTCGCCTACACCTGCTACGCGCTGATCCTCTCCGGCGCGCTCGGGGACATCGCCGCCGGCGTCCGCCTCATCCCGGTCACCGAGGCGATGCTCGACCTGCCGATGACCCGCCCGTTCAAGGCCAAGACCCTGTTCGCCCTCGGCGCCTTCGTCCTGCCGTGGAGCGCACCGCTGCGCGTCTCCGCCGAGCGCCTCTACTCCGGCTTCATCAGCGGCCTCGAGGTCGGTGACCTCGAGTTCGCGGCCCACTGCGGCTACCTGCGCTCGTACTTCCGCCTGCGCAGCTGCGACAGCCTTCAGGAGCTCGCCGTCGACCTCGAGCGCATGGTCACCGCCCTGCGACCCCTCGGCCAGCCCCGCGAGGTCGAGCTGTGCACCTTGTACCTGCAAGCCGCCCGCAACCTGCGCGGACAGTCGGCGGACCCGGCCGTGCTGGTCGGCCCCGACTTCGACATCACCAGCAACCTCGAGGCCAGCTACCGCCTCGCCGACACCCGGGCGATCGTCGAGGGGAACCTGCAGAAGCTCGTGCTCGAGTTCCTGTTCGACGACCTCGCGGCCGCGCGCCAGACCGCCGACCGCATCCCCCCGCACCTCGAGGACCTGCCCGGCTTCCCGCCCGCCTGTGAGTCGCGCTACTTCGACGCGCTCGTGCAGCTCGCCGACGCCGCGACGCTCGGTCCGAACGAGCGAAAGGTCGCGCTCCGCCGGGCGCAGCGCGACCTCGCCAAGCTGCGCGTGTGGGCCGAGGCGGCGCCGGTGAACTACCTGCACCTGCAGCTGCTGGTCGAGGCCGAGGTCGAGCGGGTCGAGGGCCACGAGGGCGCGGCGCGGCTGCTCTACGACCGGGCGATCGCCGCGGCGGCCGAGCGCAACCTGCTGCGCGACGAGGCGATCGGCTGCGAGCGAGCGGCGGCCTTCTATCAGGCCGACCACGCCGACCTCGCGCTGCACTACCTGCGTCGGGCCCACCGCGCGTACTTCCGCTGGGGCGCGAGCGCCAAGGTCGAGGCGCTCGAGCTCGCCCACCCCCAGCTGATCATCCAGCGGGCCCCCGTCAACCTCATCCGCGGCACGATCCACACGACCACCAACTTCGCGTCGTCGCTCGACCTGACCAGCGTGCTGCGGGCCTCACAGGTGATCTCGAGCGAGATCGTCCAGGAGAAGCTGCTCGCCGCGCTGATCAAGGTCGTGATGGAGTCGGCCGGCGCCGACCGCGGCGCGCTCCTCCAGCAGCGCGACGGCGACTGGCGCTGCGCCATCGAGGGCCGCTCCGGCGCCGGCGGCATGCGGATCGAACGCGACGTCCCGGTCAACGGCGAGCGCTTCCCGCTGTCGGTCGTCCACTACACCGCCCGCGCCCGCGAGACCGTCGTCCGCGACCGACCCGGCGCCGCCGGCTCGTTCAGCGAGGACCCCTACGTCGCCGAGAGCCAGGTGCGTTCGCTGCTGTGTATGCCGCTGGTCAACCAGTCGCGGCTGGTCGGCGTGCTCTACCTCGAGAACTCGGTCAGCGACGGCGCCTTCTCCGAGACGCGCCTCCAGTTCCTGCGCATGCTCGCCGCGCAGATGACGATCTCGCTCGAGAACTCGGACCTGTACAGCAACCTCGAGCGGATGGTCGAGCAGCGCACCGCGGAGCTGCGCGAGGTCAACGTCTCGCTGGTGTCGAGCAACCAGGAGCTCGACGCCTTCGCACGCACCGTCGCCCACGACCTCAAGAACCCGCTCGGGACGATCGCCGGGTACACCCGCTACTTGATCGACGACCTCGACGCCATCGCCTCCGACGAGCTCGTCGACGTGCTCGGCCGCATCGAGCGGACCAGCGAGCACACCGTCCGCATCGTCAACGAGCTGCTGCTGCTCGCCAGCGTGCGCAAGGGCGACGTCAAGATGGTCCCGGTCGACATGGGGCCGGTCGTCCAGGGCGCCCTCGACCGACTCAACGCGATGATCGGCGAGCACCACGCGGTGATCACGGTGCCCGCGCGCTGGCCCGTCGTCCTCGGCCACGCGCTGTGGATCGAGGAGCTGTGGGCCAACTACATCAGCAACGCCATGAAGTACGGCGGCCGTCCGCCGCAGGTGGAGGTCGGCGCGGACCTCCTCGAAGGGAGCCACGTCCGCTTCTGGGTCCGCGATAACGGCCCCGGGATCACCGCGGCCCAGCAGCAGAAGATCTTCGCCGAGTTCTCCCGCCTCGAGGGCGCCCGCGGCGAGGGCCACGGCCTCGGCCTCTCGATCGTCAAGCGCATCGCCGACCGCCTCGACGGCGTCGTCGGCATGACCAGCGAGATGGGCCAGGGCAGCGTCTTCTTCTTTACCTTGCCGCGCGCCCCGGATTGACTCCCCGTCGCTGATCGCGGACCCCGGCCGCGTCGCGGATGTCCACGAGCGCGTATTGCGCGTGACATGGATCACTATTGGACTTCGCTGCGCGATTTCGTGCTAGCTGTGTAGGCGCAAGGAACGCCGTCATGACGACCACAGCCCCGCGCCGAACCACCGCCAAGCTCATCCAGGACCTGATCGCCGCCGCCCGCCTGACGGGCGTCGAGCACGACCTGGCCACCCTGCAGCGAGTCATGGGTCGCTTCGCGGACGGTTTCGCTCGCGGCTCGGTTCAGATCCGCACGACCACCAAGCCGCTCGACCGGCGCGATCTGTGCTTCCGCTACCTCGACCTCAAGAGCGGCCGCAACCCGCTCGATCTCGCGCTGAGCTCCGGCGAGCTGACCGACACCGGGCACCCGCTCTTCGCGTGGTTGCGCTGGACGGAGGAGCGCTTCTCCACGCTCGGCTACGGCGCCGACTTCGAGGCCTGCCACGGCCTGCAGAAGGTCTGGCACTTCCTCGGCGGCGCTCACGACCCGCGCTGCTTCCTCGAGCTGCCGCAGATGCCCCGGGGCTTCCGCGCCAGCCTGCCGCTGCTGCGCGACCTCCACCTCGACTCGGTGACGATCGTCGGCGTCGACTACGTGCAGCGATCCATCAACCTGTACTTTCGCCCGTCGCACCCGAGCCACCGCGGCGCCGCGCTGCTCACCCACGCCTGCGAGCGCCTGGGCTTCGCGGCGCCCTCCGCGACGGCCCAGGCCCACGCGAGTCGAGCCGGCTGCATCGCCTTCACCTACGGCTGGGACGCGCCGGAGATCGAGCGCATCTGCTTCTACGTCGCCGGCTTTCAGCGCGACGAGGTCCCCGACTATCACCCGAACCTGCGGCTGTTCGCCCGCGAGGCCCCGGCGCTGGTCCAGGACCCCCGCTTCATCTTCGGCTGGTCGCACGGACGCACGGGCGCGTACCAAAAGCTCGAGGACGACTATACCGGCGACGTGACCGAGGTCTTCGGCGAGTCGATGAGCGTCCCCAAGCTGCCCTATAACGTCGCCAGCCTGCACGAGAGCCCGGCCATGCTCTCCTCGCCCTGATATCCGGCGCGCTCGATGACCGCGTGCTCGAGCTGCGCGCAGGACATGACAGGGCCCTGGGGTGTGCGCACGATCGCCGGCAGATGCCGGCCGGCATTCGCCCGCGACGCTCGCGACGCTCAGCCGAACAGGCGCGCCCAGAGGCCCCGGCCCTCGGCCTTTTGCAGGAGCCACTCGGCCTTCTTGCGGATCACCGCCGCCGGCTGGGCGCCGACCAGCGCGTCCTTGATCTCGCCGCGGTGGACCAGGAGCAGCGTCGGCAGCGAGCGGATGTTGAAGGCTCGGGCGAGCTCCGGGCGGCGCTCGGTGTCGAGCTTGTAGAACTTGATCGGCTGGCCGGCGAGCGCGACTGCGACCGCCTCGTACTGCGGCGCCATCGCCTTGCAGGGCCCGCACCAGCCGGCCCAGAAGTCGATGATCGCCGCCGGCCCCTCGGGCCCCATCAGGGCCTCCAGCGCCTCCTGGGTGTCGATGCTCTCCACTGCCTCGCTCATGATCGACGTCAGCGTGCAGGGCAGCGCTGCGCACGTCAACACTCGCGCCCGCCTGCAGTGGGCCCGGGCGAAGGCGGATGCGCACGAACCACCGCGGGCACGAACGACATCGTCCGGCGTGACCCTCGCTCGTGATGTTCCGGCGGCCTCGCGTGCCTCGCTCGCAGCCCGGTCACCGCCGACTCAGGCCGCCGGGACGCTCACCACCGCGCCGCCGACGTGGCACACATTGCAGGCCCCGGAGCTGGTCGGGAATGGCATGAAGTTCTTGCCCACGCCGCCCGGGCCGTACACCGTCGGGAACAACGGCGTATCGGGCAGGGGCAGCGGGTCGGTCGAGTAGAAGTTACCGAGGCCGTCCGCCTCGACGCTCAGGACCAGCTCGCCGTTGCCGTCGGGGGCGCTTCGCAGCTCGAGGGTACCGTCGGCCAGCGGCATGCCGTCCGCGTCGTGCAGGGTGCCGGCGACGGTGAAGCGGCCGCGTCCGGGGCCGCGGGCCTGATGGAATTGCATGCAGTTTTGCCCGACGTTATGGCTGATCGCGTCGCCGTGGCCGCTGCGCAGCTCGACGTCGAGCGCGGGGTCGCGGACATAGTCCTCGTCGCCGATGAAGGGCTCGGCGTCGGCGTCGGCGTCGGCGTCGCTGTCGCAAGCGACCAGGCAGAGCGCGGCGAGGAGGAGCGCGCGCATGTCACTCACCTCCCTGGGCCCGCGCGCTGAACACGGTCTGGGCGCCCGCGGGCGCGTTGTCCTCGAAGCGCAGGCCGAGCGGGGCCATCATCGCGGGGCACTCGGGGTCCCCGGAGAACGCCATACAGCCGGGGAGCGTGTCGCTGACGCCGTCTGGCACGCGCTCGACATCGACGCCGCCCAGGATCCGCGCGGCGTCGACGACGATCGTGTCGCTGTCCGGATCGAAGCCGTCGATTCGCACCGGCGCGCGGTTGGCGAAGGCGCACTCGAAGCCGTCTTGCACGCTGCCGGCGCAGCTGGTCGCGCCGAGGTGATAGAAGAACTGCGGCTGCGTCGACGGCTGCACGTCCAGGCGCATATACTTGTAGCCGCCCTGCCAGGTCCACCACATGCCCTGGGCGTTCAGCGGTGCCGGAGCGACCGCGCCGTCGAGGTGGTTCTGCTCGTCCGGCACGCCGACGATGAACTCGACGCCGACATAATCATCGTGGTCGGGCACGCTGCCGCGGACCTCGAGGTTCGTCGCCGGACTACCTGTCATGCACGCGCCGCTGCCGTCCTCGAAGTCGAGGAGCACCAGACCATCGTGCTGCCACTGGCCGTCGTCGCGGATCTCCACCGCCACGCGCTCGCCGGAGGCGCGCAGCAGCGCGACCTCGTGCACGTACATGCGAAAGTCCAGCGGCGTCACCGTCGCGGCGCCGCTGCCGACGCCCATGAAGTCGCGTCCGCAGGCGAAGGGCTGATCCCCGACCATGGGCGCGAAGCGCAGGGTCAGCTCGCGGTCGCTGTCGCTGTCACAGGCCGTCGCGGTCGCGGCGAGGAGGATGGGCACGAGGAGTAAGCGTCGCATCGAGATCCCGCAGGTTCTCACCTAACCCTCACCGGCGTGAGAATGCGACAGGCGGTCGCAGGCGAACCCCGGGCGCGGCGGCGAGCGAGGGTACTCCTGGGCGCGCATGCGACGTGACGTCGCACGCGCGGCCAGGGATGCGACCATCGGTCGCAGTTTCGATACGCTGCCGTGGTGCTGACCCGGCTCGCCGCCTTCACCGTCCTCGTCGTCGCAAGTGCGTGCGAAGGCCAGGCCGTCGCCCCTGGGGGGTCGACGACGGCGACCACGCAAGGCGAGGGTACCACGAGCAGCAGCAGCAGCAGCAGCAGCAGCAGCAGCAGCAGCACAGGTGCGGTGGACTGCGCCAGCGAGCCGGACGGCATCTTCGCCAAACGGATCGCGCCGCTGCTGGCGACCGACCGGCCGAAGACCTGCAACACCTGCCACCTGTCAGGCGTGGACCTGCAGATGTTCGTGCGGGAGACCCCGTGCCAGACGATGGCCTGCCTCGACGCGCGCGGTCTTGTCGACCTGGCTGACCCCACGCGCAGCGTCGTGCTGCAGTGGATCGCTCGCGCGGACCCCGGCAGCCCGCTCATCAGCCAGGCGGTGATCGACGAGGAGTACGCCGCCTTCCTCGCCTGGATCGAGGCGACCGCCGCATGCGGCCTCTGCTACCAGGGCGACGCGCCGTGCGGCGAGCCGGCCACGGTGACCTGCGAGGGCGACGACCCGATGAGCGAGGACTTCCCCGACCCCGGCGACTGCTCGCCGGTCACCCGCGAGGCGCTGTTCCGTCACCGCGTGTACGCCTGGCGCGACCGCTGCTACCCCTGTCACTTCGACAACAAGGAGCTCGAGGCCCCGAAGTGGATCGCCACCGGGCCGTGCGAGCTCGCGTCGCTGACGACGATGCGCAACGTGCTCGAGCGAGGGCTAGTCGACCTCGAGGACCCGGCCGCGAGCCTGCTGCTGCGCAAACCACTGGCCGAGAGCGCCGGCGGCGTCGTCCACGGCGGGCACGACAAGTTCGCCGACGTGAACGACCCGGCCTATGTCGATATCCGGTCATGGATCGAACGAGAGGCCGCCTGCGCACCCTGAGCGCCACGGGCGACGAGCAGGGCGGGTAGCATGGCAATCCGGGAAGACATGCGCTCAGGCGCATGGAAGCGCGGCGATCCACGGGCAGGGGCCCGGCGTAACCAGGGAGAGGCACGAAACCATGAATTCACGAATGACGAGAGCACTCCTCGGCCTCGCGTCGCTCGCCGCGTGCAGCGGCGGCGGCGGCGGCGAGGGCGAATTGAAGGTCCAGATCTACGGCGAGGAGTACATCGAGGCCGGCATCCCGGCTGACGAGTTCGCGGACGGCTGGGCGATCACCTTCGACAGCTTTTTGATCAGCGTGGGCGAGGTCGCGGTCGCGGCGAGCGGAGCGGGCCCCGCGGTCGAGGAGACCCGCTTTCAGATCTTCGACGTCGCCGCCGACTCGGGCGGGGTCGGTCAGACGGTCGCCGCAGGGGTCGTTCCGACGGGCGCCTACGACGACACCCGCTTCATCGTCGCCCCGAGCAGTGACGCGGTCGCTGGTAACGCGTCGGCGGACGACGTCGCGCGAATGACGGACGGCGGCTTATCGGTGTACGTCGCCGGCAGCGCGACGAAGGGCGACGAGGTCAAGACCTTCGCGTGGGGCTTCACGGGTCGCACCCGATATGAAGCCTGCGAGTCCGAGGCCGTGGTCAAGGCGGCCACCCAGGCGTCGGTGCAGCTCACGATCCACGGCGACCATCTGTTCTATGACGACCTGTTCTCGGAGACCCCGAGCGTGCGCTTCGACCTGATCGCCGCGGCTGACGGCGACGGCGACGGCGACATCACCCAGGCCGAGCTCGCGGCGGTCGACATCCGCCCGCTCGCGAACTACCAGGTCGGCAGCACCGGCATCACCAACCTGTGGGACTTCGTCGAGTATCTCACCTCGACGCTCGGACACATCGACGGCGAGGGTCACTGCGACAGCGAGCGCGAGCCCTGAGCGTCACACGCGCAGGATCGTGTGTTCGGTGTCAATGGCGCGGCAGCGATCGCGCAAGTTCGTCATAGCGCGGCCTCGCGGCCGGTCGCGGGCCGCGCCCCGAATCGCTGTTAGAGGGCGGCGGCCTCCACCGTCGAGGCGCTCGGTCGAAGGCGCGTTCCTGCGGCGCATCACGCCTTCGCGCCGAGCCGGCGCGCGCCCACGGATCGACGTATACGCGGATCAGCTCGGCTCGATAAATGCGCTCGATAAACGAGCTTGATGAGCATCGCAGGTGATTGATATCGTGGCGCCCATTGCTCGCGCGAGGGCGCGCGCTCGTGTGTGGACCCGATAGCGACAGGCGAGTGGAGAATGTCAAAGGTCAAGTTCTTTGATGGCATCAACTATAGCGTGCAAAGCTTCGAGCTCGAGCCGGGGCGGTATCTCCGGGACAAGCTCGGCGCGAACGACGTCCGCGTCTACTCCATCGAGGTCCCGTCGGGCTGGAAGGTGACGCTGTGGGACGGCGCCGGCTGCACTGGCCGCAGCACCAGCCTCTCGAAGTCGACCCCGCACACCGATTCAGGGTCGATGTTGCTCTACTCCGGGCTCAAGACCTGCGCGGCCACCGTCGTCTGCCCGGCCGCCGAATCCCTCATCGACGTCGCGCCGAGCCTGGGCTTTCTGGGCAACAGCACTTATCTCGACCTCGGGCCGCTGGCCATCGACGACGGCGGCGTGTTCCGCGGGCTCACCGTCGAGGCCTGGGTGTGGTTCGACTCGATGGGTCGCCACGCGCGGATCCTCGAGTTGTGGCAGAACTTCGGGCACGACAACATCTTCCTGGCCCGCGCCGCGGGCACGTCGTCGCTCTCCTTGTTTGTCATCGCGAACAACAGCCAAAACGTCATCTACGCCCAGAATGCGATCACGAACGGCCAGTGGATGCACGTCGCGGCGACGATCGGCGAGGATGGCACGGGCCGGATCTACTGCAACGGCGTCGAGCTCGGCTCCGGCCCGGTCGGCGCACCGTCGCCCGTCCTGCGTCACAACGCCCTGGTGGGGCGCAGCGCCTGGGAGAATGACGCGCACTTCGCGGGCCAGATGGCGGATCTCCGGGTGTGGAGCTTCGCCCGCACGCAAGGGGAGATCCGGCGCACCATGAACCAGCGCCTCGTCGGCAATGAGCGGGGCCTCGTCCGCTACCTGCGACTCGACGACTGGGCCGGCGCAACGGTCATCGATTCGTCGGGCACGCGCAACGCGACCATCGGCGGCGAGGCTCCCATCTTCAGGCTCGCCGGACCGGTGCTCGCCGAGGCGGCCCCGAGGGCGCTGCAGTTCGACGGCGACGAGTTCGTGACGCTGCCCCCGCTCTCCGCCGACTTCTCGCGCGGCTTCGCCGTCGAGGCCTGGGTCAACTTCAGCGGCGCCCGCAGCTTCGAGCGCATCGTCGACCTCGGCAACGGAGCGGGGCTCGACAACATCCTGTTCGCCCGCTCGGGGGTCTCGAGCACGCTCTACGCGCACGTCTTCTCCGGCGACCGCAACGGCTATGTCGAGGCCCCGGGAGTGCTCGTGGCCGGGACCTTCTTGCACCTCGCCCTGACCATGAGCGACGTCGGCGGCGACGGCATGGGTCAGCTCTCGATCTACGTGAACGGAGAGCTGCGCGGCAGCGGGCGGGTTCCGGCGCCGCGCAACGTGGTTCGCAACAGGGCCTACATCGGCAAGAGCAACTGGCCCTCGGATACGCACCCCTTCGCCGGCGCAATGACCGAGCTCAGGCTGTGGTCCCGCCCGCGCACGCAGGCGGAGATCCAGGCAGGGATGTTCGCGCGGCAAGACCCTGCCGAGCCCGGGATCGTCGCCTACTATCCGCTCGACGACGATGGCGCCAAGGCGGCGCAGGATGTGTCGCCGAACGGGCTAAACGGCGTGCTGGCGAGCGCCTTCAACTGGCGCGAGCCCGGCCCCGAGTCCATCGTCCCGATGCTCCCCCCGTCGGCCGCGCTGGCGTTAAACGGCGTCGATACCCACGTCAGGCTCGCGGCCCGCCCCGACTGGTTCATGGACGGATTCACCATCGAGCTCTGGGCCTACTTCACCGAGATCCGGAGCTTCGCTCGCTTCGTCGACCTCGGCAACGGCCCCGGCGCCGACGCGGTCTTGTTCGCCTTCGCGGGCGACGGCAACGGCATCTATGCCCATATCTTCCGGGGCGAGGGCCAAAGCGCGGTCTCCGGCTTCGTCGTCGCCCCCGGCCTCTTGCCGACCTGCACCTGGCTGCACCTGGCGATGACTGTGAGCCCCGTCAGCGACGAGGAGGGGCTGCTCACGCTGTATGTGAACGGCGAGGCGCGGGCGAGCGGGCTGGTGCCGATGCCGCGCCACGTCTGGCGCTTCTCGAGCCTCCTCGGCAAGAGCAACTGGCCAGGGGACCCCCTCTTCCGCGGCTGCATGGCCGAGGTGCGGGTGTGGCGGGTCGCCCGCAGTCAGGCCGAGCTGCGCAGCGCGATGAACAGCCGGCTCACAGGGAGCGAGGATGGGCTCATCCGCTATCACCGCTTCGACGAGTCTGGCGGCGATCGGGCGATCGACGCCAGCGTGCCGCGCCTCGGGACCCCCTGGTACAGCAACATTTACCCCGCGCGGCTGGAGGGCGGCTGGCAGCGCATCGCCCCGCTCTCGCCGTTCGTCGGGGTCGCGTTCGATGGGCACAGTGACTTCGTCCAGCTGCCGCCGCTCGCCGACGACTTCTCGCAGGGGTTCACCGTCGAGCTCTGGGCCAACATCCAGGCGAGCTCGAGCTACGCGCGCTTCCTCGACATCGGCAACGGCGCCGGCCTCGACTCGATCCTTTTCGCCCGCGATGGCGCGACCGACAGCATGTACGTCCACGTCTTTCGCGAGAACCACGCGGCGCCGAACGGCTTCGTACGGGCGCCGAACGTGCTTCATATCGGGGTCTGGCAGCACGTGGCGGCGACGCTGCGCCCGACGAGCAACGGCATGGGGCGCCTGACCCTGTACGTGAACGGCGAGGCCCGCGGGAGCGGTGATGTGCCGATGCCGCGTGGTGGTGTCACCCGCACGAGCTGCTTCGTCGGCAAGAGCAACTGGAGCGACCCGCTGTTGTGCGGCCGCATCACCGAGGTACGGCTGTGGAACGTCGCGCGCGCGCCGAGCGAGCTGCGCCGCACCATGTCTCGCCGGCTGACTGGCAGCGAGCCGGGGCTCTGTCGCTACTATCCGCTCGACGAGCCGAGCGGCGACACGGTCCGCGACCTGACCGTGGTCCCCGCGGGCGCCGCGGCGGAGCGGTCGGCCAGGCTCTTCGGCGAGCGCAAGCCCGTCGACTTCCCCTGGTCTGCGCCGCCGCCGACGCTCGACGAGGGCTCCCTCACCTTCGACCAGCGCAACGCCTTCGTCGATCTGCCGGCGCTCGGGTTCGACTACGCGGCCGGCTTCACCTTCGAGGCCTGGGTCCACTGCACGAGCGCGGACGACATGAGCCTGCTGACGCTGAGCCGCGGCGCCTCCGGCGACGCCATCAGCGTCGACCTCAGGGGGACGCCGTCCCCCGGGCCCGGCGCCGCGCCGTTTCGCTTCGGCCTCACCGAGTGGCGCGGCGGCGTGAAGCGTTCGCTCTCGGCCCAGGTCCCGCGGGGCATCCTCGGGGCCTGGGTGCACTTCGCGGTGACGCTCGATGATCAGGGCGCCGTGACGCTCCACGTCGACGGCGTGCGGCTCCCGGATCAGGTCTTCATCAATCAGCCGGCAATCGCGGCCCCGCTGCTGCGCCGCGCCCTGTACCAGTCGTGCCTCGGCAAGAACGCCTGGGGGGGCCCGTTCGGGGTCGGCAGCGCCAACTTTCAGGGCCGCCTCTGCGAGGTCCGCATCTATTGCCGCGTCCGCACCGAGGCCGAGCTCCGCACCTGCAAGAGCTCGAGCCTGCTCATCAACGATCGCTCGCTCGTCGCCTACTATCGGCTCGACGACAAAGCCGGGACCGTGGCGCACGACTCGTCCGGCTCCGGTCGTCACGCGTCGGTGCGTCGCAGCCGCGTCGGCGACCCGATACCGATGCCGCTGCTCGCACCGCCGCCCGGCGCCGTGGCCTCGCTCGGCTTCAATCGTGTCCTCGACAGCAGCTTCAGCGACTTCGTCGCGCTGCCGCCGGTCACCGCCGACTTCTCGCGCGGCTTCACCATCGAGGCCTGGGTGCGCTTCGACAGGGGCTTCGGCCGGCGCGGCGGGATCGTCCCCGCGGTCATTCAGGACCCCAACAAGAGCCATGCGTGCCTCGTACACATCGGCAACGGCCAGGATGAAGACGGCATCATCCTCGCGCACGCCGGCACGATGAGCGACCTGTCCTGCCGCATCCACCGCGGCGACGTATACGCCGAGCTCGTCGCCACGGGCGTGCTGGGGTCGGGCGGCTGGGAGCACCTCGCCGCGACCTTCGGCGACGTCCAGCCCGACGGCGCGGGGCTGCTCACCCTGTACGTGAACGGCGAGGCGCGGGCGAGTCAGCGCGTCCCGGGGCCGGTCGCCGGCGTCGTGCGGCGCTCGAGCTTCCTCGGCCGCAGCGGCGACGGTGCCATCCATCGTCTGTTTCAGGGCGCGATGGCCGAGGTGCGCCTGTGGACGATCGCGCGCTCTGCCGACCAGATCCAGTGGACCAGGAACGCGCGCCTGCGCGGCGACGAGCCCGGGCTCCACGCCTGCTACCGCCTCAACGAGCAGTCGGGCTCGTGGGCATTCGACTGCTCGCGGCAGAGGCAGCACGCCACGATCCGCGGCGCGGCCGGCTTTGGCCCGGACATCCCGTGGGGCGGCCTCGGCAGTGCGGCCAGCCAGACCGGCGGGATCGTCACTGCGGCCGGCCAGACCGGGGTCCTGCGCCTCGACGGCCAGCGCTGCGTCGCGCTGCCCCCGCTCGCTGCATTGCCGGCGCCGGGGCTGACCCTGGAGACCTGGGTGCAGCTGGGGGACATCGCCGGATCCGGGCGTTTCATCGATCTCGGCAATGGCCGCGAGAACGAGCCCGACATGGACAATCTCTACATCGGCCACGAGGGCGCGGCGCTCGTCTTCGGCGTGCAGGTCGGCGCCCAGGCGACGCAGGTGGTCACGGCACCGGGCGCGCTCGCCCCGGGGCAGTGGATCCACGTCGCGGCGTCACTGAACGAGGACGGCCACGTCGTCCTGTGCAAAAACGGTGTCCCGCTTTCCATCGATCTCCGCGACGTGACCGTGCCCGCGGCCGTCGCACGCAGCAGCGCCTGGCTCGGCAGGAGCCGCACCGGCGCGCTCTTATCCGGCCGGCTCGCCGAGGCGCGCATCTTCTCGGTCGCGCGCACGCCCCGGCAGATCGCGGCCTCGATGGCGCAGGGCCTCGGCGCCGGCGTCGACGGGCTCGTCCGCGCGTATCCGCTGGCCGCGACGCACGGCGCGATCGCCCACGACCTCGCCGCGGGACTTCACGGCGCGGTGCACGGCGAGGCGGCCTGGGATGTTCCGGGGCCGACGCTCTTTGCCCTCGCCCCGTCGGGACCGCAGCCCGCGTCGGCCGTCCCGGCGGGCGGCGGTGCGCTGGTCTTCGACGGCGCCAGCACGTACGTCCATTTGCCCGAGCTCACGCTCGATCTATCGGCCGGCTTCACGGTCGAGGCCTGGGTCTGCTTCTCGGCGGTCGGCCCCTACACCCGCATCCTGGACATCGGCAACGGCCCCGGACTCGACAGCATCCTGTTCGCCCGCGAGGCCGCGTCGAACAACCTGTACCTGCACATCTTCCGCTTCGAAGGTGCCAACATAAACTCGGGCTACGTCAGGGCTCCCGACGTGCTCGCGCTCGGGACCTGGCAACACTTGGCGGCGACCTTGCTCCCGACGGGCGGCGGGGTGGGGCAGCTCACGCTGTACGTGGACGGCGTGGCCCGGGCGAGCGACGTCGTGTTGATGCCGAACAGCGTCACTCGTCGCTGCTGCTATGTCGGCAAGAGCAACTGGCCCGCCGACGCGCTGTTCGAGGGCCGCATGGCCGAGGTGCGGCTGTGGACGAGGGCCCGCACCGAGGCCGAGCTGCGCGCCACCATGGCGACGCGGCTCGTCGGGGCCGAGCGCGGCCTCGCCTTCGTCTACGCGCTGAACGCCTCGACCGGTGAGACCGCGAGGAACACCGCGCTCTCGCTCGGCGACGCCCGGGTGCTCGGCGACCGCAGCTTCGGCAGCGGCCCGCAGCTCGCCGAGGCGACGTTGAGCATGCCCCCCATTCCGAGGCCGCCGGCGCATCTGCCCGCAGTGTCGCTCATCGCCGGGGCCGCCCCGGGGGACCTCGCCTTCACCAGCGGCGCGAGCTTCTCCTCCGGAAATGCGCTCGTCGATGCGGCGCTGTCCGGCTCTGCGAGCGGCGGCGTCGCCTTCGATCTCTTCGGCGCCGACGTCGCCCTGCGCGTCACCGGCACCGCCACCGTGCGGCCCATCGCCGAGACCCTGACGCTCTGCGGCTCCTTCGAGCTCTACCGGCCGATCTCTCTGTCCATCGGCCCGGCGACGCTCGTTGTCGACAGCTCCCGGCGCTACAACCTGCGCTTCGCGCCGAGCTTCTCGCTCGCCGAGCTCGTGCAGCAGGCGAGTCCGTCGGCGCCGGTCAGCGCGGCGCTCTCGCCCTTCGTGCAGCTCGCCGCGGGCGGCGTATTTATCGTGTCGAACAGCGACGGCAGCGACGACGAGCTCGGGGACTACATCTCGGGCCTCAATGTGTACGTGCCGAAGCGACTGCGCGAGGTCCCCGGTCTGTCCGACCTCGTGGCGATCCTTCCGGGCGAGGCGGTGAAGGACCTGCCCATTGTCCTGTCGCTCGGCGTCGGCCGCAGCGGCGACTTCAAGGTCGCCGGGACCGTCTCGCCGAACATCGCGGTCATCGACACGAGCCCGCTGCGGCTCGTCTTCAACCAGATGAGCCTCAGCCTCGCCGTCGCCACGCGGAGCTCCTCCCTCGGCGTCAGCCATCGCTTCACGTTGACCCTGCTGGGCGAGGAGCTGGTCTTCTCCGGCGGCTTGAGCCTCGACCAGGGCACGAGCGGCGCCAATATCGGGGTGTGGGCGGCGCTCGACCCCGCCCGGCACACGGGCGGCCGCTGGAACAATCCGTGGGGCTTCCCCGGCCTGTCGATCGGCGGCTTCGGCGTGCAGCTGCAGGCGACCGCGACGCCGCCCGGCATCGGCATCGGCGCCCGCGGTGAGATCAGCATCGGCGACGGGCTGCTCGGCGGTAGCCTCGCGATCAGCATCAACCCGGCGCGTTTCGAGGAGACCATCCTGGCCATCGCCAGCAAAGAGGGGCTCGACCTGCCGGCGCTCCTGCGGGCGCTCCTGCCGTTCCTCGACTCGAGCGCGCAGGCGTTCCTGTCGAGCCTCCTCGCCATCCGCATCAAGGACCTCGAGCTCTACTTCGCACCGAACGGCGGCACCATCGCCGGACGGAGCTACGAGCCGGGCATCTCGATCCGTGGCCGCCTCGATGTATGGGGATGGAGGGCCAGCATCTTCGGCTGCGTCGACAAGATCCGCGGGGGCATCCTGCAGGGCAACGCGGACCCGCTGCGGGTCAGCGGCGCCGGCGTATCGCTCGTCGAGATCACCGATGCGAGCGGCAGCGCCGGCCCGCAGGTCAACCTCGAGCTGACGCTCGCCCGCCAGGGCATCTTCTACAGCGGCCGTCTGAGCTTGCTCGGCGGCGTGTACACCGAGAGCGTGGAGCTCGCGGTGAGCGGCTCCGAGGTCGCCCTCGCCAGGAGCTCGCTGCTCGGTGCGTTCGAGCTGCGGCTCGACCTGCGCACCGGCTATGCCTCCCTCGTCCTGAACCCGCGGCTGCACTTCTCGTTCGCCATCGCGGGTATCGACGTGAACCTCGGCGTCTCGGCGCGCATCGAGAACACGGTCGATGGCTCGGGCTACCGGCAGCGGCTGTCCTGCAGCGTGGAGATCGCCGGCAACACCATACAGCTCGGGCCGGTCGCCTGGTCGGTGACGCTGCGTGACGGCGAGGCGGTGCTGGCGGCCTTCGAGTACCTCTTCGGCGACCTCGTGAAGGGCTTCTTCGCCGACATCCTCGCCGGGGCGCTGCGGCAGACCGTCGAGTGGGTGAAGAACTTCATCACCGCCCAGATCGAGGAGGTCGTCGCCCTGTTCAAGGCCGCCGGCGCCGAGGCAGGCGCCCTCGCCAAGAGCGTCGTCGATGTCTTCGGCGCCGCGCCGGCCGATGTCATCGCG
>Ga0073899_10000509_pt1 | contig 35905 bp, 20 predicted proteins | sample KloWWTmetaKNB5Ph_FD_88975 | JGI IMG/M metagenome (GOLD analysis project Ga0073899, IMG submission 88975) | Active sludge microbial communities from Klosterneuburg, Austria, studying microevolution and ecology of nitrifiers - Klosterneuburg... | ecosystem: Engineered > WWTP > Aerobic digester >... | reverse complement strand
TATTGATCGCGGGTGCGGGGCAGCCACGCCGCCACCCGCCCCGCGCCCAGCCACGCGCTGACCTCGCCGCGGGCGGCCCCGTCGGCGCGCACCAGCGTCGCGTCGACCACGCCGCCGACGCCGGCCGGGCTGGCGGCGCCGAACCCGGCGGCCCCGATCGTCACCCGGTCGAGGAACGCCAGCGGCAGGTTCAGCCCGAGCCCGCCGGTGTAGGCGGCGTCGATCGGCGCGCCGTCGAGGGTCCACCGGGTGTCGAGGCCGGTCGCGCCGCCGAAGAAGACGCCGACGTCGTCGCGGCCGGCGCCCAGCGTCAGCGCCGCGGCGCTCGCGAGATCGCCGTCGCCGAGCGGCAGGCGGCGCAGGTAGCCCTGCCCGAGCGTGGTCTCCACGGCCGCCGGCGCCGCGTCATCGCGCCGCGGGCACGGCAGCGTCGTCGCCTCGCCGCAGCCGGGCGCGCGCGGCTTGGGCTTGCGGCCGAACAGCTCGTCGGTGGTCGGCCGCTTGCCCGCCGGGGGCGCCGGCCCGTCGTCGGCGATCGCGGCGCCGGCCATCGCCCCTAGCGCGACGATCGCCCATCGGCGAGCATCACGGCGAGATGGCACCCGGACCATGGCAGGCAGCATCGCACGGACCGCTCACCGAGGTCGCGCCCGGGCTGTGGATCGTCGACGCCACGCTCGACCTGTTGCCCATCGGGCGGCGGATGACGGTGTGGCGCACCGCCGACGGCGGCCTCGCGGTCCACAGCGCGGTGGCGTGTGACGACGCGACGATGGCGGCGATCGACGCGCGCGGGCCGGTGCGCTGGATCGTCGTGCCGAGCGGCCACCACCGCCTCGACGCCCCGCGGTTCAAGGCGCGCTACCCCGACGCGCAGGTGGTGGCGATGCCGGCGTCGCAGGCCCGGGTCGCGCAGCGGGTCGCGGTCGACGGCGACTACGGTCGGCTGCCGGCGGGCGGCGCGGTGACGTTCGAGCCGCTGGCCGGCGTGCCCGCCGAGGCGGTGTTCATCCACCGCGCCGACGACGCCACCGAGACGCTGATCTTCAACGACGGGTTCATGAACCTGCCCGACCGCCTGCCCGGCGTGAAGGGCTGGGTCGTCAAGTTGATCGGCTCGACCGGCGGGCCCAAGGTCACCTGGACCGCGCGCACGTTCCTGGTCAAGGACCGGCCCGCCTACGCCGCGCAGCTGCGGGCGCTGGCCGCGCGCCCGGGGCTGCGCCGCATCATCCCCGGCCACGGCGCGGTGATCACCGACGGCGCCGCCGCGGCGCTGGCCGGCGCGGCCGATCGCCTGCACCGCGCGTAACCGCGTCCGCTGGAAGCGGCCCGACACGTAACCTGGCGCCCGGGCCGGCGTCCAAGCCGGGGTGGCGGTCCCGCTCGAGCGCGTCCAGGTCGTCGGCGATCGGCCGCTGCGCGGCGGCGCGACCCACGTCCTCTACTGGATGATCGCGGCGCGCCGGCCGCGCCACAACTTCGCGCTCGACCACGCGCTCGACCACGCCCGCGCGCTGGGGCTGCCGCTGATCGTGCTCGAGCCGCTGCGGGTCGGCTACGGCTGGGCCAGCGACCGCCTGCACCGCTTCGTGCTCGACGGCATGGCCGCCAACGCCGCGGCCTTCGCCGCCGCCGGCGTCACCTACTACCCGTACGTCGAGCCCGCGCCGGGCGCCGGCCGCGGCCTCCTGGCCGCGCTGGCCGCGCGGGCCGCGGTCGTGATCACCGATCTGCAGCCGGGGTTCTTCCAGCCGCGCATGGTGGCGGCGGCGGCGGCCCGCCTCGACGCGCGGCTCGAGCAGGTCGACAGCGCCGGCCTGTTGCCGCTGAGCGCCCACGGCCGCGCGTTCGCCACCGCCGCGGCGTTCCGCTGGCACTGGCAGAAGATCCTCGGTGCGCACCTGACGATGCCGGCGGCGGCGCCGCTGGAGCGCCTGCCCGCGAGCGTCCGCGACGCCACCATCCCGGCGGCGGTGGTGCGCGGCTGGCCGGCCGCCACCGCGGCGCTGCTCGCCGGCGACGGGCTCGACCGCCTGCCGATCGATCACCAGGTCCGCCCGGTCGACTACCGCGGCGGCATCGACGCCGCCGAGGCCACGCTGGCGGACTTCGTCCGCGCGCGCCTGCCGCGGTACGCCGACGAGCGCAGCGAGCCGTCGGCCGACGCGCAGAGCAACCTGTCGCCGTACCTGCACTTCGGCCACCTCGGCGCCCACGCGGTGGCCGAGGCGGTGTGGCGCACGACGTCCTGGACCCCGGCGGTGATCGCCAGCCACCGCGCGACCGGCAGCCGCGACGGCTGGTGGGGCCTGCCGCGGGCGGCCGAGGCGTTCATGGACGAGCTGTTCACCTGGCGCGAGCTCGGCTACGGCTTCTGCCACCACCGCGCCGACTACGATCGCTACGAGTCGCTGCCGCCGTGGGCGCTGGCCACGCTCGACGCCCACGCCGCCGATCCGCGCCCGCACCGCTACGCGGTGGCCGAGCTCGAGGCCGCGGCCACCCACGATCCGCTGTGGAACGCGGCGCAGCGCGAGCTGGTCGCCACCGGCCGCATCCACAACTACCTGCGGATGGTGTGGGGCAAGAAGATCCTCGAGTGGAGCCCGTCGCCGCGCGCCGCGCTGGCCGCGCTGATCGAGCTCAACAACAAGTACGCCGTCGACGGCCGCGACCCCAACTCGTACAGCGGCATCTTCTGGACGCTGGGCCGCTTCGATCGCCCGTGGGGCCCCGAGCGCGCGATCTTCGGCACGGTGCGCTACATGTCCTCGGAGAACACCGCGCGCAAGCTGCGGGTCAAGCCGTACCTGGCGCGGTGGTCGCCTCAGCCGGCGCTGCTGTAGAGCCGCACGAACCGCCGCGGCGCCTTGCGGGTGCGGGTGCACCGGGTCGACGCCGGCATCAGCACCAGCGCCAGCGCGCGCCGCGGCGCCGCGGTGTGGTTGCGGCGCGAGCGGTGCCACACCAGCGGATCGAGCAGCAGCGCCTCGCCCGCCACCGCCGGCGCCGGCACCGCGCGCGCCTCGTCGACCAGCGCCGCCGGGATCACGCCGCCGGCCGGCGTGGCCAGGCCGCCGCGGTGGCTGCCCGGGATCAGCTCGACGCAGCCGCTGGCGATCGGCGCGTCGTCGAGCGCGATCCAGATCGTCAGCGGCGGCTGCGCCGACAGCCCCCAGAACGGCCCGCCGTCCTGGTGCCAGGGCAGCTCGGTGCCGCCGGCGGCGCGATCGCCGCGCGCCGCCTTGGTCCACACCACCGCGCGGGCCAGCGCGACCTCGGGGCCGACCACGGCGTGGGCGAGGCGCGCCAGCCGGCGGTCGTCGAGCCACGCCCGCACCACCGGATCGCGCTCGAGCCCCTCGAGCTTGCGGTACGCCCGCGACGGCCCGACCCAGCCGCGGCCCAGGGCCAGATCCTCGTAGGCGCCGCTGGCCGCGTCGTGCTGGAAGAACAGCCCGGCGCGCGGCGCGACGCCGTCCATGATCGCGTCGAGGCGAGCGCGCAGCGTGGCCAGGTCGGCGGCGGCGACCAGCGGCCCGACGCGGGCCCAGCCGTCGGCGCGCAGCGCGGCCAGCGCCGGCGCCAGGTCGACCTCGTCGGCGATCGCCACCGCCGCACTCTACCCGCAACTCGCGCCAGGCGCGGCGGCGGAGTAGGATGGCGGCGATGCGCTCGGTCCCCGTCGCGGCCTGCTTGCTCCTCGCGTCCGTCGTCGCCTGCGGTGGTGACACCGGCGATCCCAAGGTCGGCGAGTGCGAGGACTACTGCGATCTGATCACTGCGCACTGCTCGGGCGCCGAGGCCCAGTACTCCGATCGCAACAGCTGCCTGGCCACCTGCGAGGCCATGGCGCTGGGCGATCCCGACACCCACGCCGGCAACACGATCGCGTGCCGCACCTTCCAGGCCGCCGCCGCCGAGCGCAACCCGGCGGCCACGTGCGTCGGCGCCGGCCCCGCGGGCGCCGGCGTGTGCGGCTCGATCTGCGAGAGCTTCTGCGCCACCGCCGAGGAGCTCTGCCCCGACGTCTACGCCTCGGCCGCCGAGTGCATGAGCGCGTGCGCCGGCTTCCCGTCCGATCCACCGTTCGACGCCTCGGACCTCGACGGCGACAGCATCGAGTGCCGCGTCTACCACCTCACCGCGGCGTCGATCGCCCCCGACGTCCACTGCCCGCACATCGGCGTGACGTCGGTGACGTGCTTCTAGCAGGGGCTTTCCAAGGCCCCTCTACAGCCACTGAGCGCTACGACGGCCCCGCCTTGCTGAACGCGCTGACGACCTTGGGGATGCGCACGCGCGGGCCGACGCGGAAGCTGACCCGCTTGAGGTTCTTGTAGTACTCGCCGTCGATGACCGGCTCGAGCAGCTCGTCGCCGACCGCCTCCATCACCAGCTCGCGGCACGGGCGATCGAGCACCTCGCGGCCGACCATCTCGACCCCGCGCGCCATCCGCGGCAGGTTGCGCGCGATCGCCCACGGCGACGGCGTGCCGACGATGGCGTTCATCAGGCCCGGCTGATCGGCCTTGCCGAAGAACTTGAGCACGTTGCCCAGGTTGATCGACATCGACGCGACGTGGATGCCGGTGAACTCGTCGCCCGGCAGCACCATGCCGTCGAGCGTGAGCTTGGCCCGGGTCGGGCGGAACATGTCGCGCGCGTAGTCGCCGAACGGCGCCAGCGCCGGCACCCGGCCCAGCGGCGTCATCGCCACCGGCATCGACAGGAGCGCGCGGCCCACGACCTTCATGATCGTGCGCGGGTTGGGATCGTCGGCCTCGTAGTACTTCGAGAAGAAGCGCTGGCCGATGCCGCCGGCCGCGACCGCGAAACCCCAGGTGCGGAACGGGCGATCGCCGTCGGCGGTGGCCTCGACGCCCTCGATGAGCATCGAGTCGACCTCGGTCTCCTGGACGTGCTGGCCGCGCTCGAGCTTGCCGCGCAGCGTGGCCAGCAGGCCCTCGGCGTCGCCCTTGATGCCGACGTTGCCGGCGATGAAGTCGATGGTGCCGCCGTTGGTCGGCATGGTCAGCGGCATCGCGACGCGCTGGCCAGCGAACTCGTCCTCCTGCAGGACCTCCATGCCCATGCGCAGCATCCAGTGCAGCGCGCCGTCGCCGCCGTCGGCGACCCAGTAGCGCGCGCGCTTGCGCAGGAACTCGCGCAGCACCGGCTTGATCGAGTCGAGCGTGCGCGTCTCGTGGACCTCCCCCATCGCGCCGACGATCGACTGCAGGCGCGCCGCGCGATCGGGCTTGCCCTTGTTCTTCCGGCTGTTGGGGTTGGTGATGACACCGATCTGCATGGACTTCTCCGAGCGGCGAACGCTCCCGAACGACTCCCGGATACTGCAAGAAGCGAGCGCGTCGACGCACTGCGTAACTCCCCGAAATCTGATGGACGGACCGATCCCGGCGCGAAGGTGATTACGCACCTGGGGCCGCTGGCTGTGTATGTCGGGTGGCGGAACCGTGGCGCCGCGGTGGCGTCTACCCGCCATGCGTCGACTGCTCGCTCTCGCGATCGTGACCGTGCCGGCCGTCTCCAGCGCCGGCCCCCGCCCCCAGGCGGTGATGGCCAACCCCGCGGTGCTGAAGGACCAGGTGATCCTGGCGCGCTACGGCCGGGCCGGGATCTCGCTCGACGGGATGTTGCCCGCCGACAGCGACCACGCCAAGGCCGACACCTACTTCAAGACGTTCCGGGCGGCCGAGGAGACGGCCGATCACGTCCGCGTGCTGGTCGAGGACGACCAGGCGCGCGTGCTGGTGTGGCTCGATCGCACGGACCTGGCGTGGACCGTGGCCCGCCCGGTCCGCGTGCTCGGCACCGACGACGCCGGCGTGTGGGTGCTGCCCGGCGCGCCGCTGACGGTCAGCGGCGACGGCGATCGCGTCGCGATCCGCACCGACGACGACGACCTGGCGATCGACGGCACGATCGCGCGGTCGGCGCTGCGCCACCGCTTCCGGGCCCCGACGCGCGCGCCCCGCGCCGCGACCCACAACGTCGGCGCCATCGCCCGCGCGCCGGGCGGTCCGCCGCTCTTGCCGCTCGACCACGCGATCGGCGTGACCGTGCGCGACGGCGGGGTCCCCGGCTGGTCGCTGGTCGAGCACCAGTCGGCGCGGCTGCGGATCGTCGGCTGGGCGCGCACGGACGATCTCTTCGAGGGCGGGATGCTGACCCTCGGCACCGGCGGCGGGTTCGGCTACGGCATGAGCGACACCGATCGGGTCACGCTCGACGCCGGCGCGTGCATGTTCGACGAGCAGGGCGCGATCGTCGGCGTCCAGCTCGCGCGGGGCGAGCGCTACGCCGGCCACCTCGGCGGCGGGCGCTGGTCGGTGTACGTCGGCATCCCGTGGGGCCTGCACCAGGTGATCGTGCGCGACCGCAACCGCGGCAAGGGCGACCCGGCGTGGGCGCGCTGTCGGTGACCGCGGCGCGCGCGGCGCCGCGCTACAGCGCGTAGGCGGTCGAGCACGCGCCCAGCGGGCCGCTGGCGCTCGACGCCGGCCGCGCCCAGGTGGTGCCGTTGCACTGGTACCACAGCTCGTTCGACGCCGACTGCACGCAGGTGCGGGCCGGCACGGCGCGGCCCAGCGTCGCCGACTGGCACCACTCGTAGGTGGTGGCGCAGCCGCTGCGCGAGGAGCGCGCCTGCCACGCGCCGGCGACGCAGGCGTAGAGCGTGCCGCTGGCCGGCCGCACGCAGGTGCCCTCGGGCACGTCGCGGCCCAGCGTCGCCGAGGCGCAGGTCGCGGTCGGCGGCGGCGGCGCCGGGTCGGGCGTCGCGCCGCACGCGCCGAGCGGCGTGCCGGCCGGCACCGGCTCGACGGTGACGGTCTTGTGATCGCTCCAGCCCAGGCCGGTCACGCCGAACAGCGCGCGCGCCACCGCCGGTGACACGTCCATGATCGCCTTGCCGGCGGCGCGCTCGACGCAGACGTCGGGGCCGTAGTCGTCGGTCTGCGCGACGACGCACTTGCCGTTGGCGCGGATCGCGACCCGCGCGCCGCAGCCGTAGCGCTGCCGCGACGCCGCGTAGTACCAGCTGCCGTCGGCGCGGCCGCCGCACGACATCGGCTGGTCGTCGCTGCCGCCGCCGAACGTGGTGATGACGTAGGTGTGGTCGGCGGGGATGGCGTTGTCGGCGCGGCCGGCGCAGCCGGACAGCGCGACCGGCGCGGTGACGCTGGCGCCCTCGGTGGCGCCCTCGTCCTCGAACGAGCTCTCGACGGTGACGTCGGTGGCGCAGGCGGCGGCGAGGGCGACGAGCGGGGCGAGGGCGACGAGGCGCATGGTGCGGGGGCCGATTGCAGCCGGCGTGCCTCCGCCGCGCCGGCCCAAGTGCGCGGACCGTCGAGGCCGCGGTGACGACGCGCGGTCGCAGTCGCGGCGCGCCCGTGCAACCCGGCGTGGGCAGCCGCGACGCGTCAGCGACCGGTGAACCGAGGTTCGCGCTTCTCGAGCAGCGCGGCGATGCCCTCGGCGGCGTCGGCGGTGGCCAGCGACTCGGCCTGCGCGAACGCCTCGGCGTAGGCCGCGGCCCGCGGGTCCCAGCCGAGGCCGCGGTACAGCGAGCGCTTGGTCTCGCGCACCGCGGTCGGCGCGTTGGCGGCGATCGCGCGGGCCAGCTCGCGCGCCCGCGGCAGCACCTCGTCGGCGGCGTGGGCCGACGACACCAGCCCGATGCGCTCGGCGGCCTCGCCGTCGATCAGCGCGCCGGTGAACAGCATCTCGGCGGCGCGGGCCACGCCGACCAGCCGCGGCAGGAGGTAGCTGATCGCCATGCCCGGGTGCAGGCCGAGCCGCGCGAAGTTGGCGCCGTAGCGCGCGCCGCGGGCGCCGATGCGCAGGTCGCAGCACAGCGCCAGGCCGAAGCCGCCGCCGACCGCGTGGCCGTTGAGCGCGCCGATCACCGGCACCTCGAGGTCGAGCACGCCGAGGAACGGCTGGTACATCGCGAAGCTCAGCTCGTGCGGCGCGCGCGGCGGGCCGTCGCCGTCGCGCTGCAGCACCGACTTGAAGTCGGCGCCGGCCGAGAAGCACGCGCCGGTGCCGGTGATGATCACGCAGCGCAGCTCGGTGGCCGCGCGCGCCGCGGCCACCGCCGCGGCGAACGCGTCGAGCAACTCGGGCGTCATGCTGTTGCGGTTGGCCGGTCGGTCGAGCGTGATCTCGCCGACGAGGCCGTCGACGGCGAAGCGCACCGCGGGGCTGGTCATGGCCGCGGGTATACCATCGGCGTTCACGGGATCAGCGGCGCGACCGGCGTCGCGCGGGCGACGTCGCCGACGCCGAGCTGGCCGACGGCGTTGTCGCCCCAGCAGTAGAGGCCGCCGCCGCTGATCCCGCAGGCGTGCTCGGCGCCCGCGGCGAGCGCGGTCCAGGTCGCGCTGCCGATCAAGATCGGCGCGGCGCTCGACTGGCCCCCGGGCTGGGCGATCTGGCCGCGCTCGTCGCTGCCCCAGCAGGCGAGGCGGCCGGACGCGGTCAACGCGCAGCCGTGAGCGCGGCCGCCGACCACGGCCGACCAGGCGGAGGTGCCGACGACGGTGGTCGGCGCGTCGATCGACGCGACCGCGGCGGCGTGGCCGGTCTGGCCCTCGCGGTTGTCGCCCCAGCACACCGGCGTCGCCGCGCTGGTCGCGCAGGCGTGGGCGGCGCCGGCGCCGAGCGCGGTCACCGGGCCCGGCGTCACCTGCTGCGGCGTCGCGGTCGCCTGATCGCCCGCGCCCAGCCCGAGCTCGCCGCGATCGTCGCTGCCCCAGCACCACAGCTGGTCCTGCGCGTCGCGGCCGCAGCCGAAGGTGGCGCCCAGCGCCACCGCGCGCCAGGTCGCCGCGCCCGCGGTCGGGCGGTCGCGATCGGCGAGATCCGCGAGGCCGAGCTGGCCGCGGTCGTTGCGGCCCCAACAGTAGCGCGTGCCCTCGGCGATCGCGCACGCGGCGTCGCCGTCGGCGACCAGCGCGCCCCAGGTGGTCAGGCTCGGCGTCGCGATCGTCGCCGGCGGCTGCACGCCGGCTGGCGCGCCGGTGCCGAGCTGGCCGCGCGCGTTGTCGCCCCAGCACCACAGCGCGCGCGCGGCGCCGACCCGCTCGATCGCGCAGGTGTGACGCCGCCCGGCGGCGACCTCGCCCCAGTCGCGCGTGGCCATCAGCTCGGTCGGCCGATCGAGCACCGCGCCGATCGCCGAGCCGGGGTCGACCTGGCGCGCGTCGTTGCGCCCCCAGCACCACAGCTCGGTGCGGCCGGCGCCGGCGCGCCGCGCGCAGGTGTGGCCGTCGGCGGCCGCCACGTCAATCCAGCCGGTGGTCGCGGTGACCGCGGTCGGCGCGAACAGCGCGCTCCGGGTGCCGTCGCCGAGCTGGCCGCTGGCGTTGTCGCCCCAGCACCAGGCCTGGGCGCCGCTGATCGCGCAGGCGTGGGCGCCACCGACCGTGACCGTAGTGGCGGTAGCCAGCCCGCCGACCGCGGTGGCGGCGAGGCGATCGGCGCGCGCGCCGTCGCCGATCTGCCCGCGCCCGCCCGCGCCCCAGCACACGGGGGCGCCGCCCCGCAGCCCGCAGCCGCTGGTGTCGCCGAGCGCGACCGCGGTCCACGCGCCGCTCGCGACCTGGTGCGGCGCGGTGGCGCTCGCGGTGGCGTCGCCGTACAGCCGCTGGCGGTTGTCGCCCCAGCACACCAGCGCGCCGCTGTGGACGCCGCAGGTGGTGCCGGCGTTGGCGGCCAGCTGCGCGTACTGCCGCGAGGGGTTGTCGCCGGCGACCACCGCGGTCGGCGCGTCGCGGTCGAGCCGATCGCCGACGCCGAGCTGGCCCTGCCCGTTGTCGCCCCAGCACTGGGCGCGCCCGCCGACGATCCCGCAGGTGTGATCGCCGGCCGCCACCAGCGCGGTCCAGGTCGTCTGGCCGCCGCTGACCTCGGTCGGCGTCGGCCCGACGTTGGCCGCCGCGCCATCGCCGCGCGCGCCGTGGGCGTCGGCGCCCCAGCAGTAGACGCGCTGCTCGGCCGCGGCGACCTGCTTGATGCCGCAGCTGTGGCGCGCGCCGACCGCGACCGCGATCCAGCCGGCGCCGCTGCCGGTGACCTCGGTCGGCGTCGCGACCACGCCGACCGTCGGCTGGCCGCTCTGGCCGTCGAGGTTCTGGCCCCAGCACCGCACCCGGCCGCCCGCGATCGCGCAGGCGTGATCGCCGCCAGCCGCGACCTGAGTGACGCCGGTGGCGATCATCGTCGGCGTCGGCACCCGCGGCTGGCCGCTGCCGTCGCCGACCTCGCCGTGGACGTTCTGCCCCCAGCACCACAGCTGCGCTTGATCGTCGATCGCGCAGGTGTGGGCGGCGCCGGCGACGATCGCGGTGACGCCGCCGGGCACGAACCCGCCGTCGGGACCATCGGGGTCGCCGCCGTCGACCGGCGCGCCGTCGAGGGCGGCGTCGACCAACGCCGCGTCGGGATCGCCGCCGTCGGGCCCGCCGTCGGGCCCGCCGTCGGGCGGCGCGGCGTCGATCGCGCCGCAGGTGGCCGGCTCACCCGGCAGGTGGCAATAGCCGTCGCCGCCGCAGGTCAGCCCGTCCGGGCACGCCCCCGCGCAGGTGACCATGCACGCGTCGAGGCGGCGCTCGTAGCATCCCGCCAGCAGCGCGATGCACAGCGGGAGCGTGAGGCGGAGCCAGCCGGCCATCGGGAGGCCGCCACGATATCCGAAATACACCGACCGGGCGTCACCCCTCACGGGCTATACTGCACCCGTCATGGGGCAGCCCCCAGCAGGACCCGACGAGCCAGCCGAGGCCGGTCGCGCGCCGACGCTCGACTCGGACCCCGGCGTGCTCGGTGAGCTGGCCGAGGTCGCCGCCGATCTGGCGCCCGGCGTGCTGGTCGGCGAGTACCGGATCGCCGCGCGGCTGGGCGCCGGCGGCATGGGCATCGTCTACGGCGCGGTCCACCCGATCATCGGCAAGCGGGTCGCGATCAAGGTGCTCAACCACCAGTTCACGCACCAGCCGGTGACGGTCGACCGCTTCCTGCGCGAGGCCCGGGCGGTCAACCAGATCGGCCACCCCAACATCGTCGACATCTTCGCGTTCGGGCAGCTGCCCGACGGGCGCCACTACTGCGTGATGGAGTGGCTCGAGGGCGAGACGCTGGGCGATCGCCTCGAGCGCGGCATGCTGTCGCGCGCCGAGGCGTGCGCGGTCCTCGACGAGATCCTCGCGGCGCTGGCCGCGGCCCACGCCAAGCACATCGTCCACCGCGACCTCAAGCCCGACAACGTGTTCCTGGTGCGCGGCGAGCGGCTGCGGGTCAAGCTGCTCGACTTCGGCATCGCCAAGCTGGTGGGCACCGCGTCGCGCTCGAAGACCCAGACCGGCAACTTCATCGGCACGCCGCACTACGTCTCGCCCGAGCAGGCGCGCGGCATGGCGGTCGACGGCCGGGCCGACATCTACTCGCTCGGCGCGATGGCCTTCGAGCTGTTCGCCGGGCGCCTGCCGTTCGAGGCGCCCAGCGTCGTCGACGTGGTGGCGATGCACCTGCACGACGCGCCGCCCGACCTGGCCTCGCTGGTGCCGGTGCCCGCCGAGCTCGCGACGCTGGTGAACTCGATGCTGGCCAAGAGCCCCGACGAGCGGCCGCAGCTCGAGTCGATCCGCGAGATCCTCGAGCTGGTGTACCTGCGCGACGTGGCGCCCGACGGCACCGTCATCGACACCACGTCGGGCCAGGTGGTGCGCATCAGCGGCAGCCTGGCCGCGGTGCGGGTCACCGGCGCGATGCCGGCGGTGCGCGGCAGCGGCGAGATGCCGGCGGTGCGCGGCAGCGGCGAGATGGCCGCGATGCGCGGCAGCGGCGAGCGGCCGGCCCTCGATGACGCGACGCCCCCGCTGGTGGCGCGCGCCGAGACCCAGCCGGGCGCGGCGACGTCGCGAGCGCCACGGCCGCGCTGGCTGGCGCCGGCGCTGGCGGCGGCGGTGATCGCCGCGATCGTCGCCGTCGCGCTCGGCCGCGGCGGCGCCAGCGCACGATCGACGCCGGCCGCCGGCACCCCGACGCCGGCCGCCCCGACGCCGGCCCCGACGCCGCCGCCACCGATCGTCGAGCCGCCAGCCCCAGCCGCCGCGCCGGTCGAGATCGTGCTGCTGGGCGACGTACCGGCGCCGCGGATCCGCCTCGACGGCGTCGACGCCGCGATCACCGCGGGCCGCGCCCAGGTGACGCTGCCGCCCGGCCCGCACGAGCTGGTGGTGTCGGCCCGCGGTCACGTCGAACAGCGCCGGACGATCGAGGTGATCGCCGGCCAGGCCCAGCGCCTGGAGCTGACGCTCGAGCGCGCCCGCGCCGGCAAGCCCCGCGGCGGCGCGCGGCCCGGCCCGGTCGACGACGGCGAGGGCGTGGTCGACCCGTTCGGAGATCGCTGATGCGCGCCGGCCTCGTGCTCGGCGCGCTGGTGGTCGCGGTCGCGGCGGCCGCCGCGCAGCCGGCCGCGCCGACGCCCGACGATCGCGCCGCGGCCAAGGCCGCGTTCGCCCGCGGCACGCGCCACTTCAACGTCGCCGAGTACGACGACGCGATCGCCGCGTTCAAGGAATCGTACAAGCGCGTGCCGGCGCCGCTCTTGCTCTACAACATCGCGCAGGCCTACCGACAGAAGCACGACTGCGTCGAGGCCGCGCGGTTCTATCGCAGCTACCTGCGCGAGGCGCCGACGGCCAAGGACCGCGCGCGGGTCGAGCAGCGCATCGTCGAGATGGACGCCTGCGCCGCCGCGCCGCCGCCGCCGCCCGATCGGACCGCCCCCGAAGCCCCGACGCCGCCACCCGGTCCGGCACCCGGACCGACCGCGCCGGTGGCACCGTCGCTCGAGCCCGGCCCCACGATCGCGCTGCCGATCGTCCGCCCACCACCACCGTCGATCGATCGCGGCCGGACGTTGCGGCTGGGCGGCCTGGTCACCGCCGGCGTCGGCGTGGGCGGGCTCGCCGCCGGCGTGCTGCTCTCGCTGCACGCCCGAGCGCTCGGCGACGACATCGAGGCCGCGTGCGCGACCGGCTGCACCGCCGCCGCGGTGCTGGCCGCCGATCGCGACGGCGCCGCGGCCGAGCGCAACGCCACCATCGCCTACGCCGCCGGCGCGGTCGCGGTCGCGGTCGGCGTCGGCCTGTACGTGGTCGGCCGCCGGCGCGCCCACGAGCGGCCGGCGGTCGCGCTGGTGCCGACCGCGGGCGGCGGCGTCGCGGTCGCCGCCTGGACCTGGCGCTAGCCGCGCGCCCGGCCCGCGCGCCCGCTCAGCCGCCCAGCTCGTCGAGGAACTGCTGGGCCTCGGCGAACGCCGGGTCCTCGCGCAGCGCCTTCTTGGCCCACAGCTCGGCCTTGGCGCGGTTGCCGCGGGCGTGCTCGATCTTGGCCTCCCACAGGAGCGCCATCGGCCGGGTGATCGGCTGCGGGTTCTCCATCAGGGTGATCGCGCGCAGCGGCTTGAGCGCCAGCTCGTAGTCGCCCATCTCGGTGGCGAGCTGCGCCAGCTCGGCGGCGACCTCGCCGTTCTTGCGATCGACGTCGAACGCCTTCTTCAACCAGTTGAGCTGGCCGTCCTTGTCGCCGAGCATGCCGGCCACCCGGGCCATGCGCTGCTGCATCGTCGCCAGCTCCGGCGACCGCTTCTTCTGCGCGGCGATCGCCGCCTCGAGCACCTTGCCGGCCTCGGCGGTCTGGCCCGAGCCGATCAACACGTCGACGTACAGCATCGCCGCCGCGTGGTCCTCGGGCGCCAGCTCGCACGCCTTGCCGGCCGGCCCGGCGGCGGCCGCCGGGTCGTTGGCCTGGTACAGCAGCAGCTCGGCCGCGCGCTTGTAGCCGGCGAACCGCTTGCCGGTGTCGGCCTCGAGGTCGGCGTCGGCGGTGAGGATCATCGCCAGCTCGCGGTGGGCGCCGGCCGCCTCGTACAGCTCGCGCAGGCGGGCCCGCAGCGGCTCGCTCGACGGCTGCGCCTCGTGCACCATCTCGAGCACCGCGATCGCGTCGCCCGGCCGCTCGACCTTGGCCGCCGCGTCGGCGACCTCGAGCGCGGCCTGGATCTGCGCGTCGCCGGTGACGATGTACGCCAGCCGGGTGGCGGCGGCGATCACGCCGTCCCAGTGCTCGATGGCGGCGTCCATGTCGCGCAGGATGTAGAGCGGATCGGGATCGCTGGGCGACCGCTCGATCCACCCGATCAGCAGGTCGCGCGCGCGCTCGGCGTCGCCGTGCTCGGCCAGGAGCGCCGCCAGCCGCAGCGTCGCGGCGCGCTCGCTGCCCAGGTCGCCGGCCTCGGCGGCGCGGCCGCGGGCCCGGTCGAGCCCGTCGGTCAGCGCGGCGGCGGCGCGGCCGCGATCGAGGCCGTACGCCTCCTCGAGATCGCCGACCGCGGCGTCGTGGTCGCCGCGCTGCTGGCGCAGGCTGGCCCGCAACAGCAGCAGGTCGACCCGCGGCACGCCCTTGATCGGGGCGTCGTCGCCGTCGAGGGCGGCGTCGATCGACGCGATCGCCGCGCCGTGATCGCCGCCCGCGGCGCAGGCCGCCGCCAGCTCGGCCACCAGCTCGGGCGCGGTCGGCACCCGGTGGGTGGCGGCGCGCAGCGCCCCGGCGGCCGCCAGCGGCTGGCCGAGGAAGCCGGAGAACACCGAGGCCGCCTCGCGCAGCCGGGCCACCACGGTGGCGTCGTCGGTCGCGCGCTCGGCGTCGGCGATCATCAGGTGCGCCAGCGGCTCCCACTGCTGGGTGTCGCGGTAGTGCTGCTCGAGGCGATCGTGGATCGTCGCGTCCGCGGGCGCGCCCTTGTGGCCGATCACCAGCACCCGCTGGACGCCGGCCCAGTCCTGGGCCTCCTGGTACGCGGTGACCAGGTGCCAGGTGATCGTCGGCACCTGCTCGGCGGTCTCGACCGCGAGCAGCCGCTCCATCAGCGCCGCGGCCTCGGCGCCGTCGTCGTCGGGGCCGATCGTCGCGACCGCCCCGCGCAACAGCTGGAGGTCGTCGGGGGCCACCGCCAGCGCCTGGCGGTAGACCTTGCCGCTGGCGGCGCCGGTGCCCTCGAGCTGCGCGCCCAGCCGCATCGCGACGTCGATCGTCGACGCGCGGTTGCCGCGCTTGAGCGCCTCGTCGAACCGCGCCCACAGGAACTCGGCCAGGCCGTCGTCGTCGCCCTGGGCCCGCAGGTTGGCCTCGAGCAGCTCGGCGGCCTCGAGGTCGTCGGGGTCGTCGGTGAGCGCGTCGCGCAGCACGTCGGACGCGTCGTGCGGCCGGTTGAGCCGCTCGATCAGGAACCGCGCGTGGGCCCGGCGCAGCGCGTTGCGCTCGCCGACGTCGACCAGGTTGGGCAACGTCGACGACACCACGCTGGCCAGGCGATCGCCGTCGCCGGCCTGCTGGTACAGCTCGACCAGCGGCTCCCACACGGCGCGATCGGCCGGGCGCCGCTCGCGCAAGAGCTCGTACATCTCCGACGCCAGCGCCAGGTTGGCCTTGCCGGCGGCCGCGGCCAGCCGCCCGACCAGCGGCTCGATCTGCGCCGGCTCGGCGATGCTGACCACCTCGTAGACCAGCTCGCGGGAGCCGGCCAGGTCGCTGGCCTTGATCCGCACGTCGGCCAGCGCCAGCACCGCCCACACCGCGCCGCCCACGCCATCGCTCGACGCGCGGGCCGCGTCGACCGCCCGGCCCAGCAGCGCCTCGGCGCGGCCGGCCTGGCCCAGCTCGACCGCCATGTCGACCGCCTCGCGGATCTGCGACGGCGTCGCGCCCGCCAGCTGCGCGCGCTTCTCGAGGAAGTCGAGCAACAGCTCGCTGTCGCCGCCGTTGCGCGCGACCCGCTCGTACAGCGCCATCACCCGGGCGTCGCCCGGCTCGGTCGACGACGCGGCCTTGAGCACGCGGCCGGCCTGGGCCCAGCGCGGCTCGGCGGTGAACGCCTTCTCGATCAGCTCGATGCCCTGGGCGCGCCGCGCCGGCGAGGCGATGAAGATCTCCGACAGCCGGTACAGCGCGTCGATCTGCGCCGGCGACGGCTCGCCGCCGTCGGCGCCGGCCAGCCGCAGCATGTTGTCGAGCGCCCGGGCCTGCTCGTCGTTGTCGCCGAGCGCGCCGGCCACGCGCGCCTGCGCGTAGTAGGCCTCGGCCAGCCGCTCGCCCAGCATCTCGACCCGGCGGTACAGCCCGGCCGCGCCGCGCAGGTCGCCGGCGTCGAGCTCGAGCGCCTCGCCGGCCTTGAGCAGCAGCGCCGCGACCAGCGGCGGATCGTCCTTGCGGCGCAGCCGGTCGACGACCGCCTCGACCGCCTCGACGTACTTCTTGGTCTCGCTGACCTTGGCCGCGAGCGCGCGGGCCTTGTCGTGCAGATCGAGGCGCGCCGGCGCGTGGCCGATCGCCTTGATCATCGCGTCGAGGCCGTCGGCGGTGCGGCCGAGGTTGGCGTCGAGCACCTCGGCCATGTCGTGGAGCAGCCGCGCCTGCGACGCGTGCTCGCCGGTCTGGCTCTGCGCCAGCTGGGCCAGCCGCATCTCCAGCACCCGCAGCAGCGTCTCGGCCTGGCCGTGGGCGATCAGGCTGCGGCGCAGCCGGCGCACCTCGACGTCGGACTGCACCGCCGCGTCGATCGCGCTCTCGAGCAGCTCCTTGGCCTGGTCGGCCTCGCCGCGGGCCGCCGCCACCGCCGACAGCTCGTACAGCACCTCGCTCTGGCCGACCGCGGTCTCGTCGTCGCCCGGCGGCTGCCGGCGCACCACGAGGAGCAGCGAGCGGTAGGTGCGCTCGGCCTTGTCCATCTGGCCGGCGGCGCGGAACAGCTCGGCCAGCTCGCGCTGGATCCGCGCGTTGTTGACGTCCATCTTGGACGCCGCCTCCATCTCGGTCAGCGCCTCGTCGAGCTTGCCCTCGGCCTGCGCCACCTTGGCCAGCTCGACGTGCAGCACCGCGCGCTCGGGGGCGCGGCGGCGGCCGAAGCTCTCGATCAGCTCGACCAGCATGGCCCGGGCCTCGGCCAGCCGGCCGGCGACCCGCAGGCCCACCGCCAGCTGCGCCTTGAGCTCCTTGTCGTTGGGCTCGGCCGCCAGCGCGCGCTCGAGCGCCGGGATCGCCTTGGCCGGCGCGCCCAGCTTCTCGGTGTAGATCGCGGCCGCCTCGCGGGCCAGCTCGCGGGCGCGGCCGTCGTCGGCGAACCGGTCGAGCGAGCGGGTCAGGTGGCGCGCCAGCGGCTCCCACTGCTGCCCGCTGCGGTACAGCTCGGCCAGCATCATCCGCAGCTCGAGCGCCGGCTCGCGATCGTCGAGGTTCGACTCGATCGCCGCGATCGCGCGGTCGGCCTGCTCCGCGGCCAGGTGCGCCTTGGCCAGCTGGTGCACGACGCCGATGCGCTCGCCGCCGGCGACGGTCGACAGCAGCGACTCGAACCACGGCACCGCCTGCGCCGGCTGGCCGCGATCGATCTGCAGCCGGGCCAGCGCCCGGAACGAGTCGGGCGTCGGCGCCAGCGTCACGACGCGGCGGTGGCCAGCGATCGCGCGATCCGACTCGCGGGTGTCGCGCTCGGCGACCCCGGCGAACCGCGCCCACAGCCGCGCCGCCTTGGGGGCGTCGCCGGCCTGCTCGAGCGACTGGGCCTGCCCCTCCAGCAGATCGGCCAGCGCCCGGTGCTGGCCCTTGCCGGCCAGGTAGCTCGCCACCGCGTCGACCGACGCGTCGTGGCCGGGGTGATCGGCGAGGTTGGCGGTCAGCGCCTCGAGGCGCCCGCCCTTCTCCTCGACGATCCCGACCAGCCGCGCGATGTCGAGGCGCAGCTCGAGGCGACGCCCCGGATCCTGCTCGAGCCCCAGCTGCAGCTGGCGCAGGCCCAGCAGCTCGGCGACCCGCCCCTCGGCGTCGAGCAGCCCGCCCAGCCGATCGATGATCTCGAGATCGCCGGGGCTGTCGGACAAGACGCCGCGGTACATGTCGATCGCCGCCGCGTTGTCGCGCAGGTCGGTCGCGGCCATCGCCGCGGCGCGCAACCGCAGCTCGCGCCGGGTGGCGACGTCGAACGGCAACCGCGCCGACTCGACCAGCAGGTCGACCGCGGCGCGGGCGCGGCCGGCGCCCTTGTGCAGCTCGACCAGGCCGTCGACCGCCCAGCGCACCACCGCCTCGGCGGGGCGCGCCGAGTTGATCGCGGCCGAGCCGCGCCACGCGGCGGTGGCGCGCCCGAGCACCTGGCCCAGGATCGTCAGCGACGCGTCGCGATCGCCGATCCGGCTGGCGGTATCGGCGGCCTCGACCAGCACGTCGAGATCGCGGGGATCGGCGTCGGCCAGCCGGCGCAGCACGTCGAGCAGCGCCGCGGTGGCGCCGCCGGCGCGCAGCAGCTCGGCCAGCGCGCGCAGCGTGTCGGCGCGATCGCCGCCGGCGGTCAGCGCCTTGCCGAACGCGGCGATCGCCGCGGCCTTGTCGCCGCGCACGTCGCGGTGCCACAGCGCCAGCTTGCCCCACCACGCCGCCGCGACCGCCGGCGGCAACGGCAGCTGCCCCGCCGCGGCCTCGAGCGCGTTGGCCAGCGCGTCGGCGGCGCCGCCGGCCTTGGCCGCGGCCTCGAGCTGCGCCCACAGCGCCTCGTCGAGGCGCTCCTTGGCCACCGCGTAGCGGCCCAGGGTCATCGCCGCCTCGCTCCAGCCGCCGGCGGCGGGCGCCAGGCGGAGCACGCCGGTCGCCGCGACCACCTGCCGCGGATCGTGGGCGTGGACCAGCCGGTACTCGGCCAGCGCGCCGGCCGGATCGCCGCACCGCTCCTCGAGCACGCCGGCCCGGACCACCCGCAGCCGGGCCGCCTCGTCGCGATCGTCGCCGAGCGCGTCGATCGCCCGCGCCAGCGCGTCGGCGGCGGCGCCGAAGTTGCCGGTGCGCTCGGCCAGCGCCAGCACCTGGCCCTCCATCACGCCGTCGCGCGGCGCCAGCGCGAACGCGTCGACCAGGTTGGCCAGCGCGCCGGCGTGATCGCCGGTGTGCTGCTGGCGGATGAACGCGGCCTCGCGCAACAGCGCCAGCCGGGTGCGATCGTCGGCGGCGTCGGCCAGCCGCGCCGGCACCAGCTTGAGGTAGCCCTCCCAGTCCTGGCTCTCGCGGTAGCTGGCGGCCAGCGCATCGGCGGCGGCCGCGCGCTGCGCCGGCCGGTCGAGCAGCTGCAACAGGCCCGCCCGCGCGGTCGCGTTGACGCTGTCGATCGCCAGCGCGCCGCGGAACGCCGCCAGCGCGCGCGCCGGCTGGTCGAGGTGCTCGGCCAGCGCCTGGCCCAGCCGGTTGAGGCGCGCGGTGGTGCGCTCGACGTCGCCGCTCGAGGTGCGCTCGAGCAGATCGGCCAGCTCGGACCAGCGCCCGACCGACGCGAACAGCTCGGTCAGCGCGCCGACGTTCTCGGGATCGTCGCCGAAGGTCGCCGCCACCCGCTGCCACGCGGCGATCGCCGCCGGCACGTCGCCGACGTGATCGCGCTGGACCACCGCGATCCGGGTCAGGTCGGCGCGCCGCTGCGCCGCCGACACGTCCTTGCCGGCGCGCACGTCGAGCGCGGCGATCAGCTCGGGCCAGCGCTGCGCGTGCTCGAGCAGCGCGATCACCGCGTCGAGCGCGGCCAGGTCGCCGCCGTCGTTGGCGATGCGCTGCCGCCACAGCGCCAGCGCGCGATCGGTCTCGCCCAGCGTCTCGGCCAGCCGCGCGGCGTCGCCGATGACCGCCTTCTTGGTCGCCGGCGCCGACTCGAGCTGGGCCAGCTTCTCCAGGGTCTCGAACCGCTCGCGCGGCCGATCCACCCGCGAGTACAGCTCGGACAGCCGGCGGCTGACGTGCAGCTGCTCCTTGGCGCCGGCGCCCTCGAGCCCGAGCGCCTGCTGGTACAGCTCGATCGCGCCGGCGGCGTCGTCGAGCAGATCGAGCCGGGTGCGCGCGGCCTCGGACAGGAGCTCGACCCGCCGGCCGACGGTGGCGGCCCGGGCCGCGGCGGCGGCGACGCCGGTGGCGTAGCCGGCGTAGTTGTTCGAGCGCTGCGCGAGCTGGCGCAGCTTCTCCTGGGTCACCGACGAGTCGGGCGTCAACGCCAGGAGCGCGGCGTAGTGATCCATCGCCGCCTGGTCGTCGTCGAGCTCGGCCAGGCGCGCGCCGGCCTCCTCGCGCAGCGCCTGGCTCGAGGTCGGATCGAGATCGATCACGCGCTCGAGGACGCGGATCACCTCGCGCGGGCGGCTGGTGGCGTCGTAGTGCGCGCGCAACAGATCGAGCGCGGCGTGGCGCTCCTTGTCCTGGGTGTGCGGCGCGACGACGATCCGCTCGAGCAGCCCGCACGCCTCGCGATCGTCCTCGGCCTCGGCCAGGAGCGGCCGCACCGCCGCCAGCGCCTTGGCCGAGTCGCGCAGGTTGTCGAGGTAGCAGCCGGCGATCCGCGCCCGGGCCTTCTCGCGATCGGCCTTGCCCTGCCGCTCGAGCCGGCCCTCCCACAGCGCGATCAGATCGGCCCAGCGCTCGTAGCGCTCGAGCAGGCGCTCGAGCGACAGGCTGAGCTGGTGGTCGTCGGGGGTCAGCGGCAACAACCGCTGCAGGTAGCCGATCGCCTTCTCCGGCTGGTTGGCCACGTCCTTGGCCAGCTGCGCCGCCTCGCGCAAGAGCTTGATGCGGCGCGCGGCGTCCTTCACCGCGGTCAGCGCGCGATCGTAGAGCCGCAGCAGATCGGCCCAGCGCTCGGCCTGGGTGTAGAGCACGCTGAGCCGCCCGAGCGCGGTCTCGGACTGCGGCGCCAGATCGAGCACCTTGCCCAGCAGGCCCTCGGCGACCTTGGGCTCGTCGCCGAACCACTCGTCGCAGAACGCCGCGGCGCGCTCGCCGATCATCTCGACGACCTGCGGGTCGAGGCCCTTCTGCAGCACGTCGCGGTACACCGCGATCACGTCGTCGGGCTTGTCGGTGTCGCGGGCCAGCTCTTCGAGCTCGTCCCAGGCAGCCGTCGAATGCGGCGCACTCTTGACGTTGGCAGCGGCGGTCGCGAAGTCGCTCTTGGCCATGATCCCTCTTGTCGGAGTCGCGTGATGACCGGCAGGCCGGTCCGAGCGGACGGAGGTGGACAGAAACCGGAGTGCCACGCGCCCGCTCGACTCGCGGACGAGTCGCCCCAGCGGATCGTGTGGTGCGTGGCAATCGTAACACCGGCGGTGCGAGCGCCACCGCGGGGCGCCGCCACTTTCGCGATTGGTTTCGCGGGTGCGCGCAATCGTCACAGCGCCCGCGCTCGACCGCGGGTGCGACACGCGCGCACGTGCGCAGACGCGCAGGTCGCGCGCCGCGACGCCACGCGGTATGAGGCCGCGTGGACGCCCCGCTCCTCTACGAGGACGCCGACCTGATCGCGGTCGCCAAGCCGGCCGGCGCGCTGGTCATCCCCGGCCGCACCGCCGACGGGCCGGTCGCGCTGCGCCAGCAGCTCGAGGCCGCGCGCGGCGCGCCGCTGTGGGTCGTGCACCGCATCGATCAGGACACCTCGGGCGTCGTGGTGTTCGCGAAGACCGCGGCCGCGCACCGCGCGCTGTGCGCCGCGTTCGAGGCGCGCACCGTCCGCAAGACCTACGTCGCGCTGGCGTTCGGCGATCTGCCCGGCGAGCGCGCGATCGAGCTGCCGCTCACCGACGCCCGCCGCGGCAAGGCCCGGCCGGCGGCGCCCGGCGAGCCCGGCAAGCCGGCCCGCACCGACGTCAGCGCCCGCCGCCGGTGGCGGCTGCCCGCCGGCGTGGTCACCGAGGTCGAGGCCCGGCCGCTGACCGGCCGCCACCACCAGATCCGCGTCCACCTGCGCGCGCTCGAGGCGCCGATCGTCGGCGATCCGCTCTACGGCAAGCGCACGCTGCGCGGCGCGTTCGCCGAGGCGCCGCCGCTGCGGCTGGCGCTGCACGCCGCGCGGCTGGCGCTGCCCGACCGGCCGCCGATCGACGCGCCGCTGCCCGACGATCTGCGCGCGCTGATCGCCTGGCTCGACGCCACCGCCGAGGTGCTGCCGTGATCGCGCGCGGGCTCCTCGCGCGGCTGGCGTGCGTGGCCGGCGGCTGCGGCGGCGCGCTGCGCGCGGACCCGCGGCGCGGCCTGCTGCGCTGCCGCCGCTGCCCCGCGGTGTACCCGGTGCTGGCCGGCGTGCCGATCCTGGTGCCGTCGCCGGCCGAGTACCTCGCCGGCTACCGCGACGCGGTGCTGGCCAGCCTGGCCGAGGCCGGCGCGGCGACCGGCCCGACGGTGGCGCTGGTCGACGCGTTCGCCGCCGCCGCCGGGCCGCGCGAGCCGCTGGCGTTCGGCGACGACTGGACCGCCCACGAGCGCGCGCCGCGCCCGCCGGCCGCCACCGACGACGCCGCGATCGCCGCGTGGCTGGCCGCCGCGCCCGATCCGGCGGCGCTGATCGCCGCCGCGGTGCCGGCGCGGGCGCGGGTGGTCGTCGAGTGCGGCTGCGGCGGCAACCTCTTGGCCGCGCGGCTGGCGGCGCCGCGGCGGCAGGTGATCGTCACCGATCTATCGCTGCGCGCGGTGCTGCGCACGGTGGCCGCGACCGACGCGGTCGGCCTCGTCGTCGACGCCGACGCGCTGCCGCTGGCGATCGGCGCGGTCGACGCGATCGTCGCCGCCAACCTGATCGACCTGCTGGCGGCGCCGGCCGACTTCGTCGCCGCCGCGGCCGCCGCGCTGACCGCCGCCGGCGCGCTGGTGCTGGCGACGCCGGATCCCGGGCTGGGCGCCGACGATCCCGCCGCGCTGGCCGACCTGCTGGCCGACGCCGGCCTGACGACCGAGCTGCGCGCCCGCGGCCTGCCGTGGCTGCGCGCCCACTCGCCCCGCCACTACCAGCTGTACTTCAGCGACCTGGTGATCGCGACGATCAATGATCGTGATCGCAGCCGGGGCCGTGCTCGTGGTCGTGGCCGTGGTCGTGGCCATGATCGTGGTCGTGGTCGCAGCCCGGGCCGTGCTCGTGGGCGTGCTCCGCGACCTTCTTGCGCACCTCGTCCATGTCGAGCTTCTTGACCTGATCGACGATCGACTCGAGGGCCTGCGGGGGCAGCGCGCCCGACTCGCGGAACAGCAGCACGCCGTCGCGGAACACCATGATCGTCGGGATCGCCGAGATGCCGACCGCCTGCGCCAGATCCTGCTCGGCCTCGGTGTCGATCTTGCCGAACACCACGTCGGTGTGCTGCTCGGCGGCCTTCTCGAACACCGGCGCGAACATCTTGCAGGGACCACACCACTCGGCCCAGAAGTCGAGCAGCACGATGCCGGGCTTCTCGACGATCTCCTGGAAGTTGTCGATGGTGATCTGGACGGTGCTCGTACCCATGAACGGCCTCTCGGACGACGTTGCGTTTGCCCGGGTAGGTCCCGAGCGCGGGCGACACTGTAGCATCGGCCCGCCGCGCGTCACGGACCGTAGAGGGTTCCCTGCGGCGCGCCCAGCTCGAACAGCCGCAGCAGATCCTGGGCGAGGTCGACCTCGACCGGGAGGTCGGGCGCGCCCAGCGCCGCCGCGTCGGCCTCGAACCGCGCCAGCGCCGGCCGCAGGATCGCGATCGCGCCGGCCTGACCGTAGACGTACGCCGCGCAGGCGTCGTGCATCGCGGTGGTGATCAGCGCCAGCGCGGTGGTGCGGGCGGTGGCCTCCTGCGCGAACCACTGGCCGCGGGCGTCGAGCGGCGCGCCGCCGCGCGCGAGCGGGATGGTCTGGGTGTGCTGCGCGCCGGCCGCGTCGACGTAGGTCAGGTCGAGGTCGGCGGCCAGCGCGCCCAGGTCATCGCCGACCAGCGACACCAGGAGCGCGCCCTTGCGCCGGGACAGGAACACCGACTCGGCCTTCATCGTCGGATCCTCGGCGAACCCGACCGGGAAGCCGTACGGGGTGTCGATGCCGAACGCGCCGCCGGTGCGCACGCCGACCCGCAGCGCGTAGGCGATCGGCGCCGCGAACCACGGCGCCTCGTCGGCGAGGAAGCCGTCGACCTCCGCGGTGGTGCCCATCGAGAACGCGTTGCCGCCGCGCTGGCTGGCGATGCTCTGCAGCACCTCGGGGCCGATGCCCAGCCCGAGCGCCAGCACCGTCATCGCCACGCCGCCGGCCGCGCCCTCGGTGACCAGCTGGTCGAACTCGGTCGGCGTGGTCGCGCCGACGTTGGGCTGCGTGTCGGTGAACAGCACGATCCGGACGTTGGCGCGGCCGGCGGCCCGGGCGGCCCGCCCCAGCTCGTAGGCGCGGCGCAGGCCGGCCTCCATGTTGGTCACGCCGCCCTCGGCCAGCCCGTCGATCGCGCGCTGGATCGCGAGCTGCTGATCGCCGGCGGTGGGCGGCAGCGGCGTGCTCACCGTCGAGCCGTAGGTGACGATCGCCAGCTGGTCGCGCGCGGTCAGGCTCGGCGCCAGGCCGCGCATCAGCCGGCGGCTCAGCTCGCCCGGCGTGCCGGTGCCGTTGTCCCAGCCCATCGAGCCGGACACGTCGACCGTATAGATGAACGTCGTCGCCGGCCGGACGTAGGTCGCGGGATCGATCGTCGAGGACAGCCCGACCTGGACCCAGCCCCGCGGCTGATCGTCGCTCCCCGGCGCCACGCCCAGCGCGCCGCGCAGGCACAGCGTGTCGGCGCACGGCGGCCCGGCCAGCCCGAGGTCGTGCTCGGCGAACATCGCCTCGACCAGGATCGCCGCCGCCGGCGGCACCTGGCCGCGGGCGATCAGGTCGCGGGCCAGGTGCAGGTCCTTGACCCCACCGACGGTGGCGCCGAAGTCGCCGCCGCCGCCGACGCCCTCCATGCCGCCGCACGCCGTCGCCGCCAGGATCGAGATCGAGATCGCCAGGAGCCTTCGCATGCCGACCGCGATTGCAGCCGCCGGGCCAGGCCGCCGCGCCTCGGCGATCCGCGCACCTGGCCCGCGCCAGATCCGCCGCCGGCCCGCGACCGCGACATCGCTGCCGCGATCGCGGCGGGCGCCGCCGACCGGCATGTACACTGCCGCCGATGTCCGATCGTGACGCCTCCGCTCGTGGTTCGGCCACCGCGCGCCGCCGCCGCCAGGTGGCGTGGGCCAAGCGCCTGCGCCGGGTCGGCCTGGCCTGGCAGAACGCGCTCGAGATCATGCGCGCCGGCCGGCTGACCGCGCCCTACGGCGCGCCGTTCGAGGTCGTCCACCAGACGCCGATCTTCCGGCTGCGCCGCTACGCCTCGCCGACGCCGCCCACCGCCGCGCCGCTCTTGCTGGTGCCGCCGCTGATGGTGGCGTCCGAGGTCTACGACATCGCGCCCGACGTGTCGGCGGTCGCGTACCTGAGCCGCGCCGGCATGGACGTGTGGCTCACCGACTTCGGCGCGCCCGAGCGCGAGGAGGGCGGCATGGACCGCACCCTCGACGATCACGTGCGCGCGGTGTCCGAGGCGATCGACGCGGTCCGCGCCGCGACCGGCAAGGACGTGCACCTCGCCGGCTACTCGCAGGGCGGCATGTTCGCGTACCAGGCCGCGGCGTTCCGCCGCTCGGTCGGCATCGCGTCGATCATCACGTTCGGCTCGCCGGTCGACGTCCACCGCTCGGTGGCGATGGCCGATCAGATCGTCGAGCAGCTGGTGGCCAGCGTGCAGCGGGCGATCGCCCGGCCGCTGGCGCGGATCGAGGGCCTGCCGGGGGTGCTGACCTCGACCGGCTTCCGGCTCTTGTCGGCGCGCAAGGAGGCCGGCCAGCTGGTCGACTTCGTGCGCAAGCTGCACGACCGCTCGGCGCTCGAGAAGCGCGAGGCGCGGCGGCTGTTCCTCGGCGGCCAGGGCTTCGTGGCCTGGCCCGGCCCGGCGCTGCGCAAGTTCGTCGACGAGATCATCGTCGCCAACCGCATGACCTCGGGCGGCATCGTCATCGACGGCCAGTCGGTGACGCTGGCCGACATCGACTCGCCGACCTTGTACTTCGTCGGCGATCGCGACGAGATGGGCCGGCCGGCGGCGGTGCGCGGCATCCGCAAGGCCGCGCCGGCGATCACCGAGCTGTTCGAGGTGATGGTCAAGGCCGGGCACTTCGGCCTGGTGGTCGGCTCGACCGCGCTGTCGGTGACCTGGCCGATCGTCGTCGAGTGGGTGCGCTGGCGCGACGGCGCCGGCCCCCGCCCCGAGCGCATCACCGCGGCCCGCGCCGCCGGCGCCCTGCCGGTCGACCACCACGACGATCCCGACGACGACGACCTCGAGGACGACGACCTCGACGGTGCGCTCGGCGAGGTGCAGTACGATCTCGACCTGGCCGGCGACGTGGTCGGCAAGACGGCGCGCGCGCTGTGGGACCGGGTCGGCGACGCGTCGAACGATCTGTCCGACTACCTCGACAACCTGCGCTGGCAGCTGCCGCGGCTGCACCGGCTGCGCAACCTGCGCGACGACACCGTCGTGTCGCTGGGCAAGGCGCTGGCCGATCAGGCGCGCGAGATCCCCGAGCGCACGTTCTTCCTGTGGCGCGATCGCGCGTTCACCTACGCCGAGGCCAACCGCCGGGTCGACGCGGTGGTGCGCGGGCTGATCGCCGCCGGCGTGCGCCCCGGGCAGCGGGTCGCGGTGATCATGACCGGCCGCCCCAGCTACCTGTCGGTGGTGACCGCGCTGTCGCGGCTGGGCGCGGTGGCGGTGCTGCTGTCGCCGCGGCTGCCCGAGCCGGCGCTGCGCCGCGCGCTCGACGTCGGCGAGGCCGAGGCGGTGGTGACCGATCCCGACGACGCCGCCGGCGTGCGCGCGGCGTTCAGCGGCAAGCTGCTGGTGCTGGGCGGCGCCCACGAGGCGCGCCGGCTGCCGGCGGGCGCGGTCGATCTCGAGAGCATCGACCCGGCGACCGTGCCGCTGCCGCCGTGGTACCGCGCCGACCCCGGCCGCGCCCGCGACCTGGCGATGGTGTTCGTCGTCGGCGGGCTGTACGACGCGCCGCGGGCCAACCGCGTGACCAACCGCCGCTGGGCGTTCTCGGCGCTGGGCGCCGCCGCCACCTGCACGCTGACCAACCGCGACACCGTCTACTGCGCGCTGCCGCTGCACCACCCGACCGGCATGCTGGTCGCCGCCGGCAGCGCGCTGTCGGGCGGCGCCCGGCTGGCGCTGGCGTCGCGGTTCGCGCCCGACGTGTTCTGGCAGGAGGTGCGGCGCTACGGCGTCTCGGTGGTGTTCTACGCTGGCGAGATGGCGCGGGCGCTGGTGCGCGCGCCGTTCACGATCGGCGAGCGCAACCACCCGGTGCGGCTGTTCGCCGGCTCGGGCATGCGCCCCGATCTGTGGAAGCGCCTGACCGCGCGGTTCGGCGCGGTCGGCGTGCTCGAGTTCTACGCGTCGACCGAGGCCTCGGCGGTGCTGGCCAACGCCGACGGCGGCAAGATCGGCGCGGTCGGTCACCCGCTGCCCGGCAGCCCGGAGCTGGCGATCGCCGCCTACGACTTCGACACCGACGAGCTGGTCCGCGACGCCCGCGGCCGGCTGGTGCGGGCCAAGGTCGACGAGCCCGGCATGCTGGTGGCGCGGCTCGACTCGGCGCGCGGCATCGCCGACATCGCGCACATCGCCCCGACCCGCCTGTTGCACGACGCCTTCGGCCCCGGCGACACCTGGTTCGTCACCGGCGATCTGCTGCGCATCGACGGCGACGGCGACTACTGGTTCGTCGATCGCCACGGCGACGTGATCCGCACCCGCGGCGGCCCGGTGCCCAGCCGCCGGATCGAGGACGCGCTGCACCAGCTCGACAGCGTGATCGCCTGCGTCGCGGTGGCGATCCCCGATCGCGCCCACCTCGATCGCGAGCTGCCGGCCGCGGCGTTCGCGCTCGAGCCCACCGAGGCCGTCGATCTCGACGCGCTGGCCCGCGTCGTCGTCGCGCTGCCGACCCACGCGCGGCCGGTGCGGCTGCGCCGCGTCGCCAGCATCCCCGAGACCGACGGCTTCCGCCCGCTCAAGCAGCCGATCCGCGAGCTCGGCTTCGCCGACGGCCCCGACGTCTACGCCTGGGACCCGACCACCAACCGCTACCGCCCGACGACGTAGCCGCTACGGCGGGCCGTCGACCACCGGCGTCGGCGCGGCGATCACCGCGGGGAATCCGGTCTGGCCGTACCGGTTCGCGCCGGCGCACCACGTCGAGCCGTCGCCCTTGCGGGCGCAGGTGACGTCGCCGGCGATCGCCACGTCGCGCCAGTCTCGATCGGCGCCGACCAGCGTCGGCACGTCGACCGCGGCCGGCAGGCCGGTCGCGCCCCACTCGGCGTCGCCCCAGCACCACAGCCCGCCGTCGGCGCGCACGCCGCACGCGTGGCGCGTGCCGACCGCCACCGCCTGCCAGTCGTCGGCGTCGCCGACCCGCGTCGGCAGGTCGAGCTGCGCGGTCGCGGCGCCGACGCCGGCCTGCCCCGCGTGGTTGCTGCCCCAGCACCACAGCGCGCCGGGCCCGCGCAGCCCACACGTCGTCGTCGCGCCCACCGCCACCCGCCGCCAGTCGGGCGCGCCGCTGACCTGGGTCGCGCGCAGCACCGTCGCGGTGGTCGCGCCGACGCCGACCTGGCGGTTGCCGTTGACGCCCCAGCACCACAGCTGCCCGCCGCCGTCGATCGCGCACGCGTGGAACACGCCCACCGCGAGATCGCGCCACGGCTCGCCGTCGAGCAGGATCAGGGCCGGCGTCGGGCGGTTGCTGCCGCTGCCGTCGCCGCACTGGCCGAGCGTGTTGGCGCCCCAGCACCACAGATCGTGGCCCTCGTCGATCGCGCAGGTGAACGACGAGCCGGCGCCGATCCGCTCCCACCGGCCGGTCAACGCCACCGGCGTTGCGGTCGAGCCGGCCACGCCGGTGCCGCGCTCGCCGACGTAGTTCGCGCCCCAGCACGCGAGCGCGCGCTGATCGTCGATCGCGCAGGCGTGGTAGTCGCCGACCCCGAGCTCGCTCCACGCGCCGGGCACCACCGACGGGGTCGCGCCGCTGCGGAAGGTGCCGTCGCCGCGCAGCCCGGTGGCGCCGTAGCCGGCGCAGCTGATCGTCCGATCGCCGGCGACGCCGCAGGTCGTGAACCGGCCCAGCGCCAGCCGCCCCCAGCTCGGCCCCGGCCAGCGCACGAAGCCGCGCTGCTCGCTCGGGACCGCCGCGCCCAGCTGATCGAGGCCGTTGTGGCCCCAGCACCACGCGGTGCCGTCCTCGCGCAGCCCGCACTGGTGGGCGCCGCCGTGATCGCTCAGCGACCGCCACCGGGTCGCGGCCGCGCCCACCGCGATCGGCGTCGGCTGGGTCGCGCCGATCGGCGGGCCGTCGCCGACCGCGCCGAACTCGTCGGAGCCCCAACATTCCAGCCGCTGCTCGATCAGCCCGCAGGCGTGCGCCTGACCGACGCTGACCGCGGCCCACGCGCCGTCGGCGGCGCGCACCGGCGCCGCGCTGGTCGCCGTCGCGCCGTCGCCGAGCTGGCCGTCGGTGCCCTTGCCCCAGCACCACACGCCGTCGTCGCGGGTAGCGCACGTCGCGTACTCACCGGCGCTGACCGCGCGCCACGGGCCGGTCGGCGTCGTCACCCGCACCGGCAGCCCGCTCCCCACCGCCGCGCCGGTGCCGAGCTGGCCGTAGCCGCCGTTGCCCCAGCACCACAGCGCGTCGCCGAGATCGATCGCGCAGGTGTGGTAGCCGCCTGCGGCGATCGCGCGCCACGGCCCGCCGGCCACCGTCACCGGGCGGGGCGACCCGACGAACCCGCCGTTGCCGAGCTGGCCGTTGTCGCCCAGGCCCCAGCACGAGGCCGCGCCGGTGCGATCGAGCGCGCAGGAGTGCGTGCCGCCGACCGACACCGCGGCCCAGCCCTGCCCGGCCGCCGCCGGCCGCGGCTCGGCGGTGGTGGTGGTGGTGCCATCGCCGAAGCCATAGCCGCCGTAGCCCCAGCACCACAGCTCGCCGGAGTCGCGCACGCCGCACGCGCGCAGCACGCCGGCCGACACCGCGGTCCACTTGTGGTGCCCGGCGACCTCGGTCGGGTGCGGCCGGTGGGTCGTCGACCCGTCGCCGAGCTGTGCGTAGTCGTTGCCGCCCCAGCACCACGCCGCGCCGCCCTCAGCCACGCCGCAGGTGAAGTCGTTGCCGGCCGACAGCGCGACGAACGGCACCTGGCAGGTGAACCCGTCGCCGACCCGATCACCCGGGCAGGTGCAGGCGTAGCCCTCCGCGGTGTCGGCGCAGGTCGCGGTCGGCGCGCAGGTGTCGACGCCGAGCGCGCACTCGTCGACCGGCGCCGCGCCCCGCGGCTCGAAGGCGCACGCGCCGACGAGGGCGATCAACGACAGGCAGGTAGATCGCACGTGGTTGATCCGGATCGCGCGCCGATCCTCAGTGGCAGTTCTCGAACGTGATCTTGCCGCTCAGGCTGAGCCCGTCGACGGTGCACGCCAGCTCGGCGTGCCCTTCGACGTTCTTGACGTCGTTGATCGTGCTGTTCTGGGTGTCGACCTTGAGCGTGCCGCAGGCCCCGAGCTCGGCGCCGGTGCTGGCGCCTGGCCCGAACGCGATCACCCGGCCCTCGCCGGTCGGCGTCTGCACCAGGCGCAGCTTCCAGCCGCTCTTGCCCGTGACCTCGACGCCGCTGAAGCCGTAGACGGCGCCGTTGCGGCACCCGGTCGGCGCGAAGGGCTCGCCGTTGAGCTTCAGGTCGCCGCCGAGCTTGTTCGAGCACACGCAGTTGGCGAACACGATGGGGAGGACCAGGGCCCAGCGGGGGAGGCGCACGCCCCGAAGGTACCGCGGCCGCCCCCGAGGTGGGCGCCGGCGGCGAGGCCGGCGCCCGAAAAGGCGTCGGGGGAGCCTGTTAGGCTCCCCCGATTCGTGAGGGCAGTAGGAATCGAACCTACAACCAGCGGATTAAGAGTCCGATGCTCTACCAATTGAGCTATGCCCCCGGAAACTATGTGCGCGTGCCTGCGGTGCTGCGGAGTCCTTGGTCTTTGTGAGCTCGGGGCGACTCGAACGCCCGACCTACGGGTTCGAAGCCCGGCGCTCTATCCAACTGAGCTACGAGCCCTATGTGTCCAGGCGCGGAGTACTAGGGTACCGGGCACCTATGTGTCAAGTGGAGGGAGGAAAAACTCGCCACGCGTGAGCGCGACATCCCACGAGCCGCGATCTCCCGCACAGCGTGGGACAAGTTGGCCTGACCACTAAACCCGCGCGTTTTCGCGCACGTGTGCAAAAAACAGGGTTCAAATTCCGCCCGGGATCCGTATCATGGCCTGAATCGCTTCTCGTCCTCGACCAGACGAGCTGCGCCGCGCCGGGGAGCGCGTCGCGGTCGTCGCCGCGGAGGCCCTGTGTTCACGAAGAACCTACGCTTGAACTTCTTGTACTCGATCGCGTTCGTCGCGCTCGCTGCGTGCGGCGGCATCGGTGGTGGGTGCGGCGGGTGCGGGAGCCAGCCACTGCCCGCGGGCGGCCTGCCGAAGACCCAGACGGTCGAGGGCGGCGGTCAGATCCGCGTCACCCGGGCCGGCTTCACCAAGCTGACCAACATCATCCCGCCGCTGATCAACCAGCAGCTCAGCAACGGCTTCTGCGTCGGCCAGGGCTCGGTCGGCACGCCCAGCGGCGGCTTCCTCGCCACCGGCGCGCGCTACTGCGCGACCAACCAAGGCCCCGCGCCCGGCATCCCCGACTCGTGCGGCGCGGGCAACGGGTGCAACGTCGGCATCCACCTCGACTCGACCAACATCAGCGTGACCAACGCGCAGCGGATGAACATCCGCATCCAGCTCGACGCCAACGCGACCGTGCCGCTGTCGGGGCAGGTGATCGGCATCGGCTTCTCCTGCTCGCTCGGCGTCAGCGGCCCCAACATCGCGATCGACGCCGACATCCAGTTCGGCATCGACCCGGCCACCGGCGAGCTGACGATGGAGCTGGCCGGCATCAACGGCCTCGACACCTCGGATCTCAACTTCAGCGGCTGCAGCGTGCTGTCCGACGTCGCCAACCTCGCCAACTCGATCCTCAACTCGTTCATCGGCGACTTCATCATCGACCTCCTCGAGCCGACCTTCAACAACCTCATCCAGGGCTTCCTCCCCGACCCGCTCGGCATCGAGGGCATGGTCGACATCGGCCAGCTGATGGCCGGCGTCTCGCCGGGTACCGAGGGCTTCATGGAGGCGCGCATGGTGCCGGGCGGCTACGTGCAGCTGCAGGGCGGCGGCATGTCGCTCGGCCTCATCACCGGCCTCAACGCCGATCAGAACCCCGCGACCCGCACCCCCGAGCTGATCAGCGAGCCCGCCTTCTGCGTGCCGCCGATCCCGGCGCCGAACTTCGCCGGCCCGCCGGCCAACCTGCCCGCCTCGACGCGCGGCACCTTCACGCTGCGTCCCGCCGCCGAGTTCGTCGGCATGCCCGAGCCCGCCGACGACCTGGCGATCGGCATGTCGGAGACGACGCTCGACCTGGCCGGCCACCACCTCGTCACCTCCGGGGGCATGTGCCTCGGCGTCGGCACCGCGCTCGTCTCGCAGCTCAAGCTCGGCACGATCAGCCTGCTGGTGCCGTCGCTCGGTGAGGTCGGCGACGGCTCCGAGCCGCTCTTGATGGTGACCCGCCCGCAGAAGGCGCTCGACTTCTCGGTCGGCGACGGCACCGAGGCGTCGCCCTCGGTCGGCATCAAGATCGACGACTTCGAGGTCGACTTCTACGCGTTCATCTTCGAGCGCTACGTCCGCGTCTTCACGATGTCGCTCGACCTCAACGTCGGGGTGAACCTCGAGTTCGCCCAGACGCCGGGCATGCCGGCGACGGTCAAGCCGATCCTGGTCGGGCTCACCGCCGATCAGATCCACATCACCGTGCTCAACAACGAGTTCGTCCACGAGACCGCGGCCGAGCTCGAGGCGGTGCTGCCGACGGTGTTCAACCTCGCGCTGCCGCTCATCACCGGCGGCCTCGAGCCGATCGCGGTGCCCGACTTCGCCGGCTTCACGCTGAACAACCTGCGGGTCCAGAAGGTCGCCACCAGCGAGGACGAGTTCCTGGCGATCTACGCCTCGCTCGGCGCGTCGGCGATGATGCGCCAGATCGCCGCCGACCGCGTGCCCGGCCTGACCCCGGTGCTCGACGAGATGGACCGCCGGGCCGGCGCCGACACCTGGCCCGAGCGGGTGGGCCAGTCGCTCGCGTCGATCGCCAAGGTCGACGTGCCGGCCCCCGAGGTGGTGCGCGCGGCGCTGGCCGGCTTCCCCGGCGCCACGCTGCCCAGCGTCACCATCGACGTCGCGACCACCGACGCCGCCGGCCGCCCGCTCGAGTGGAGCTGGAACCTCGACGGCGGCATGTGGCGCCCGTACACCGCGGCGTCGCCGCTGGTCATCCAGGACAAGGCGTTCGCCTGGCAGGGCCGCTACACGATCGGCCTGCAGGCGCGCGTGCGCGGCGACTACCGCACCACCAGCCAGCACACCATCGAGCTGCCGGTGGTCATCGACTCGGCCGCCCCGCGCATCCTGGTCGACGAGGCCGGCTGGCAGGGCGACCGCCTCAAGGTGCCGGCGCGCGACCTGATCGACGGCACCGACGACCTGGCCTGGGCGTTCGGCATCCCGGGCGACGACCTGCCGGCCACCGACTGGGTGGCGGGCGACCCGACGATCGATCGCCAGACCGTCAAGGACCTGGCCGCCGCCACCGGCGAGATCGCGGTGTGGGTGAAGGATTCGCGCGGCAACACCGCGACCGCGCTCTACAAGACGCCGTTCCACGGCGCGCCCGGCGAGGGCGGCTGCAACTGCGACGCCGGCGCCGGCACCGCCCCGATCGGCACGCTGGTGCTGGTGCTGATGACGGGCCTGCTCCTGGTTTTTCGCCGGGGCGCGGCGACCGCCGGCGCGGTCGTCGTGCGGGCGCGTCGCCGCATCGCTAGCTCGCAGCGGATCGTCGGCATGGCCGGCGTGTGGATCGGCGCCGCGGTGATCTCGTCGCTGGTGCCGGGCTGCTCGTGCGGCTCGAAGGCGGGCGCCCAGAGCTGTGAGGTCGTCGAGGACTGCGACCTCGAGTGCCCCGAGGGGCAGATCCCGGTCTGCTTCGACCACACCTGCGTGTGCAGCGACGACGTGCCCTACGGCCGCGTCGGCACCTTCTCCGACGTCGCGGTCGCGCCCAACGGCGACGCGGTGGTCTCGGCCTACGCCCAGAACCACGGCGACCTGGTGGTGGCGCGGCACGTCGGCACCGGCCGCATCCCCGACGCCGAGTGGGAGTTCGTCGACGGCGTCCCCGACGGTCCGGTGGCGCTGCCCAACTCGACCGTCCGCGGCGGCATCTTCGAGCCGGGCCCCGACGTCGGCCTCTACACGTCGGTGGCCGTGTCGGCCACCGACACCATCATGGTCTCGTACTTCGATCGCGAGTCCGGCTCGCTGAAGTTCGCGATGAAGCCGTCGGGCGGCGCGTGGTCGAGCCACGTCGTCCAGCAGGGCACCGGCATGACCGTCGATCCCGAGATCGGCGGCGAGCAGGCGGGCCTCTACACCGCGATCACGCTGTCGAGCGACGGCAAGCCCGGCATCGCCTACTACGCCAAGGTCTCGCAGGGCGGCGGGATCGTCACGGCCGAGGTGCGGTTCGCGTCGGCGACGACCGCGACGCCGGCGTCGGCCGGCGACTGGCAGGTCAGCACGATCGACATGATGACGCTGCCGCCGGCCGACCCGAACGCCCCGGACATCTACCCGTTGCCGTCGGGCATCGGGCTGTTCGTCGAGGCCGCGCGCGACGCGATGGGCAACCCTGTCGTCGCGTACTACGACCGCGAGAACGGTGACCTCAAGGTGGCGCGCTGGAGCGGCGCGGCGTTCGCGGCGCCGGTGGTGATGGCCGGCGCCAACGCCGATTCGGGCTGGTATCCGTCGGTCGCGGTCGACGGCGCGGGCGACGTCCACGTCGCCTACCAGGGCGCGGACCACGACGACGTCTTCTACAAGAACACGATGGCCAACGCGCAGGAGCTGGTGGACGACGGCTACCGCATCGTCGGCACCACGCCCGACGGTCTGCCCAAGCCCGAGTACCACTTCGTCGGCTCCGACACCCAGGTGGTGCTCACCCGCAACGGCCCGATGGTCGTCTACCAGGACGCCACCAGCCACGAGCTCCTGGTCGCCGACAAGAGCGGCGCGATGGGCGCGTGGCGGCCGCAGGCGCTCGCTGGCAACGAGATGGAGTGGAAGGGCGCCTATGGCTTCTTCGCCTCGGCCGCGCTCGGCAACAACCAGGTCACGATCTCGACCTGGGTGATCGATCAGCAGCAGGGTGAAAACTGGGTCGAGCTGTTCGGCATCCCCGTCTCGCCTCCGTGACCGTCTAGGCCGAGCCCCGCTTGGCGCGGGCTCGTGGCGTCTTTTCCGCGGGCGGCGGCGCCACCACCTCGCCGCCCGCAGGGGACGGCACCCCCGTTTCCCCGGCTCCCACGTGGGACGGCGGCGCCCCGTACGGCCGCCCGTCGGCGTGCGTGACCCGCAGCTTGCCAGGCGCGGTGCCGACGATCCGCAGCCGGCCATCATGCGCCGCCTTGTGATGCGCCGAGCACAGCACCGCCAGCTTGGTCGGCGTGTGATCGCCGCCCGCGACCCGCGGGACGATGTGGTGCACGTCGACGTACCGCGCGTTGCGACATCCGGGCACCACGCACCGCCCGCGATCCCGCCGCAGCACCGCGCGCCGCGTGCGCGGCGGGATCGTCTTGGTCACCCGCGCCGGCTTGTCGCCGTCGACCCGCCCCAGCAGCTCGGCGTCGCACGACGCCTGCGCCAGCTCCGTCTCGCTGATCTCGATCGTGTGCCCGGCGACGTCGTGCCACGCG
>Ga0073899_10000508_pt1 | contig 35961 bp, 50 predicted proteins | sample KloWWTmetaKNB5Ph_FD_88975 | JGI IMG/M metagenome (GOLD analysis project Ga0073899, IMG submission 88975) | Active sludge microbial communities from Klosterneuburg, Austria, studying microevolution and ecology of nitrifiers - Klosterneuburg... | ecosystem: Engineered > WWTP > Aerobic digester >... | reverse complement strand
CATGGTGGATTCCTTTTCCGTGGTGCAGAACGGAAGCCTGTTCGACACGCAGGTCCACATCCGGCAGAAGACCCGAGGTGGTGCGAACTTCTTCCTCCATGTGCCGGTGACATTGACATGCATCGGTGCCGCCGGTGAAACGCATCAGGAACTAGTGGACCTTGACGGGGAATACTCCACGGTCACGGTGCCTTGCCCCTTCCCACCGGTGGCCGTGCGCCTGAACGATGACGAACGCTTGGCACTCTCCACCACCGTGGACACGGCCACCATCTCCACCTCCGGACAGAGGAACCTCCCCAAAGCCGACGTGCGCGTGATCATCCCCGACACGCCGCCAATTACCCGTATCCGCGTGGAGGAATTCTGGGTACCGGCCGACGAGGACCTCACCGGTAATGGTGCGTTCTTCGTCTCACCGGACCGTTGGTGGCGCGTAGAGACCGACATTCAACCGGGAACGGCCATGTCCCTCCGCTTCACCGTGGACGGGCGTCCGGGGTTCCCGACCGCCTATGACCCGGGCCTCGTGTCGCTCGCAGGTGGCCTTCCATTCAACGAGGACAGCTTGGTGATCCTCTACCGGCCAAACGCTGGTACATCCTGGACCGCGAGGCCCACCACGATCACCCATATCGGAAGCACCACCGACAGCAATGCACGGCTCGAAATATCCGGCCTTGCCGCAGGGGATTACACCTTCGGATGGCGGTCGCTCCCTACCAGCGTGCCCAGCGTCGCCGATCCCGCAAAGGACTGGCGCTACTTTCCCGATCCCGCCACCGACCAAGTGACTGTGACCGCACCACCGAATACAAGCTTGGATGGCGCGGTGCTGCTGATCCGCGACCTGAACGGGCGGATCATTGCCAGCCATCCGCTGCGCTCCCAGTCAACGCGCGTGGACGTCTCCAAGCTGGTTCCGCAGACCGTCCTCCTCTCGGTCCGTTCCGGGAAGGGCGCATCCGTCAACCTCGGCCCGTTGCACATCACACACTGAACCCGCTCCTGTTGTGAATCCCTTTTCCGATACTGCGGCATCCTCACTGTTCTCTTCTTCGGGATCCGCTTCGCGCAATGCCACCTCTTCCTCTCCCTGCGTGGCGGCCCGCAGGGCCACCCGATCAACAAGAGTTGAAGCTGGTTTTCCATCGGGCCCAAGCTCAACCTCGCCGCGATGAACGGCATGAGGAATTTGGTGGATATAACTACGGAACCGGAGCGCCCCCTTCGGCGGCCACGTGGACTTCCCGTAACGCTGCTTGCGCAACCGGGCCTGCCGCATCAGGCCTTCTGGACCTTCGACAACGGCTTCGACGACAACAGCAAGCGCGAGATGGAAGCCCACGACAGCAGCCGTACTGCTGATGAAAAGCGCCTGCTCCACGCCAAGAATGCGCAGTTGCACGTGCTATTGGACAGGTATATCGAGTTCGATCCGTAAGCGTCCTCAGCCCACGTACTTCAAGCTCTTCCCCGGATAGCGCGCGCTCTTGCTTAACTGTTCCTCGATGCGCAGCAACTGGTTGTACTTCGCGATCCTGTCGCTGCGTGATGCGCTGCCGGTCTTGATCATGCCGCAGTTGGTGGCCACGGCAAGGTCCGCGATGGTATTGTCCTCGGTCTCGCCGCTGCGGTGGCTCATCACGGCGGTGTATCCCGCACGTTGCGCCATTTCCACGGCCTCTAAGGTTTCCGTGAGCGTGCCGATCTGGTTCACCTTCACCAAAATGCTGTTGGCGATCCCGTCCTTGATCCCCTTGGCCAGCCGCTTGGTGTTGGTGACGAAGTTGTCATCGCCCACGAGCTGGATCTTGTGGCCCAACGCCTTCGTGAGCTTCTTCCAGCCGGCATCGTCATCCTCCGCCATGCCGTCCTCGATGCTCATGATCGGGTAGCGCGTGCTCCAATCCTTCCACATCGCGATCATGTCATCGGCGGTGAGGCTGTCGCCGGTACTTTCCAGCACGTAGCGCTGCTTTTTGGCGTCGTAGAACTCAGTGCTGGCGGCATCGATGGCGATCATGATGTCGTCGCCGGGCTTGTATCCGGCCTTCTCGATGGCCTGCACTACGAGCTTCAAGGCGTCCTCGTTGCTCTTGAGGTCCGGCGCGAAGCCGCCCTCATCGCCCACGTTGGTGCTGAGCTTCTTGGCCTTCAGCACGCCTTTGAGCGCATGGAAGATCTCGGCGCCCATGCGCAGGCCTTCCGCGAAAGTGCTCGCGCCCACGGGCATCACCATGAACTCCTGCACGTCCACCTTGTTGTCTCCGTGCGCGCCGCCGTTGAGGATGTTTATCATCGGCACGGGAAGCGTGCAGGCATTGGTGCCGCCCACGTAGCGATAGAGCGGCAGACCGGCCTCGCTGGCGGCCACCTTGGCCACCGCGAGCGAAACACCGAGGATGGCGTTGGCCCCGAGGTTGGCTTTGTTTGGCGTACCGTCCAGGCTGATCATCACCCGGTCGATCAAGGCCTGATCACCCACGTATGCGCCGAGAAGCTCATCGTTCAATGCGCCGTTCACGTTGGCCACGGCCTTCAATACGCCTTTGCCGCCATAACGCTTCTTGTCGCCGTCGCGCAGTTCCACGGCCTCATGCGCGCCGGTACTGGCACCGCTGGGCACGGAGGCACGGCCGATGTGGCCACTGTCAGTATACACGTCCACCTCGATGGTGGGATTGCCGCGGGAATCAAGGATCTCACGGGCTTGGATCTTTGCGATGACGCTCATGATGGAGAAATTGGTTTGATGAAGCCTGAATGGAACGCAGATGACGCTGAAAAAGTGGATTTTCGCAAATAGAAGAATGGTAAACGGTTGCTAGTGCTTTGTGCGGCCATGCCTGACAACCGATCCATGAACGAAAGGCGTTCAACGGCACCGCCCTCAAGCGTGTTGCACATTGACTTTTGTTTGCTCGTGCTTTCGGCTTATCAGGCCCACGAAGTCATCGAAGAGGTACTGTGAATCCAACGGCCCGGGGCCAGCTTCCGGGTGATGTTGCACGCTGAATACCGGCTTGCCTTTCAGCCTTGTGCCAGCCACGCTGCCGTCGTTGAGATGGAGGTGCGTGACGTCCATGTCCGGATGCTTTTCCGCCTGCTCACGGTCCACAACGAAACCGTGGTTCTGCGAGGTCACCTCGTCCTTGCCGGTGATGATGTTGCGCACGGGGTGGTTGATGCCTCGATGGCCGTGGTGCATCTTCAGCGTACCGACGCCGTGGCATTCCGCCAGCAGCTGGTGGCCGAGACAGATGCCGAAGACCGGCAGGCCGGTTGCCACCACATCCTTGACAAGCTCGACCGCGTCCGGCATCGCCCCCGGATCGCCCGGCCCGTTGCTGAGCAAGAAACCGTCCGGCTTCCAGTCCATCATTTCCATCACGGGCGTGTGCATCGGGAAGACCCGCACCAAGCAATCGCGCTCCACTAACCAACGTATACTGTTCAGTTTGATCCCAAAATCCACCAAGGCCACGCGGTTCGGGGCATCGGCGGCACCTGCGTCGTATGCGGCGGGTGTCGATACGGTACTCGACAGTTCCAGGCCGGCCATGTCCGGTGCTTCTGCCAAACGATTCTGAAGGGCCGCATCATCCAGCCCGGTGCTGTCGATCACCGCATTCTGCGCACCGTGGTCGCGGATGTGGCGCACGAGCATCCGCGTGTCGATGTCGCTGATGCCGGTAACACCGGCTTTGACCAGAAATTCTTCCAAGGATCCCGTGCCGCCCGGTCGGCTCCATACCTCGCTGAACTTCTTCACCACAAGCCCGGCGATACTGACCTTCGGGCCTTCCGACTCCCCTTCCAAGGTGTTGGGAAGCCCCACCTTCACACCATAGTTCCCGATGTGAGGCGAGGCCATCACCATCACTTGGCCGGTGTAGCTAGGGTCGGTGAAGATCTCCTGATAGCCGGTCATTCCGGTATTGAAGCAGATCTCGCCGACAGAAGTTCCGCGGGCACCGATGGCGCGCCCTTCGAACCGCATGCCGTCCTCGAGCAGGAGAACGGCCTTGGGGCGTTGGCTTACTAACATCCGTTGTTCGTCTTGGTCCTTTTTCCGGGTGCAAAGCTACCGGTCCTAAAAAAGAACGGGGCGCTTTTCAGCGCCCCGTTCCCGATAGTTTTACACGTGATGTTCATTCCGCCTTCGGCTCCTCAGCTGCCGGAGCTTCACCTTTTGGCTCCTCCTTGGCATCTGTTTTTTCCACTGCGGGCTTGGCCGCAGCGGGCTTGCGGCTGCGACGGGTGCGCTTCACTTCAGCGCCTGCCTTCTCCTTGGCGGAATACAGGGTGTTGAAATCCACGATCTCGATCATCGCCAGCTCGGCTGCATCCCCCAAGCGGTTGCCCAGCTTGATGATCCGGGTGTATCCGCCCGGACGGTCGGCGATCTTCGGTGCCACGTCGCGGAACAAGGCGGCGGTGGCCTCCTTGCTGCGCAGGTAGCTGAACACCGTGCGTCGGCTGTGCGTGCTGTCATCCTTGCTCTTGGTGATCAAGGGCTCCACGTATATCCGCAGAGCCTTGGCCTTGGCCAGGGTGGTCTCGATGCGCTTGTGCTCGATCAGCGAGCATGCCATGTTGCTGAGCATGCTGTCGCGATGGGCCTTCTTCCGCCCCAGAGCGTTATTCTTGTTTCCGTGTCTCATTTTCTTTTCTCGGTTGGGGCGCGAGATCTCGCGCGGATATGGGCGCGAGATCTCGCGCCCTTACCACCTAGTCGCGGTCCAGTTTGTATTTACCGGTGTTCATCCCGAAGGTGAGCCCCTTGTTCTCCACCAGGTCCTCCAGTTCAGTGAGGCTCTTCTTGCCGAAGTTCCGGAACTTCAAGAGGTCGTTCTTGTTGTAGCTCACCAGATCACCGAGGGTCTCGATGTCCGCAGCTTTCAAGCAGTTCAGGGCACGGACGCTGAGATCCATGTCCACCAGCTTGCTCTTCAGCAGTTGGCGCATGTGCATCCCGTTCTCGTCCAGGTCGTCGACCTCGCTGGAGGCGGCGGTCATTTCGCCCACGATGCCGGAGCGGTCCTCCATCTCCAAGGTGATACGCTCGTCGCTAAACAACATGAAGTGGTGGATCAGGATCTTGGCAGCTTCCTGCAACGCGCTTTTCGGATCGATGCTGCCGTCCGTGGTCAGCTCAATGGTGAGCTTCTCGTAGTCCGTCTTCTGTTCCACGCGGGTGTTGTCCACGCTGTACTTCACGTTCTTGATGGGTGTGAAGATGGAATCGATGAAGATGGTACCGATGGCCGCGCCCTCCACTTTGTTCTCCTCGGCGGGCACATAGCCGCGGCCCTTGCCGATGGTGAGTTCCACGTGCAGCTTCACGTTGTTCTCCATGCGGCAGATCACGAGCTCCGGGTTCAGCACTTGGAAACCGGTGGTGTGCTTGCCGATGTCGGCGGCGGTGAAGCCGTCCTTACCGCCAACAGTGAAGTTGAATTTCTCGTTGTTCACGTCCTCAAGCTGGCGGCGGAAGCGTACCTGCTTGAGGTTGAGCACGATCTCGGTGACATCCTCGATGACGCCCTTGATGGTGCTGAACTCATGCTCGACACCGTCGATGCGCAGGCTGGTGATGGCGAAGCCTTCCAGGCTGCTGAGCAGGATGCGGCGGAGGGAGTTGCCGATGGTGATGCCATAGCCGGGCTCCAATGGACGGAACTCGAAAATTCCGTGCTTGTCGTCGGCTTCGATCATCGAGACCTTGTCAGGCCTTTGGAAATCTAGGATTGGCATGTGTTGCTCGGTCTGTTTGGGGGGTTCTTACTTGGAGTACAATTCGACGATCAGCTGCTCACGGATGTTCTCCGGGATCTGTGCCCGTTCGGGCATGGCGATCATCTTTCCGCTCATCGCGGCCGGGTTGAACTCCAGCCAGTCGAACCGGTTGGTGTTAGTGGAAAGGCTGTTGGTGATGGCCTCCAGGCTGCGGCTGCGCTCGCGCACGGCCACTTCATCTCCCGGGCGCAGCGTGTAGCTCGATATGTTCACCACCTCCTGATTCACCGTGATGTGGCCGTGGCCGACCAATTGGCGGGCGGCACGGCGCGTGGGGGCGATGCCCAAACGGAAGACCGTGTTGTCCAGACGAGCCTCGCACAGGCTCAGCAGGATCGCGCCGGTCACGCCCTTCTTGCTGGCCGCGGTGTGGAACATCTTGCGGAACTGGCGCTCGAGGATGCCATAGGTGTACTTGGCCTTCTGCTTTTCGTTCAGCTGAAGACTGTACTCGCTGTCCTTCTTGCGACGGCGGGCGGTGAGGCCATGCTGGCCGGGGGCATGGGGCTTGCGCTCCATCCATTTGTCGGGTCCGAAGATCGGCTCCTTGAATTTGCGGGCGATCCTGGTCTTGGGTCCTGTGTAACGTGCCATTTTCTCTTTTTTGGGTGCGGTCTGCGCACCGACAACGGAGTGCGTTCGTCGCCTCCTACGTTTGTTTTACTTGCTTCTGCTTTCTTGTGCTTACTCCTGCTTACGCAGCGTGTTCGGGTGATGCATGCATCGCCGTTACACACGGCGTTTCTTGGGTGGACGACAGCCGTTATGCGGCATGGGTGTCAGATCTAGGATCTCGGTGACCTCCACCCCGCTGTTGTGCAAGGCACGGATGGCGCTCTCGCGTCCACCTCCAGGTCCTTTCACGAATACCTTCACCTTGCGAAGGCCCATGTCGAACGCCTCACGGCGGCTTCCTCCGCGCTCACCTGACCGGCATAGGGCGTGTTCTTCTTGCTTCCACGAAAGCCCATCTTCCCGGCGCTGGACCAGCTGATCACCTCGCCCTTGTTGTTCGTCAGGCTGATGATCAAGTTATTGAAGGTTGCACGGATGTGTGCCTGCCCGAAGGCCTCCACCACCACGTTCTTCTTCTTCTTTTTACCGGCGGCAGCGCCGCCCTTCTCTTGCTTTGCCATGTGTGTCTAGTGTTGGGGCGCGAGATCTCGTGCCCTTACCGGCTCTACTTGGTTACCTTCTTCTTGTTCGCGACCGTTTTACGCTTGCCCTTGCGGGTACGTGCATTGGTGCGGGTGCGCTGGCCGCGGACCGGAAGCCCATTGCGGTGGCGTGTGCCCCGGTAGCTGTTGATGTCCACCAAGCGCTTGATGCTCAGCTGCACTTCACTGCGCAGTGCACCTTCCACCTTGATGTTCTCGTTGATCACCGTACGGATCTTCGCCTGGTCGTCGTCGGTCCAGTCGTTCACCTTGATGTCCGGGTCCACGCCGGCCTGTTCCAGGATGGAAAGGGCGCTGCTGCGGCCGATGCCGTAGATGTACGTGAGCCCGATGGCGCCACGTTTAGTTTTGGGGAGGTCGATGCCTGCGATACGTGCCATGCTCTTTCGGTTATCAGCCTTGACGCTGCTTGAACTTGGGGTTCTTCTTGTTGATGATGTACAGACGTCCCTTGCGGCGCACCAATTTGCAATCCACTGAACGTTTCTTGATCGAGGCCCTGATCTTCATTTGGGTCGGTGTGTTCTACTGTTCTTCACGTTTTGTACCGGAAGGTGATGCGGCCCTTGCTTAGATCGTAAGGGCTCATCTCCACCTTCACCTTGTCACCGGGAAGAATGCGGATATAGTGCATCCGCATTTTGCCCGAAATATGTGCCACGATAATATGGCCGTTCTCAAGTTCCACACGGAACATGGCATTGCTCAACGCCTCTTTGATGACGCCGTCCTGCTCTATGTTCCCAGCTCTGCTCATTCGCTTTCTTTCCTTTCCTTCTTTTTGTCGACCCGATAGGTCGACGCTACAATTCGTTCTCTGGCGCTTTCACGCCGTTGCCATTCCTCTTTCCTTCAGCACACTTTCGATGTGGCTGAATGTTGATAAGACCTCTGCTTTGCCGTTGCGGACGGCGATAGTGTGCTCGAAATGGGCGCTCGGTTTCCCGTCGCGGGTCACTACTGTCCAACCGTCGTCCAGTTGGCTCACGTCCTTCACGCCCATGTTCACCATCGGCTCGATAGCGATCACCATGCTCTCGTTCAGCTTGGCCCCATGGCCTCGCTTGCCGTAGTTCGGCACTTCCGGAGCTTCATGGAGCTTGCGGCCCACGCCGTGCCCCACCAGTTCCCGGACGATCCCGTACCCGTGCGCCTCCGCATGTTGCTGGATCGCGTAGCCGATATCGCCTGTCCGGTGGTTGGCCGTGGCCTGTTCGATCCCCAAGGCCAGGCATTCCTGCGTCACCCGCAGCAATGTCCGCACCTCCGGGGCCACATCGCCTACTTGAAAGGTGTAGGCGCTGTCACCGTAGAACTCGTTCATCAGCACGCCGCAGTCCACGCTGGCCACGTCACCGTCCTGCAACGCACAGTCGCCTGGCAATCCATGGACCACCTGCTCGTTCACACTGATCAGCAACGTGGACGGACAACCGTACAGGCCTTTGAAACCGGGTACGCCGCCATGGTCGCGGATGAACTCCTCCGCCATTTGGTCGAGCGCCGCAGTGGTCACCCCGGGGGCGATCATGCGGGCCACTTCGGCCAAGGTCTTACCAACAAGCAAAGAACTCTCTCTCACCAACGCGATCTCCTCCTCACTCAATCTGTTCACCGACTTCGTCATTTCAACCGGCCATACCGAAGGCGGAACTCGTCCTCCCTTTGATCCGCCCAGATTTCATAAGTCCGTCGTAGTGTCTCATCAACAAATGGCTCTCGACCTGCTGTAACGTGTCCAACAACACGCCCACCATGATCAACAGGGATGTCCCGCCGAAGAACTGCGCAAAGCCCTGCTTCACGCCGGCCATCACCGCGAAAGCCGGGATGATCGCAACAAGGCCCAAGAAGATGGACCCCGGCAAGGTGATGCGGCTCAACAGATCGTCGATGTAGCCCGCGGTCTGCTTGCCCGGCTTGATGCCAGGCACGAAGCCGCCGTTGCGGCGCAGATCGTCCGACAATTGGTTCGGGTTCACCGTAATGGCCGTGTAGAAGTAGGTGAAAGCCACCACCATGAGGAACAGCGTGAAATTGTACGCAAAGCTCTCATAGCGGGTGAAGTGCAACAACCACGCGGGAGGGTTGCCATTGAAGATGGGCAGCTGGGAGATGTACATCGGCACCAGCACGATGGCCTGCGCGAAGATGGTGGGCATCACGCCCGCCGCGTTCACTTTCAAAGGGATGTAGTTGCGCACCCCGCCGTACTGCTTATTGCCCTGGACGCGCTTGGCGAATTGCACCGGTATCCGGCGCGTGCCTTGCACAAGCATGACGTTGCAGGCGATGATGGCCAACCAGATCACGATCTCCAAGAGTATCACCACCATTCCGCCACCACCGGTGGTGCGGCCGATGAGTTCTTGCAGGAACGATTCCGGAAGACGTGCCAAAATGCCGATCATGATGATCAAGGATACCCCATTGCCCAACCCGCGTTCCGTAATTCGCTCACCGAGCCACATTACGAACAAGGTGCCCACCGTGAGGATGATGACACTGGTCACCATCCAGAACTGTCCTTCGGGCCGTGCGCCCGCATCCACATAGGTGAGCAAGTAACCAGGTGCTTGGAAAACACAGATGATGATGGTGATGTAGCGGGTCCACTGGTTGACCTTACGGCGTCCGCTCTCCTCCTTCTGCATTTTCTGCACCATGGGCACCGCGATACCCGCGAGCTGCATGATGATGCTCGCGCTGATGTATGGCATCACGCCCAAGGCGAAGATGCTTGCCCGCGTGAAGGCCCCGCCTGTGAAGATGCTCAACAAGTCCACTAGGCCGGAACCGGCACCCGAACCGCTGCCAAGGCGGGAACTGTCCACTCCGGGAAGAGCGATAAAGCTTCCGATCCGGTAGACCAGCAACAGGCCCAGCGTGATGAGGATGCGGTTCCGCAGCTCCTCGATCCGCCAAATGTTCTTGACCGTTTCGATGAAATTCTTCATCCGCGCGTATCCACTATCTCGGTTTTTCCTCCCTTCGCCTCAATGGCGGCCTTCGCCGTTGCACTGAAGGCGTGGGCTTTTACTTCGATGGCGCCTTTCAACTCGCCACGGCCCAAGATCTTCACCAGGTCATTGCGCGAAACGAGGCCGTTCTTGCGCATGGTCGCGATGTCGATGGACTTTACGCCCGTCTTATCGGCCATGGCCTGGATGGCGTCCAAGTTGATGCCCTTGTACTCCACGCGCGTGGGGTTCGTAAAGCCGAACTTGGGCAGGCGACGCACCAAAGGGGTCTGGCCGCCTTCGAAGCCGCGGCGCCGGTTGTAGCCGGTATCCGCTTTCTGGCCCTTGTGGCCCTTGCCGCTGGTGCCACCATAGCCGCTGCCTTGGCCGCGGCCGATGCGCTTGTCCTTTTTCACCGCACCTTCGGCGGGCTTCAATTTGCTCAGGTCCTCCATCGCTCTTTCTTGTTTAGGCCTTAGGCCTCGGTCACGTTCACCAAGTGCTGCACTTTGGATACCATGCCGCGCACCTGAGGGGTTCCTTCCACTTCGTTCTTCTTGCCGATACGGCCCAAGCCCAGTGCTAAAAGGGTGTCCTTCTGACGCTTTGGGCACTTGATCTGGCTGCCGGTCTGGGTGATGATGATCTTGCTCATGATCTTATCCGTTGAAAACCTTGTCCAATTCGATACCGCGTTGACGGGCCACTGCTGCCGCGTCGCGGAGGCTTGCGAGCGCAAGGATCGTCGCTTTCACCACGTTCTGCGGGTTGCTGGACCCTTTGCTCTTGGCCAGCACGTCGGTGATGCCCGCCGATTCCAGAACTGCGCGCATGGAACCTCCGGCGATCACGCCCGTACCGTTGGCAGCGGGCTTTAGGAGCACCTGCGCACCAGCGTAGCGGCCCTCTTGCACATGCGGGATGGTACCATTGCGGAGCGGGATCTTCACGAGGTTCTTCTTCGCGTCGTCGATACCCTTGGCAATTGCCTCCTGCACCTCTTTGGATTTTCCAAGGCCGTGGCCGACCACACCGTTCCCGTCGCCCACCACCACGATGGCAGCAAAGGTGAAGGTGCGTCCCCCTTTGGTCACTTTGGTCACCCGGTTGAGGTGTACCACCGTGTCCTTCAGCTCAAGGTCGCTGCTCTTAACCGTTTTGGAATTGAAGTCTGACATGCTGCGTGTATGGGGTTCAGAAATTGAGACCGGCTTCGCGGGCGGCGTCGGCCAACGCCTTCACTCGTCCATGATACAGGTAACCATTGCGGTCGAAGACGACCTTCTCGATACCGGCCGCCTTGGCCTTCTCGCCGATCGACTTGCCTACGATCTTGGCCTGTTCGGTGCCGGGCGCTTTGTGGGCGCTCTTGTCCTTCAGGCTGCCGGCGCTCGCCAAGGTACGGCCCTGTTCGTCGTCGATCAACTGTGCATAGATCTCCGAATTGCTGCGGAAAACAGTGAGGCGCGGACGTTCGGAGGTGCCCCGGACGGTGTTGCGGATGCTGGTCTTGATGCGTGCGCGGCGCGCGGTCTTGCTGAATGCCATGGTCGATGTTATTTGCCTGCGGCTTTACCGGCCTTGCGGCGGATGTTCTCACCTACGAAACGAACGCCCTTGCCTTTGTAAGGTTCCGGCTTGCGCAGGCTGCGGATCTTGGCCGCAACTGCGCCCAACACCTGCTTGTCAATGCTTTCCATCGTCACGATGGGGTTCTTTCCTTTCTCCTGCACGGCGGTCACCGAGATCTCCGAGGGGAGCTCGAACACGACGTTGTGGGAGAAGCCGAGGGACAACTGCAACTGCTGGCCCTTCGCGGTGGCGCGGTAACCCACGCCCACCAGTTCCTGCTGTGTCTTGAAGCCCTTGGTCACGCCCTCCACCATATTGGCCACCAAGGCCCTGTAAGGCCATGCATGGAACGATGGTGCTTGAGGTCCGTGGGGCGGCTGAAGGTCAGCACACCGGCCTCCTGGGTCACTTTGATCGCCGGGTCCAAGGTCTGGGTCAGGCTGCCCTTGGGGCCCTTCACCGTCACGACGTTCTTGTCGCTGATGCCCACTTCCACCCCTGCGGGGATCTGGATCGGTTCTTTTCCTATGCGGCTCATGGTCTGGTCTTTCTTTAGCTGACGTAGCAGATCACCTCCCCGCCCACGCCGAGCGTGCGCGCTTCCTTGTCGGTGATCACACCTTTGCTGGTGCTGATGATGGCCACGCCCAGGCCGTTGAGAACGCGGGGCAACTTGGTCGCGTCCGTGTACTGGCGCAGTCCGGGGCTGCTTACGCGCTTCAGCTCCTGGATGGCGCTGCGGCGGTCGGGGCCGTACTTCAAAGCGATCTTGATCAGGCCCTGCTTACCATCCTCCTCCGTCTTGTAGCTGAGGATGTATCCTTTGTCGTACAGGATGCGGGTGATGTCCTTCTTCAGGCCGCTGGCAGGGATCTCCACCACTTTCTTGCGCGCCATGATGGCGTTCCGCAAGCGGGTGAGGTAGTCGGCGATGGGATCTGTTGTCATTTTCTTTTCGTTGGGGCGCGAGATCTCGCGCCCTTACTTTCCGGCGCTATCTCTCACGATGGGGTCTGTCTTACCAGCTGCTCTTGGTTACGCCCGGGATCTTGCCGTCCAAGGCCATGTTGCGGAACACGTTGCGGCTGATGCCGAAGAGCCGGATGTAGCCCTTTGGACGGCCGGTAAGCTGACAGCGATTGTGCATGCGCACTTTGCTGCTGTTGGCGGGAAGCTTCTGCAAGCCGTCCCAATCGCCCGCAGCTTTCAGCGCGGCACGCTTGGCGGCGTACTTCTCCACCATCTTGGCGCGCTTACGCTCGCGGGCCTTCATTGATTCTTTTGCCATTGTCTTTCAGTTTGGGCGATGCACGCATCGCCCGTACACTATTTGGTGAAGGGGAACCCGAACGCTGCCATGAGGGCTTTGGCCTCCGCGTCGGTCTTCGCGGTGGTCACTATGGTGATGTCCATTCCTTGGATCCTGGGGGTTTTGTCGATGTCGATCTCCGGGAAGATGATCTGCTCCGTCACCCCGAAGGTGAAGTTGCCGCGACCGTCGAAGCCGGAGGCCTTCACCCCGCGGAAGTCACGTGTCCGGGGAAGGGCCACCGCGATCAACCGGTCCAGGAAGTCGTACATTTTCGCACCGCGCAAGGTGACGCGTGCCCCGATAGGCATGCCCTTACGAAGTTTGAAGTTGCTGATGTCCTTGCGCGAGATCGTCGCTTGGGCACGCTGACCGGTGATCAGGGTCATCTCCTCCACGGCATTGTCCACGATCTTCTTGTCACCAACGGCGATCCCAAGACCTTGGTTCACCGCGATCTTAACGATGCGCGGCACCTGCATGGGGCTCTTGTAGTTGAACTCCTTCAGCAGGCCGGGAACGACCTCATTCTTGTACTTCGCCCGGAGGCGGGGTGCGTAAGTGCTCATCACTTCTTCGCGGTTTTCTTGTTCTTCACTTTCACGAAGCGTTCCAGCTTCCCGTCCTTTCCTTCCTTACGGCCTACGCGACCCGGCTCACCGGTCTTCGCGTCGATCAGCATCAGGTTGCTGATGTGGATGGGCCCCTCCTTCTCCACGATGCCTCCCTGGGGAGTGGCCGTGGTGGGCTTGCTGTGCTTTTTATTGATGCGCAGGCCTTCCACCAGCGCGGTGCCGTGGCTGCGGTCAACATCGAGCACGCGGCCCTGCTTGGCGCGGTCCTCGCCGGCGAGCACCTTTACCATGTCGCCTTTCTTGATGTGTGTCTTCTGTTGCATCTGTTGGGGCGATGCATTCATCGCCCTTGCGTTTCTGATACTAGAGTACTTCCGGTGCCAGTGAGATGATCTTCATGAACTTCTTCTCGCGCAGCTCGCGGGCCACGGGGCCGAAGATGCGGGTGCCCCGCATTTCGCCGCCGGCGTCCAGCAGCACTACCGCGTTGTCATCGAAGCGGATGTAGCTGCCGTCCTTGCGGCGCGTCTCCTTACGGGTGCGCACCACCACGGCCTTGCTCACGGTCCCCTTCTTGGCACCGCTGTTCGGCAGCGCGTTCTTGATGGTGACCACCACGGTGTCCCCGATGCGGGCATAGCGGCGCGCGGTGCCGCCAAGCACGCGGATCACGAGCACTTCGCGGGCTCCGCTATTATCGGCCACTGAAAGCCGGGATTCCTGTTGGATCATGGTTCTGCTCGGTCTTAACTTACTTGGCTCGTTCAACCACTTCCACCAAACGCCAGCGCTTCAATTTGCTCATCGGGCGCGTCTCGGCGATGCGGACGGTGTCGCCCACGTGTGCATCACCCTTTTCGTCGTGCGCCATGAACTTGCTGGAGAGCTTCACGAACTTCCCGTACTTCGGGTGCATCACGCGACGCTCCACGGTGACGGTGATGCTCTTGTTCATCTTGTCACTGGTGACGATGCCCACACGCTCCTTCCGGAGGTTCCGGGTGCCGGCCTCCTGGGCCGTGGTGGTCTCTGTGCTTTCGGTGCTCATGCTTGGGCGGTGTTGGCGATCTCGCGACGGCGCATCTCGGTAAGGATCCTGGCAACGCTCTTGCGAGTTGCGCGCAGTTGGGCCGGGCTTTCCACGGGGCTTACCGCATGGTTGAAGCGCAGCTTGCCCAAAGCGTCCTGCTCGGTCTGCAGCTTATCCTGCAGTTCCAGCGGCGTAAGGTCCTTCAATTCCTGTTTTTTCTTCTTCATCACGGTAGCTTATTGACCGTCAAAATCTTCACGCGTCACGAACTTCGTGCGGATCGGCAGCTTTTGGGCAGCCAGGCGGAGAGCCTCCTTCGCGGTCTCAACGGGCACGCCGTCGATCTCGAAGATGATCTTCCCGGCACGCGTCACGGCCACCCAGTGGTCCAATGCGCCTTTGCCCTTACCCATCCGAACCTCTGCGGGCTTGCTGGTCACCGGCTTGTCCGGGAAGACCTTGATCCACACTTGCCCTTCACGCTTCATGTGGCGGGTCAGGGCCACACGGGCGGATTCGATCTGGCGTCCGGTGAGCCATACGCTCTCCATCGCTTTGAGGCCGAAGGATCCGAGTGCCACGCGGTGACCGCGTTGGGACTCGCCCTTCATGCGGCCCTTGTGCATATTGCGGCGCCGACTGCGCTTAGGTTGCAACATGGTTCTTAGTTGTTAGGACGATTACCTCCACGATTTCCACCTGGGCCGCGACGCTCGCCGCCGGGACCACCAGGGCCGCGACGCTCACCGCCGGGACCACCTGGGCCACGACGCTCACCACCACCTCCACGACGCTCTCCTCCACCGGGACCTCCTGGGCCACGACGTTCACCACCGCGACGATCGTTGCCAGGGCCCATGCGCATGCCGCCGGGTCCTTTCACTTGTCCTTGGTTCGGGCTCAGGTCACGCTTGCCGTAGACCTCGCCACGCATGATCCAGCACTTCACCCCGATGCGTCCCATCTTGGTGTGCGCCTCGGTGATGGCGAAGTCGATGTCGGCACGCAGGGTGTGCAACGGCACACGGCCTTCGCGGTATTTCTCGGTACGGGCGATCTCGGCGCCGTTCAAGCGGCCGCTCACCTGCACTTTGATGCCTTCAGCGCCCATGCGCATCGTGCTGGCCACGCTCATCTTCATGGCGCGACGGAAGCTGATGCGGCCCTCCAATTGGCGGGCGATGCTGTCGGCCACCAAACGGGCGTCGAGCTCGGGGCGCTTGATCTCGAAAATGTTGATCTGGACGTCCTTGCCGGTGAACTTCTTCAGCTCCTCGCGCAACTTGTCCACCTCGGAACCGCCACGACCGATGATGACACCAGGGCGTGCCGTGTTGATCGTCACGGTCACCAGCTTCAAGGTGCGCTCGATGATGATGCGGGAGACGCTCGCCTTTTTCAAGCGGGCCATGAGGTATTGACGGATCTTCTCGTCCTCCACCAGTTTATCGGCGTAATTATCGCCGCCGTACCAGTTGCTGTCCCAGCCCTTGATGAGGCCCAGGCGTTGGCCGATCGGGTTTGCTTTTTGTCCCATTATGCTTTGTTCTCGGCGGTTTCCTCCGCTGCGGTGTCCACGATCAAGGTCACGTGGTTGCTGCGCTTTACCATGCGGTAGGCGCGGCCCTGAGGTGCGGGCAGCATACGCTTCAACCCGGTGCTTTCGTCCACCATCACCGTCTTCACGACCAGCTTGGTGTCTCCGGCCTTCTTCTCGTTCTTCGCTTCCCAGTTGGCGATGGCGCTCATCAAGAGCTTTTCCAACGGCTTGCTGGCGTGGCGGGTGCTGAAGCGCAGCAGGCCCAGCGCCTTCTCCACTTCCACGCCGCGGATGTTGTCCGCCACCTGGCGCATCTTGCGCGGGCTGGTGGGAACCTTGCGGAGGCTGGCCACCGCAACGTCCTTCTTGGCCTCCTTCCGCTTATCAGCGGCTATTTTCTTGCGCGATCCCATGTTACTTTCTGTTGTTGCCGGCGTGACCACGGTAGGTACGCGTCGGGGCGAACTCCCCCAGTTTGTGGCCCACCATGTTCTCGGTGACGTACACCGGGATGAACTTGTTCCCGTTGTGGACGGCGAAGGTCAACCCCACGAACTCCGGGGTAATGGTGCTGGGGCGCGACCAGGTCTTCAGGACGGTCTTCTTGCCGGCCTGTTGCATTTCGGTAACGCGCTTCGCCAACTTGTAGTGGACGAACGGGGGCTTCTTGAGTGAACGGCTCATCTGCTATCGGGTGATCAGGCTTTCTTGTGGTTGGCCCGCTGAATAATGAACTTGTTGGAGATACGCTTGGGTGCCCGTGTCTTTTTGCCTTTGGCCAGAAGGCCGTTGCGGCTGCGCGGATGACCGCCGGAAGCCCGGCCTTCGCCACCGCCCATCGGGTGATCGACGGGGTTCATCACCACGGGACGTACGCGCGGTCGACGGCCCTGCCAACGGGTGCGGCCAGCCTTACCGCTGCGCTGCAGCATGTGCTCGGAATTACCCACGGTACCCACTGTGGCCATGCAGCTCACCAACACCATGCGGACCTCGCCGCTCGGCATCTTCAGGGTGGCATAGCGGCCTTCACGGGCATTCAGCTGGGCGAAGGTGCCCGCGCTGCGTGCGAAGGAGCCTCCCTTGCCGGGCTGGAGCTCAACGTTGTGCACCAAGGTACCCAAGGGGATATCGCTCAATGGGAGCGCATTGCCCACTTCCGGGGGAGCGCCCTTGCCGCTCACCACCACCTGGCCCACTTTCAGGCCGGCAGGTGCGAGCATGTAACGCTTCTCACCGTCCGGGTAGAACACCAGTGCGATGCGCGAGCTACGGTTCGGATCGTACTCGATGGTCTTCACCACGCCGGCGATGCCCACCTTGTCGCGCTTGGTATCGATCACCCGATAGCGCTGCTTGTGACCACCGCCGATGTAGCGCATGGTCATCTTGCCCGAGTTGTTCCGGCCGCCGCTCTTGTTCGCGCGCCCACGGAGCAGGCTCGCTTCGGGGATATTGGTGGTGATCTCCTCGAAATCGATGGCCACCTTGTGACGGGTGCCAGCGGTAACGGGGTTCATTTTACGGATGCCCATGATCTTCGCTTGTTCGAGGGTCAGAGATTGCTGTAGAGGTCGATGGTCTCACCTTTTTCCAAGGTGACGATGGCCTTCTTCCAAGTGCTGGTACTGCCACGCAGGATGTTGGTCTTCGTATAGCGCGTGCGATCCTTGCCGCGCACGATCATCGTGCGCACGCCGGTGACCTTCACATTGAATTCCTTTTCCACCGCGGCGCGGATCTCGACCTTGTTGCTCTTGCGGTCGACAACGAAGCCGTAGCGGCCTTCGTTCTCGCTTTGGGCGGTCATCTTCTCGGTGATGAGGGGGCGGATGATGATGCTGCTCATTGCGCTTGCTTGCTGAGGGTGGATTCCAACGGGGCGATCGCGTCGGCAGCGATCAACACCCTATTGGCGTTCATGATGTCGTAGGTGTTCAACTCGCTGGCGACCACCACGCGGGCGCCCTGGATGTTCCGGGTGCCGAGCAGCACGTTGTCGTTCTTTGTCGCCAACACCACCAAGGCCTTGCGGCCGGTGAGGTTGAACGCCTTCAGCATGCCGGCGTAGACCTTGGTCTTCGTGCTGTCCATGCCACTGCCGTCCAGCACGGTGATGGTGCCGTTCTTGGCCTTGTGCGTGAGGGCGCTGCGGCGGGCCAGGTCCTTCACCTTCTTGTTCAGTTTGAAGTGGTAGTCACGGGGCTTTGGGCCGAACACGCGGGCACCGCCCTTCAACAAGGGACTCTTGATGGAACCCTTTCGGGCTCCGCCAGTCCCCTTCTGCCGGTGCAGCTTGCGGGTGGAACCGCTAAGCTCGCTCTTCTCCAAGGTCTTGGAGGTGCCCTGACGACGGTTCGCCAAGTGCTGTTTTACGTCCAGCCAGATGGCGTGGTCGTTCGGCTCAACACCGAAAACCGCATCGTTCAGTTTGGCCTTCTTGCCGGTGGACTTTCCGTCCGCGCTGTGGATATCGAGTTCCATCTTACTTCCAGATGATCACAATTCCGCCCTTGGGCCCGGGAATGGAGCCATGAACGACCATGAGGTTTCTTTCCTTGTCGATCTTCACCACTCGGAGGTTCTCCGTGGTGATCTTGTTGCCGCCCATGCGACCTGCCATGCGCAGGCCCTTGAACACGCGCGCCGGGTAGGACGAGCCGCCCAATGAACCGGGAGCGCGTGAACGGTCGTCCTGGCCGTGGGTGGCTTCGCCAACACCGCTGAAGCCGTGGCGCTTCACCACACCTTGGAAACCTTTACCCTTGCTAGCGGAGGTGACTGTGACAAAGCCACCTTCCAGGAAGATGTCGGTGTCCACTTTGTCGCCCAGTTTCAACTCTTCGGTGAACTCCTTGAACTCATGGCTCTTCACCTTGGGCGTGGTGCCAGCTTTCTTAAAGTGGCCGATGGCCGCGGAAGTGGCGTTCTTCTCGCCACGCTCGCCATAGGCCAGCTGAACGGCATTGTAGCCGTCCTTTTCAATGGTCTTCACGTGGGTCACCACGCAGGGGCCGGCCTCAAGCACGGTGCAACCCAACAGGTTGCCCTCCGTGTCATAGAGGCTGGTCATCCCGACCTTTTTTCCGATCAATCCGCTCATTTTTCTTTTTGTTGGGGGCGATGCTTCCACCGCCCTTGCACTTGCTGTCTATCTATCGTAGCGCTCCGCGTATCTTTCTACGGTCAGACCTTGATCTCCACGTCCACGCCACTGGGGAGTTCCAGTTTCATCAGCGCATCAATGGTTTTGCTGCTGGAGCTGTATATGTCCATCAGCCGCTTGTAACTGCACAGTTGGAATTGCTCCCGAGCCGTCTTGTTCACGTGCGGCGAACGCAGCACCGTGAAAATACGCTTGTGCGTGGGCAACGGGATGGGGCCGCTGACGACGGCACCCGTGCTCTTCACCGTCTTCACGATCTTCTCGGCGCTCTTGTCGACGAGGTTGTGATCGTAAGACCGCAGCTTGATCCTGATCTTTTGGGTCATCACTTAAGGGTCGACTTATGCTGAAACTTTACCACGGACCTTGGCCAAAACGGCTTCGGTGATGTTATTGGGAGCCTGCTCATAGTGGCTGAACTCCATGGTGCTGCTGGCACGGCCGGAACTCAGGGTACGCAGGGAAGTGACGTAGCCGAACATCTCGCTCAAAGGCACCGTGCCCTTGATCGCCTTCGCGCCGCTACGGTCCTCCATGCCTTGGATCTGTCCGCGACGACGGTTGAGGTCGCCGACGATGTCGCCCATGTTCTCCTCGGGCGTGATCACCTCGATCTTCATGATCGGCTCGAGCAGGATCGGCTTGGCTTTGGGCACCGCCGAACGGAAGGCGCTCTTCGCAGCGATCTCAAAGCTCAGTGCGTCGGAGTCCACGTTGTGGAAGCTTCCGTCGTACAAGGTCACCTTCATGCTCTCGATGGGGTACCCTGCCAACACACCGTTCTGCAACGAATTCGCAAAGCCCTTCTGCACCGAGGGGATGAATTCCTTGGGGATGGATCCACCCTTGATGGAATCGACGAACTCCAAGCCGATCTTGGCGGGGTCCGTCTGTGGCTCGATGCGCACGTGGATGTCCGCGAATTTGCCTCGGCCACCGGTCTGTTTCTTGTACAGTTCCCGGTGCTCCACCGTTCCGGTGATGGCCTCCTTGTATTTCACTTGGGGGGCACCTTGGTTGAGTTCCACCTTGAACTCGCGCTTCATACGGTCCACCAAGATCTCCAAGTGCAGTTCGCCCATACCGTTGATCACGGTCTGGCCTGTCTCCTCATCGGTATTCACCTTGAAGGTCGGATCTTCCTTGGCCAGTTTGGCCAACGCCTGTCCCATCTTGTCCAGGTCGGCCTGGGTCTTGGGTTCGATGGCGATACCGATCACCGGCTCGGGGAAGCTCATGCTCTCGAGGATGATCTGCTTGCTCTCGTCGCACAGCGTGTCACCGGTACGGATATCCTTGAAACCGACGGCCGCGCCGATGTCACCGGCTTCGATGACGTCCACGGGGTTCTGCTTGTTGGAGTGCATTTGGAAAATGCGGCTGATGCGCTCCTTCTTGCCCGTGCGCATGTTCTGCACATAGCTGCCCGCGTCCACCTTGCCACTGTAACAGCGGAAGAAGGCCAATCGGCCCACGAAGGGGTCCGTGGCGATCTTGAACGCCAAAGAGGCCATCGGCTCGGTAACGCTAGGCTTCCGCAACAGCTCCTCGCCCGTGTCAGGGTCGGTGCCGGTAACAGCCTCGATGTCCATGGGGCTGGGCAGATAGGCCATCACGGCGTCGAGCATGGTCTGCACGCCCTTGTTCTTAAACGCTGACCCGCAGAGGATCGGCGTGATGCTCATGTTGATGGTACTGATGCGGATGGCGTTCATGATCTCCGCCTCCGTCAAGCTGTCCGGATCAGCGAAGTACTTCTCCATCAACTTGTCGTCGCTTTCGGCGACGGCTTCGATCAACTTGTCGCGCCACTCCTTCACGGTGTCCTTCAGGTCTTCAGGAATGGGGACTTCCGACCAGGTCATGCCTTGGTCGGCCTCGTTCCAGACCATGCCGTGGTTATTCACCAGGTCGACCACGCCAAGGAAACCCGCTTCGGCGCCGATGGGCACTTGCAAAGGCACCGGGTTCGCACCGAGGCGGCTCTTGATCTGGGCCACTACTTTGAAGAAGTCCGCACCGCTGCGGTCCATCTTGTTGACGAAGCCGATGCGGGGCACTTTGTACTTATTGGCCTGGCGCCACACGGTCTCGCTCTGGGGCTCCACGCCACCAACGGCGCAGAACAGCGCCACGGCACCGTCCAGTACGCGCAGGCTGCGCTCCACCTCCACGGTGAAGTCCACGTGGCCCGGGGTGTCGATCAGGTTGATCTTGTACTCGTTGCCGCGGTATTTCCAGGCGGTGGTGGTGGCAGCGCTGGTGATCGTGATGCCACGCTCCTGCTCCTGCGCCATCCAGTCCATGGTGGCCGCGCCATCATGCACCTCCCCGATCTTGTGCGTGAGGCCTGTGTAATAAAGAATGCGCTCCGACGTGGTCGTCTTGCCGGCATCGATGTGCGCCATGATGCAGATGTTGCGCGTGTATCTGAGGTCGCGGGCCATGTGGGGTCCTGGGGGTCTGCTGTGTTTAGAAGCGGAAGTGGCTGAACGCCTTGTTGGCCTCGGCCATCTTGTGTACTTCCTCTTTCTTCTTGAAAGCCGCACCCTCTTCTTTGGCGGCGGCCATGATCTCGTTGGCGAGCCTTTGCTCCATGCTGCGCTCGTTGCGCTTGCGGCTGTAACCGATCAACCACTTCATTGCCAAGCTCTCCTTGCGGCTCTCACGCACCGGCTGGGGGATCTGGAAGTTCGCCCCGCCAACGCGACGGCTGCGCACCTCCACTTGCGGGGTGACGTTCTGGATGGCCTTGCGGAAAGTATCCATGCCGTCCTCGCCGGTCTTTTCAGCCACCATATCGATGGCACTGTAGAAGATGTCGAACGACTTGCTCTTCTTGCCGTCGTACATCAGGTTGTTCACGAACTTGGTCACCTGCACCTGACCGAACTTCGGGTCGGGGAGCGTGTTGTGCTTGGCTGCTTTCTTACGCATCGTTCTGAGTGTAGACCGTTACTTTTTGGCGGCGCCTGCCTTTTTGCGCTTGGTGCTGTACTTGCTGCGGCGCTGGTTCCGGCCCTCTACCCCGCTGGTGTCCAACACACCGCGAACGATGTGGTATTTCACACCGGGAAGGTCCTTCACCCTGCCACCGCGCACCAGCACGATGCTGTGCTCCTGCAGGTTGTGGCCCTCTCCACCGATGTAGGCGATCACCTCCATCTTGTTGGAGAGGCGCACCTTGGCCACCTTGCGAAGTGCGGAATTCGGCTTCTTCGGGGTGGTCGTGTACACCTTGGTGCATACGCCGCGGCGTTGGGGGCACTGGGTCAAGGCAATGGACTTGCTCTTGACGGTGGGGACCTTGCGGCCTTTGCGGATCAGCTGTTGAATGGTTGGCATGAAGCTCCGTTTCGTCCTGTTTATCAACGATTTTGCCCATTTCCTCCGGCAAAATTCGGGCTGCAAATGTAGCGGTTTCCCCCAGACGACCAAGGGGAGGGGGGTAAAATGTTTCAAGCGCAACCGTGAAAAAGTGGCATTCAGTCCTGATTGACCGCTCTTACCTCATCTTATGTGTCTGTTATACAGCACTTTACACCAAACAAACTGATCTGCCCGAGCTGTTCATATCCCTATGAAACTTCGCAATATTCAGACAAAACGCTACCTTTGATGGTATCATTTGATACTATTGTGTACCCGACCACCTATTCCCTCACGCCGCAGACCCTGTCCCTCTTGGCCTCCATCTCCGAGCGGCTCGGCGAGGTGCGTGCCGCCCATCTTCACCACCCCTCTCCCCTGCTGAAGCGGGCCCACCGGGTCAGCACCATACACGCCACCCTAGCCTTGGAGGACAATCCATTGGACCGGAGGTCCATTGCGGAGCTGTTGGACGGCCATATGCCGCATACCTCCAGCTCGGCCGTGCTGGAAGTCCTGAACACCATCCGCCTCTATGACCTCCTTCCCACGCTGGACCCCTTTATGGGCCATGACCTCAGGCACGCCCACGGCGAGCTGATGCACGGGCTGGCGCTGGACCCCGGCCAATACCGCACCGGGGCCATGGAGGTGATCTACGGTGACCGGCCGGGACCCGCAAAGCGGCCGGTGGCAACATCTCCAGTCAGGTGGAACAGTTGCTGCATTTCGCGGAGAATGACGAGGCCCCCATGTTGATCACCAGCTGTGTGCTGCACTACGGCCTGATCAACCTCCGCCCCTTCACCGCAGGGAACGGCCGTATCGCGCGGCTCTGGCAAAAGCTGATGTTGATGCGGCAATGGCCCGTGTTCGCTTACCTCCCGTTGGAAGGCTTCATCCAACGCGGCCGCAACGGATACTACGCCGCCATGGAACATGCCGACCGCCAGGAGGACTGCGGCGTTTTCATTACCTATATGATGGAGCGGATCGATGAGGCTCTGCACGAGTTGCTCACTCGCGAACGGCCAGTGCTGACAGGACCTGACCGCATCTCCACTTTCATTTCGGGCAGTGACCGGGGACGTTTTACCCGAAAGGATTACCGCAACGCCTTCCCCGAGCTTTCCACCGCAACAGCTAGCAGAGACCTGGCGGATGCGGTCGATGCCGGATCGATCATGCGCACCGGGACCGGAAGGGTGGCTTGGTACCGGGCGCCCGGGACCCGGAAGCACGGTTAGTCGTGCGGAAGCACGGCACGCATCATCGCTCCAACTTTCCAACGGGTTGCGGACATTACAATAGCAGTTCGATCAATAGCGAGAGGTTACGGCCTGTATAGGTCGCCGGAATATTCCGCTTTCGCAAGATCGCTCGGAAAGCGCACCTTATGACTAACACAAAGCGAAGACCGCACCTTTTCAACATCCCTTCCCCACCCCGTCCTGCCCGCTAACTTTGGCGGCACATGGATCATTTGAAAGGGCTGAACCCCGCCCAGCTCGCCGCCGTGGAGGCCACCGAAGGCCCCACCATGGTGATCGCAGGGGCCGGCAGCGGCAAGACCCGCGTGCTCACCGTACGGATCGCACACCTCCTCACCAAAGACGTGGATGCCTTCCGCATCCTCGCGCTCACCTTCACCAACAAGGCGGCGAAGAGCATGAAGGAACGCATCGCCAAGCTGGTGCCCGGCGGCGAGGCGCAAAGTCTCTGGATGGGCACCTTCCACAGTGTTTTCGCACGCATCCTCCGCGCCGAGGCCGACAAGCTGGGCTATCCGAAGGACTTCACCATATATGACAGTGACGACAGTCGCTCGCTGATCCGCACGATCGTGAAGGAATTCAATCTGGACGAGAAGCTCTACAAAGCCAACTTGGTGCATGGGCGCATCAGCATCGCGAAGAACAACCTCATCGGGCCGAGGGACTACTTGGAGAACGTGGAGCTGATGAGCAGCGACGCCGCCAACATGCGCCCGCAGATCGGCCTGATCTACCAGCAGTATGCCGCACGCTGTTTCCGCGCCGGCACCATGGATTTCGACGACCTGCTCTTCCTCACCAACATCCTCTTCCGCGACCACCCGGACGTGATGCTGAAGTACCAGCAGCGCTTCCAGTACATCCTCGTGGACGAGTACCAGGACACCAACCTCGCGCAGTACAACATCGTGCGCACCCTTGCGGCACGGCACCAGAACCTCACCGTGGTGGGCGACGACAGCCAGAGCATCTATGCCTTCCGCGGGGCGAACATCCAGAACATCCTCAACTTCAAGAAGGACTACCCGGAGCACCAGGTCTTCAAACTGGAGCAGAACTACCGCAGCACGAAGAACATCGTGAACGCGGCGAACAGCCTGATCGAGAAGAACCGCGAGCGTCTCGATAAGACCGTGTGGACGGCCAACGAGGAAGGCACGCCTTTGCCGGTGGTCCGCAGCGTGAGCGACAACGAGGAAGGCCGCTTCGTGGCGAACGACATCTTCAGCACCAAGATGCACGAGCAGGTGCCGAACCACGGCTTCGCGATCCTCTACCGCACCAACGCGCAGAGCCGCAGCATGGAGGAAGCGCTGCGGAAGATGAACATCCCCTACCGCATCTACGGCGGCCTCAGCTTCTACCAGCGCAAGGAGGTGAAGGACCTCATCGCCTACTTCCGCCTCACCTGCAATCCCAACGACGAGGAGGCCTTGAAGCGTGTGATCAACTATCCGGCGCGCGGCATCGGGCAGAGCACCATCGAAAAGCTGATGGTGACCGCGAACCAGCACGACAAGAGCATCTGGGACATCATCCATGACCATCTCGGAGAAGTGGGCCTGCACGAAGGCTTGAAGAAGAAGATCGCGCAGTTCGTGATGATGATCCGTAGTTTCCAGACGATGCTGGAGACGCAAAGTGCATACGCCCTCGGCGAGTACATCGCACGCACCACCGGCCTGTTGCAGGACCTCTTCGCGGACAAGACCCCAGAGGGCGTGAGCCGCTACGAGAACATCCAAGGTCTGCTGAACGGCATGAAGGAGTTCAGCGACCCTTCGACAGGCTCAGGGGCCGCTGAACCGGGTGTGGATCCCGAAACGCTGGCCGATGGCGAGCAGACGCTGCGCACCCTGCCGGATTTCCTCATCGATGTGGCGCTGCTCACCGACGCCGACAACAACGACCCGAACGACCAGGACCGTGTGAGCCTGATGACCGTTCACAGCGCAAAGGGCTTGGAGTTCCCGTACGTTTATGTCGTTGGTCTGGAGGAAAACCTCTTCCCGAACATGATGGCCGTGCAAAGCCGCGCCGACTTGGAAGAAGAGCGCCGCTTGTTCTACGTGGCGATCACACGCGCGGAGAAACGCGCCACGCTGAGCTATGCGACCAGCCGCTACAAATGGGGCACGCTCCAGAGCGCCGAGCCGAGCCGGTTCTTGCAGGAGATCGACAAGAAGTACTTGGAACTCCCGACACGTCACGAGATGCCGAGCTCCGATGCCTATCGGAGCAGCCGGGGGCCTTCCTTCGCTGAGCGGAACGGTTTTACCGAACGCCCGGCTTCAACCGCCCCTGCGCGCAGAGCACCAATTCAGGAACGTAGCCGCCCTGCTGCCACAAGCGCGGCACCTCCGCCTATGAAGCGGAACCTGAGAAGATCTCCACCTCGGGCTCACCTTTGGAAGCAACAAGCACATTGGGCGAAGCCGTTGCTGCCGACATCCAAGAGGGCGTCACCGTGGAACATGCCCGGTTCGGTAAGGGCAAAGTGGTGAAGGTGGAAGGTGCACCACCGGACCAGAAGGCCACGATCTTCTTCCCCAGTGCCGGGCAGAAGCAGCTGTTGTTGCGCTTCGCGAAATTGAAGGTGTTGAATTAGGACGCAGAGACGCCGAGGCGCTGAGAACTATTCGCCCTATTCCCCTACATTTGGCCCACCACGTCCGATGCCTATCGGACCTTGGCCCTCCCTAACGGACGCGCCTATTGAATCTTTACCGGCCCACCCGACTTCTTCCCGCATGAGCTTCGCATTCGACTACAACACCCAGCGTAACCACTTGATCATTCCCGAGTACGGACGCTATGTGCAACGCATGGTGGAGCTTTGCATGGAGGAGGAGGACAAGGAGAAGCGCACCCGCATGGCCCGCGCCATCGTGCAGACCATCGGCAAGCTGAACCCGCAGCTGCGCAGCAATGAGAACAGTGACCGCACGTTCTGGGACCACATGCATGTGATGGCCGGCTTCGCCCTCGATGTGGACAGCCCCTACCCCGTGCCCACCGCGGAAGGCCTTAAGTCCAAGCCACAGCCAGTGGCCTATCCCAAGACCACGATCCGCTTCGGGCACTATGGCAAGCTGGTGGAACGCATGATCGAGCAGTGCGCCGCGATGGAGGAAGGCCCGGAAAAGGCGGCCTTCACGCTGATGATCGCCAACCAGATGAAGAAGCAGTTCCTTACTTGGAACCGCGACAGCGTGGGCGACGGCGCGATATTGAAGGACCTCGCCGACCTCGGGAAAGGCGAGTTGAAGCTGGAACCGGAACAGCAGCTGGCCAGTACCGATGCATTGCTCCAGGCCCAAAGGAACGGGCCCAAGAATGCCGTGGACCCTGTGCGCAAACGCCACAAGAACAACAGTGGTGGTGGTGGAAATAAGAAGCGCTACCGCAACCGGAATAAGAAGCGGTACTAGGTTCCCAATGCGTCGATCAGATGATCAAAGAATCAGATGATGGAATGCCTTTGCTGCGATCGCTTCGGCTGGAGATCTGTTTGAGAGACCTTTACTGAGGATAGAAGAGGTCTTTCTGAACGGAGATAGCACTTGTGAAGCAATAGGCTCGGAGCGGTTGCCGTTCCAATAGCCATGTTCAGGTTCGGGCTTTTTTACCTTTCACTACTATGCTTCATTGCACCGGCATTGGGTCAATGGACAATTGGGCCGCGAGCGGACTTGGCGTTGTTCCGGGGCTCACCACGTTATATCGCTTACGGGATCGGCGCAAGTGCGACGTATAGTCCACAGAAGCGGAACTACTGGACCGCCGATGGGGCTTATCACATTCCCCACGTCGACCATTTCATCTATGTACAGGGTCCCCGGAATCTGGCCATCGGAGATACCACCTCTTCAACTTGGCGGATCAACGCGCACGAAAGTCATGTCTCCATTTCCCTCGGCTTTCAACGAACGTTCAACCACCGACAAAGATCCATGGAATGGTATTGGAAAGTGGCCTCCGGGTTCGGCATCGACCGACGTCGATCCGAGGGCGAGTTGACATACAAGTATTCCGGGGAGCAACGTCATTTTGACTTTTCATCGCACAGCACGTACATCCCTCTCCTTGCCGGCGGCGGGCGGATCTGGCATTTGGACCATTCCGATCTTGCCTTGGAGCTTTCGGGAATGGTCCCGTGCTATTCGATCACCGACCGTGAGTTCGGGCTCATGACCCGCGACTACTCCTTGTATTTGTCATTCCAATATCGCTGGCGGGTCTGACCGGGCATTCCTCCGTCACCTACATCCACTTGTTGAAAGCATTCCCGCTTGCTACGCCGGATACGCCCCTTCCCTTCCTTGTTTCGCAACATGGGAAGTTTCAAGATCGAAGGAGGCCATCGCCTCAGTGGTGAGCTAATTCCGCAAGGCGCGAAAAATGAAGCGCTGCAAGTATTGTGTGCCGTGCTGTTAACAAGCGAGCCGGTAAGGATCAGTAATGTGCCGGATATTGTGGACGTGAACAAGATGATCGACCTGCTGCGCGCCATGGGCGTGGAGGTGGAAAAGCTCGGCGAAGGCGATTGGCGCTTCCAAGCGAAGACCGTAGACCTGGAATTTTTCCTGCGGCCCGAGTTCAAGCAGATGGGCGGCGGGTTGCGCGGCAGTGTGATGGTAGTGGGACCTTCACTCGCCCGTTTCGGCAGCGGCTACATCCCCACACCGGGCGGCGACAAGATCGGCAGGCGCCGGTTGGACACGCACTTCATCGGCTTCGAAAAGCTGGGGGCAACCTTCAACTACGATGCTAAGGAAGGCTTCTTCAAGGCGGAGGCGAAACGGCTGAAAGGCGCCTACATGTTGTTGGACGAAGCCAGCGTGACCGGTACCGCGAACATCGTAATGGCCGCCGTGCTTGCCGAAGGCCGCACCACCATCTTCAACGCCGCCTGCGAGCCGTACCTGCAGCAATTGTGCAGCATGCTCGTGCGCATGGGCGCCAAGATCCAGGGCATCGGCAGCAATCTGCTCCACATCGATGGCGTGAATGAACTCGGTGGCACGGAGCATCGCCTGCTCCCCGACATGATCGAGATCGGCTCCTTCATCGGCATGGCCGCCCTCACCCGCAGTGCCATCACCATCAAGGACACGGGGTATGAGCATCTCGGCGTCATTCCCGACACCTTCCGGCGGTTGGGCATTCAAGTGGAACGCAAAGGCGACGACATCCACATCCCCGCGCAGGACCACTACGCCATCACCCGCTTCATCGACGGCAGCCTCATGAACATCAGCGATGCGCCGTGGCCCGGCTTCACGCCCGACCTCATCAGCATAATGATCGTCACCGCCACGCAGGCGAAGGGCAGCGTGCTGATCCACCAGAAGATGTTCGAGAGCCGCCTGTTCTTTGTGGACAAACTGATCGAAATGGGCGCGCAGATCACCCTCTGCGACCCCCACCGCGTGCAGGTGAACGGCCACGATTTTGGACAGCCCTTACGCGGTATCACCATGACCAGCCCGGACATCCGTGCGGGGGTCTCCCTGTTGATCGCCGCGCTCAGCGCTGAGGGCACCAGCGTTATCCACAACATCGAGCAGGTGGACCGGGGCTACCAGCGCATCGCGGAGCGGCTCAACGCTATCGGTGCGAAGATCGAACGGCTGCCATGAAGAGGGCGCAGAGGTAACGGGGGTAAGGGAGGTAAGGGAGGTAAGGGGTGTAAGGGGTGTAAAGGTGGAACGGAGCTATGTAGACCTCATCTTCCTTTTCCACCATCTCGTCCATGACTTCCCTTACCTCCACCCCTTCCATGAACTCAATAAATCAGCGCATCACCTTGAACACGATCTTCGCCCCATGAAATTTTCATTCATCACCTGCCTTGTCGTTCTCGGCACTATCGCCTTCCACACGGCGCATGCCCAGGAACGGCTTAGCGGCATCACTGTGGGGCAACAGGCCCCGGACATCGCCATGCCCGACCCCGCAGGCGACACCCTGCGCCTTTCGGACCTTCGCGGGCATATCGTGCTGCTGGACTTCTGGGCCAGTTGGTGCCGGCCCTGCCGCATGGAGAACCCGCACGTGCGTGCAACCTATCACGCCTACAAGGACAGCCTCTTCACCGATGCCAGCGGCTTTCGCGTCTTCAGCGTGAGCTTGGACCGTGCCGGTGGCGGAGACGCTTGGAAGAAGGCGATCGAGCAGGACCAATTGGACTGGCCTTGGCATGTGGGCGCGGTGGAAAGCGGGATCAACAGCGCCGCCAACACCTACCAGGTGCGCTTCATCCCGACCAACGTGCTCATTGACGCCCAAGGGAAAGTGATCGCCATGGACGTCCACGGCGATGACCTGGACCATGCCCTAAACGCTTTGCTGGAGCGCGATCCCGCCAAGATCGCCGAAATGGAGAAGCAGAAATCCAAAGCGGAAAAGGAAGAGGCCAAGGCGGAACGCAAAAGGAAGCGGAAAGAAAAAAGGTGAACCGCTCCGGTCGACTTTCCCATTCCGGCACGATGATGGATGCGATGCCGCCTCCAGCGCACCTTAAATTCGCACCATGAACCTCTCCTCCGTGATGACAAAGACACGTATCGCCCTAGTGGCCAGTGTGGCCTTGCTGGCCGTTTTCGGTTTTACCTCACGCATGGACGAGGGCGGACCGGTCAAGGACGGCACGGCCATCGGCGACAAAGCCCCGGAACTGGCCTATTACAACCCGGACAGCACCAAAGTGATCACGCTGTCTTCCCTGAAAGGTCAATACGTGCTACTGGACTTCTGGGCCAGCTGGTGCGGCCCCTGCCGCAGGGAAAACCCCAACGTGGTGCGTGCCTATGACAAGTATAGCAAGGCCAAGTTCAAGGATGCCAAAGGCTTCACCGTGTACGGCGTAAGCTTGGACAAGAGCCGCTCAGCATGGAAACACGCCATTGAACAGGACAAACTGGCTTGGCCCAACCATGTGAGCGACTTGGGCGCATGGAGTTCCGCAGGTGCACGCATCTACGGTGTCAACTCGATCCCCATGAACTTCCTGATCGACCCGAAAGGGATCATCGTGGCCAAGAACCTCCGGGGCGACCAGCTCGACAAGGCGCTGGACCCGTTCGTGAAGAGCTTCTGAGCCCTCCCCGATCCATGCCTTCCTGCGGAATTGTCCTTCGCAGCCCCTTGATCCTGTCGATCTGTCCCATCTTCGCGCCGCAATGGCCGCCCTTGACGGAACGGCACTGAACTTGTCCCGTGCGCAATCCATTCCGCAAATCCAAGAAAACCATGTCGGAACGACCAGAAGTCGGCCCCGAGGAGCGCACCCGTGAAAGCGATGCCCAAGAGCACGCTGCGAGCCAATTGAGCAAAGCCAGTGAGGCCGCCGCCGAACGCGCCATGGGCGATGATGGCACCGGCGAGAGCTACGAGAGTGAAACCCTACGGGCGGAACTCGACGCCCTGCGCACGGAACACGATGCCCTGCATGACAAATTTGTGCGCCTGCACGCCGAGTTCGACAACTTCCGCAAGCGGACCGCCAAGGAGCGCATGGACCTCTTGATGAGCGCCGGTGCCGATACCATCATGAGCATCCTGCCCGTGCTGGACGACATGGAACGCGCCATTGCCCACAACACCGAGGTCAACGACATCAATGCGGTGAAACAGGGCTTCGAGCTGATCCGCCAAAAGTTCGCCAACATCCTATTGGCCCATGGCCTGAAGCCGATGCAAGCCAAGGGGCAGCCCTTCGACCCGGAATTGCACGAGGCCATCAGCCAAGTGCCTTCCCCGGACAGCAAGATGAAGGGCAAGGTGCTGGAGGAGGTGGAAAGCGGTTACACCCTGAACGACAAAGTATTGCGCCACGCCAAGGTGGTTGTAGGTGCGTGACGTGTCGCGCCCCTACAACCACCTTGGCGTAGGGGCTTGTATGGGCGATGCATGCACCGCCCATACAGGCCCCGATAACGACCACCAATGAGCAAAAAGGACCCGTACGAAGTGCTGGGCGTTGGCCGCAACGCCGGCGCGGACGAGATCAAGAAGGCCTACCGCAAGCTGGCCATCAAGCACCATCCGGACAAAAACCCCGGCGACCACACCGCCGAAGACCGCTTCAAGGAGGCTGCCGGTGCGTACGAGACCCTGAGCGACCCCGAGAAGAAAGCCCGTTTCGACCGCTTCGGTCATACAGGTGCCGGCATGGGAGGTGGGGGCTTCCAAGGCGGCGGGATGAACATGGACGACATCTTCTCCCAGTTCGGCGACATCTTCGGCGGTGGCTTCAGTGGCGGCGGCGGGTTCGGCGGGTTCGGGGGGGGCCAACAACGCCGTACTGTGAAGGGCAGCAACCTGCGCGTGCGCATGAAGCTGACTTTGGCCGAGATCAACGACGGTGTGGAGAAGCAGCTGAAGTTGCAGAAACTCGTGCGTCCGAAAGGCACCGAGTATGCCACGTGTTCCACCTGTAAAGGCCAAGGGCAGGTACACCGCGTCCAAAGCACTTTCCTGGGCCAAATGCAGACCGTGACCGCCTGCCCCACCTGCGGCGGCATGGGCCAGACCATCAGCAAACGTGCCCCGGGCAGCGATGCCAACGGATTGATCCGCGAGGAGAACGTGGTGAACGTAAAGATCCCGGCCGGCGTGGAGGAAGGCATGCAGCTCAACCTAAGCGGCATGGGCAATGAAGCCCCGGCAGGCGGCATCCCCGGCGACCTCTTGGTGGTGATCGAGGAAGAGGACCATCCCGAGCTGAAACGCGACGGCAACAACCTGCACTACGAGGCCTTCATCACCATGATCGATGCGGCCTTGGGCACGAGCATTGAGGTGCCGCTTGTGAGCGGAAAGGCCAAGATGAAGATCGAACCGGGCACCCAGTGCAACCACATCCTGCGCCTGAAGAACAAAGGCCTGCCCAGCATCAACCGCCACGGCCACGGCGACCTCTTCGTACATGTGATGGTGTGGACACCCTCCGACCTGAACAAGGACGAGAAGAAGGCCCTGGAAAAACTGCGCGACAGCCCCGGCATGCAGCCACACCCCACCGGAAAGGACAAGGGCTTCTTCGAGCGGGTGCGGGAGATGTTCGCGACGTGAGTGTGAGAGCTTCGTTCACCACAGCGGCACAGAGAGCACAGAGGGGTTATCGGGGATGACGTTTCTTGTACAGGGTATTGGGTACTGAGTAATAGGTACTGCCTACGCACACTGTAAAGCCATAAGCTTCAAGCCACAAGCCTGTGGGTGCAGAGCTTGCGGCTTGAAGCTTGAGGCTCACGGCTCACGGCTCAAATTGGAGGTAGTGGTCGGTGGTTAGTGATCGGTGATCGGTCCCCTTTCCCCACCACTTCAAGCGCATTCTCAGCGGTGATCAGCCCTTTCAGCGTCATCTGCGTTCCATACGGCACGGTACCTTTGTATCCCCAAAATGATCATCGTCCTCTTCTTTGTTGCCCACTGGTACCTCTCGCTTTTTGTGCAGACGTTCTACCTGCACCGCTACTCGGCGCACCGCATGTTCACCATGAGCCCCTTCTGGGAGAAGGCGTTCCATGTCCTGACTTGGATCGCGCAGGGCAGCAGCTACCTCAACCCCGCCGTGTACGGCATGATGCACCGCGCACACCACGCCTACGCCGATACCGAACAGGACCCGCACTCACCGAAGTACGACGAGAATCCCTTCAAGATGATGCTGAAGACCGCAGGCCACTACAACGGCCTGCTCTATGGCACGGAACATCCCGAAGCCCGCTTCACCCGCGACCTGCCGCACTGGAAGACGATGGAGCGCATCGGCGAAAGCTGGATCTCGCGCATCGCTTGGGGACTGCTGTATACCGCGTTCTACTTCGCCTTCGCTACGGCGTGGTGGCAGTGGTTGCTCCTCCCCTTGCAGTTCGTGATGGGCCCGTTGCACGGCATGATCATCAACTGGTATGCGCACCGCTACGGCTACGTGAACTACCCCACCGACAACACCAGCAAGAACCTGATGCCGCTGGATGTGATCATGATGGGCGAAGGGCTGCACAACAACCACCACACCCACGCCGCCCGCGCCAACTTCGGCACGCACTGGTGGGAGTTCGATCCCACTTGGCCGGTGATCTGGGTATTGAATATGATGGGGGTGGTGCGCTTGCGGAAGGTGGAAGCATGAGGTGCACGGTGCGCGAAGCGCGGTGGTCGCATGCAGGCGATCCAAGAACCATGTGACCATTGTCACAGAGCGGGATCGAAGAACGACGGACCTTGGCGCAAACAACTTGGTCCTCATGCGCGCTTCCACTTTTTTCCTGTCATTCTTCCTCGTACTTGGCGCGAGTGCACAAGACATCGGCGATCGTCACGTCGTTCTTCAGGAAGTCGCTATTCCCGACATGCCAGGGCTACATTCCTTCGCATGGGGCCAGCACAATGGCGAGTGGCTTTTGATCGGTGGCCGCACTGAAGGTTTGCATCAACGTCAACCTTTCGCGGCCTTTCAGGCAACTTTCAACAACACAACGGTCTATGTGGTGAACCCGTCAAACCAGGAGATCTGGAGCGCACCCTTATCGACCTTGCCCACAGCCATTTTCGAGCAGCTCCAACGTACCAACATGGAGTTCGAACAACGCGGGAACACGCTTTACATCATCGGCGGATACGGGTTTTCCGCAACGGCGAACGACCACATCACACATGGTAAGTTGACCGCCGTGGATGTTGCAGGAACGATCTCGGCGATCAAGAACAACTCGTCCATGGTCCCCCACTTCCGCCAGCTTTCCGACACGCGCCTGGCCGTAACGGGCGGCTACGTTGGCGTGTTGAACGACATATTCCATCTGGTCGGTGGCCAACGGTTCATGGGTCGATATAATCCGATGGGACCTGACTTCGGCCCGGGCTTCGTTCAGGAATATACCAATGCCATCCGTCGTTTCGAGATCGACGATGATGGCACAACATTGAGTTTGGTGAACTTCACCGAAACGATCGATACCGCGAACCTGCATCGGCGTGACCTCAACATGGCATCGCAGATCTTTCCCGATGGCACGCAAGGCTTAACGGCGTTCAGCGGGGTGTTCCAATATGCCAGCGACATCCCTTGGCTGAACACCGTGGACATTACGGCCAATAGCTACACGGTCGTACCGGTCTTCGAGCAATTGCTGAACCAGTACCACACTGCGCACATGGCCGCCCATTCCACTTCGCTGAACAGCATGAACACGGTGTTCTTCGGCGGTATCGGGCGTTTCTTTTTCGATGCCAACAACCAGCTGCTGGACGACATCAACGTCCCCTTTGTGAATACGATCAGCCGTGTGGAACGAAGAGGCAACGGGACCATGACCGAGACGGCGATCGGGAACATGCCCGCATTGCTCGGAGCAGGCGCTGAGTTCATCCTCGAGCCCTCGGTCCCGCGGCTTTTCAATGATATTATCGACCTGGACCAATTGCAAAGCGACACGGTATTGGCCGGCCATATCGTAGGTGGCATAGAAAGCAGCGCGGCGAACATCTTCTTTATCAATACGGGTACGCAGAGTTCCGCCGCTGCGCGTGTTTTCCGCGTACTGTTGGTCGCGGACGGCGCGACGGGGATCCGTGATCAGACCGGTGATCAGCAGCAGCTATCAGCAACGTTCCTTTCAGATGGAGCTCATCTCCAGATCACAATGAACAACCCTGTTGCCGGTCACTTGGAGTTGAACCTGTTGGATATCAGCGGCCGTCTGGTCAAGAAAATATTCTCGGCTCGTCAGCCGGCAGGTAACCTGCAAATGACAAGCGAAGTGCAGGACCTGGCACCGGGTGGATATCTATTGGAACTAAAGGCTCAAGACCGCCACCAGACGATCCGTATCGTACGTTGATCGCACCTGCCATGCGATGTTAGTTGCATGCGCGGATAAGCATTCCATAAAAACAACTACCACTAACACCGGCTCTGAACCAAAGCCACTGCATGGCCAAGTAACACGCCATAGCTTTGATCCGTTAGCACCCTTACCCCTACATGAAGGACCTAAGCGGAAAAGTCGTCATGATCACCGGTGGCGCCTCCGGCATCGGCAAGATCATGGCCCGCCTCATGCTGGAGCGCCAAGCCAAGGTGGTCATCTGGGATATTGACCAAGCCAGCATTGATAAAACCATATCCGAATTTTCTAACCAAGGCGAGGTCTTTGGCTTCAAAGTCGATGT